>Ga0123356_10008581_pt1 | contig 10140 bp, 9 predicted proteins | sample TergutEmb28metaG_2_FD_92546 | JGI IMG/M metagenome (GOLD analysis project Ga0123356, IMG submission 92546) | Embiratermes neotenicus P3 segment gut microbial communities from Petit-Saut dam, French Guiana - Emb289 P3 | ecosystem: Host-associated > Arthropoda: Insects > Digestive system > Gut ... | reverse complement strand
TGTTATACAACAATGCCTTAGTATCTCTTACCTGATGCCAAGCATTACAGATACGCGTTCTCTCTTTCCGTCTGACGCAGTAACTACACCGCGAACCAAATACGTACCTTCACCCACTAAACGACCTTTAACATCTTTTAAATCCCAAGAACCAACAATTTTGCGGCTGTTATTGTCAACGGTATTCTTGCTGTCCTTAATTTGTTACCGTAAAAATTACCGTGTAAACAGTTTTCCTAAAGATGCCTTTCAGCTACTTTAAAAAAACGGAACTCCGCTCCGAAAATAAAAATATTTGAAACGATTTAAAAATGGAGTGTTTTTTTTATATACTCTTTTAGTAATGTAATAGGTTTTTTAGGATTATCCACCGAATTATCTATTAACAAATCAAATCGCTTCGGATATTCATAAACATCAACCATCTTATAGTGCTTTTTTATATAATCTTCATTCTTCCCAATGATTTTTATCGGAAGATTATCTTTCAAGCCATTCCTCGAATCTTCGTATACTTTCTTAATATCACGTTTTTCACAAATCTCTATTGGACACTCTAGGTAAATAAATCTGCAATTTGTGATTATATTATTCGCCATTATTCTGTATTTTTCTAAATATCCAGTTGCTGAAAGTATAACGCTACGACCTTGATCATTAAGAACGCGACTACTACAGATTAAACTTTTATAGACGATTTCTCTCTCTTGTTGTTCATAAGTAGGAATTGGAAATAGATGCTCTCTCATTGCATCGGAATCCAAATGTATCAAATCAAGCTCTTGATATACAGATTTTCCTAAATAGGTCTTTCCGCTTTGTGGTAAGCCCATCACCCAAAAAGTATACCCTGATTGCATAATAGCATCTTCTCAAGTAATATTTATAATTATGTCTATTGAAATGGCTAAAAACAGATTAAGTTCTTACCTTTTGACAACTCTTTGTGAAACGTCTCAAATATAAATAAATGTTGTTTCATCGAAGACAAATTCTTTCATCACGAATACTCTTCATTTCTTTTTTCTCAGTGTTTCTGTTAATAGTTATATAAGCAGAGATTAAATGAGAAATGTAATACTTATTAAAACGGATATACCCTTGCAACGAAAATACAGAAAGTAATATCATAATAGGCCCAAACCACCAGTAGGCAAACTGTATTATACTAGTCACAAAAGTTATTATTCCTGTAATAAAAAATATTATGCAAATATTTCTACATATACCATAGATTGTTAAAAAAACAAGTGCAGTGTTAGATGCGTTTATTGCTTTAGATTCTAAAGATGTTATCAATAAACGCATATCTTTTTTATGGTCAAAAACAAATTCAAACTCTTTTTCAAAAAATTGTGTAAAAAGTTTATATGCATCTCCAGAAACCATATTTTCAACATCACTAATATCATTTTCGAGTTTATTAACAATGGGAATATGCTTTATTTTGCCCATTAACCATTTTATTCCATCCATTAACCATTTTTCAATGAGCATCGAACTCAATGTTGATACTGATAAACCTAAAGTATAATTTACAAAAATAAACATTATAAGCCAAAACCACCAAAACGATTCCGGTAATAAAGACGACCACTCTTTAAATCGTATAGCGAATTCAAAATCTGGAAAGTAAATTACTAAAAAAATACAAATACTACATATAGTACCTGACATAAAATACATAAAAATATCATTTATTGAAAATCTTATACCTAATAATTCCATGTCTATTGGCCGAATAAATTCTTTCGACACACCTTTCATTATAAGATTTTACAGTGTAAGGATTACCTACTTCCCCACACAAAAATGTATGTTCTCCTGTAAACTGATCATTATTAAAACTTTACTTTTTACGATCATAATACGTTATCGGACACCCACCATCACAGAAACCCGCTCCCTCTTCCCGTCTGATGTAATAACCGTGCCTCTCACCAAATACGTACCCTCTGATACCAAACGCCCCTTGCTGTCTGTCAAATCCCAAGAACCTACCGGGCTGCGCTCTTGCGTATTAAGCGCGTTGTCAGTGATTTTTACCTTGTTGATTACGTTACCCGAAGCGTCAAAAATGGTAAGCGTTGCGCTCTGTATCTTCTTACCCTGCCAAAAGAAATTTACTGAACCCATAGATCTCGCTACAGGATTCGGACCTGCCGTAAGCTCGTTTGTCAACACATTCACAGATACATTTAACGCTGTTTCTTCGTTCGGCTTAAAGCCGGGGATTATTCTATTTTGCGATAATACCGAAACATCTTTGGGGATGATTATAAAATTGACAGACTGCGTCCCCATGTAGTTACCCATGCCCGTAACTGTTATAAGGTACGTTCCCACCACGGTTTGAGGCGTAAGGGTAGCTGTAAAATCAATATTGCGCACCAACCCTCCTATATCGTGGTCTGCCACAGTAAGGCCGGGAGTCTTTGGCGTACCGTCAAATTCTACGGTGGGGATGTACAGCATATCTGACGTTAATGGTTTTGGATTAATTACGAAATTAACAGCCCGCGTACCCGTGTAATCGCCAATACCCGTGACAGTTACAGGGTATGTCCCGGCATTGGTCTGTGAATTTAGAGTAACGGTGTAATCGGTGTTAATTACAAGTGTTTTTGTTCCGTCAGTTACGGTGAGATTTGGGATATGCGGTATTGCGTTGTAAGTGACGGTTGGGATAGAGAGCATATTTGCCGTTAATGACTTTAGCCATTTTGCGTAAAGCGTAACGTCAGCCGTTACCGCGTCATTATCGAAATCCCACAGATTCGTATATGCCGCTTCCTTATACCAACCCATAAAAGTATAATCGGGAAGAGTTGGCGCTGTTGGTTTTGCCGCTTTGCTGTCGATTAATACAGGTTGCGAATCTACGGCGCTGCCGCCTTGCGAATTGAATGTTACGATACGATAGCCTAATTCGGAAATGGAATTAATACAACTGAAACTACTCCACGGACCGGTTGCTCTGTAAGCGGCTATACTGCTTTGTGGGACGTATAGGCAAACAGTCGGATTTATGTAATTAAATGGCCATGCTCCTCCATCTGTTAGCGGCGGAGTAGCTCTTAAACTGATTACGGAAGTCAGACCGGTACAACCACTAAACGCATGCCATCTGATAGTAGTCACGCTGTTAGGGATGGTCACCGAAGTCAGGCCGGTACAACCACTAAACGCATAGCTTCCGATAAAAAACACGCTATTAGGGATGGTATACGAGCCTTGTTTGCCTGCCGGATATTGTCTCAAGGTAGTCTTGTTTTTATTGAATAATACGCCATCTTCGGAACTGAAATTGGCGTTATTTGGATCTACATTTATGGAAGTTAGGCCGGTACAACCATGAAACGCTTCCTCTACGATATTAGTTACGCTGTTAGGGATGGTGTATGATGTGCCTTGTTTGCCTGCCGGATATTGTCTCAAGGTAGTCTTGTTTTTATTGAATAATACGCCATCTTCAGAACTGAAATTGGCGTTATCCGGGCCTACATTTATGGAAGTTAGGCCGCGACAATTATCAAACGCCCAGATACCGATAGTAGTCACGCTATTACCGATGGTCACCGAAGTCAGACCGGTACAACGACTAAACGCATAGTATCCGATAGAAGTCACGCTGTTAGGGATGGTCACCGAAGTCAGACCGGTACAACCACTAAACGCATAGTTTCCGATAGAAGTTACGCTGTTAGGGATGGTCACCGAAGTCAGACCGGTACAACCACTAAACGCATAGTTTCCGATAGAAGTTACGCTGTTACCGATGGTCACCGAAGTTAAGCCGGTACAACCATAAAACGCATCGTTTCCGATAGAAGTCACGCTGTTACCGATGGTCACCGAAGCCAGGCCGGTACAACCATAAAACGCCCTGTCTCCGATAGAAGTCACGCTGTTACCGATGGTCACCGAAGTCAGACCGGTACAACGACTAAACGCATAGTCTCCGATAGAAGTCACGCTGTTAGGGATGGTCACCGAAGTCAGGCCGGTACAACCACCAAACGCCCAGTTACCGATAGTAGTCACGCCATCCTCAATAACTACAGAGGTAATGAAATTTTTGCTAACCCAAGGAGGAGTAATCTGACCGTAATCCATCATAGCTCCCGCCCCGCTAATCGTAAGCGTCCACTCCTCGTCCAATGTGGCGGATACAGTACCAGGAATTGTGCCACAATCCCACACTCCTGTTGGAATATGAAACTCTTTCCAAAAATTGGCTCCACCATATAAAGCGGCACTGCCTTGCGGCAGATTCAAGCGAGCAGTGTTTGGAGATAGACCCATAAATGTGCTTGATTGAATTGATGGCGGGATTGGATTTAGAACGGTTATTGATCTCAAGCTAGTACAACCACTAAATGCATAGCTTCTGATAGAAGTTACGCTGTTACCGATGGTCACAGAAGTTAAGCCGGTACAACCATTAAACGCATGGACTCCGATAGTAGTCACGCTGTTACCGATGGTCACCGAAGTCAGGCCGGTACAACCACTAAACGCACTGTCTCCGATATAAGTCACGCTGTTAGGGATGGTGATAGAAGTCAGGCCCCTACAACCACCAAACGCCCCGTCTCCGATAAAAGTTACGCTGTTACTGATGGTCACCGAAGCTAGGCCGGTACAACCATAAAACGCCCCGTCTCCGATAGAAGTCACGCTGTTACCGATGGTCACCGAAGCCAGGCCGGTACAACCATAAAACGCCCTGTCTCTGATAGAAGTCACGCTGTTACCGATGGTCACCGAAGCCAGGCCGGTACAACCATAAAACGCCCTGTCTCCGATAGAAGTCACGCTGTTAGGGATGGTATACGAGCCTTGTCTACCTTGCGGATATAGTATCAAGTTATTTTTGCTTTTACTGAATAATACGCCATCTTCAGAACTGTAACTGGCGTTATCCATGTCTACATTTATAGAGGTTAGGCCGGTACAACCAAGAAACGCATTGTTTCTGATAGAAGTCACGCTCTCAGGGATGGTCACAGAAGTCAGGCCAGTACAACCATTAAACGCATTCCATCCTATATAAGTCACGCTGTTAGGGATGGTCACAGAAGTTAGGCCAATACAACCACGAAACGCATCGTCTCCGATAGAAGTCACGCTGTTAGGGATGGTCACAGAAGTTAAGCCGGTACAACCATAAAACGCAGAGCTTCCGATAGAAGTCACGCTGTTAGGGATGGTGTACAATGTGCCTTGTTTGCCTGCCGGATATTGTATCAAGGTAGTCTTGTTTTTATTGAATAATACGCCATCTTCAGAACTGAAATTGGCGTTATTTGGATCTACATTTATGGAAGTTAGGCCGGTACAACCACCAAACGCAGAGCCTCCGATAGAAGTCACGCTGTTAGGGATGGTCACAGAAGTTAGGCCGGTACAACCACCAAACGCAGAGCCTCCGATAGAAGTCACGCTGTTAGGGATGGTCACAGAAGTCAGGCCGGTACAACCACCAAACGCAGAGCTTCCGATAGAAGTTACGCTGTTACCGATGGTCACCGAAGTCAGGCCGGTACAATAACTAAACGCACCCTGTCCGATAGTAGTCACGCTGTTAGGGATGGTCACAGAAGTCAGGCCGGTACAATAACTAAACGCACCCTGTCCGATAGTAGTCACGCTGTTACCGATGGTCACCGAAGTCAGGCCGGTACGACTCAAAAACGCCTCGATTCCGATAGAAGTCACGCCTTCCTCAATAACTACAGTAGTAATGTTATCCCAAAACCAAGGGGGTCTGGGGTTGGTGGTTTGGCTATGATAATCCATCATAGCCCCAGTCCCGCTAATCGTAAGCGTCCCTTCACTTAGTGTAGCTTTAACCGACTCCACTCCACCGATATTCGATGCCGCTCCGACATTCCATGTTTGTGTCTGCGCTGTTGTTTTTCCACTCGCAACCACCAACACTACAAAAACCGCGGTTACAAGATTTATCTGATTGACGATGTGTTGTTTTAGATTTTTACCGTTTCTTGTAGTAATCATAAATCTACCTTTCGTGTACGTTGCTCAATGTGATCTTTTCCCCCAAATTTTTCTACTGCGCTTGATAATTCTCTAAAAAGTTAATATGACTAATTTTTACAAATCTCGCGTATGACAAGCTAAACATTAGTAGGATAGCAATCTGCTAATGGTATGTCCTCTGATTCTAAATTAACAGATGTATCTTCGTTTAAACTGCCTGACAAATAGAATTCTACAAACTTAAGAAAAATTATATTTACGATGAATACAGCAATAATGATTAAAATTATCCCGCGCCACAAAGAAATTTCCATACGATCACAAATATTTGAAGCAAGCAATATTCCCCAAGCGTACGTCAAAAGATATGAGAATAGGATAACAATTTTTACACTTGATGTGTATACAGATTGTATTGGATTAAAACGATTACGGCTCTTTGTAGTAAAACAATACCTTTTATCGTGAGCACGGTATAATAATCTATCATGAACATTTGGTATGTTCTTTTCCTCAATGTATATTATATGGTTGATATAATGTTTGATAAAAAAATAAATACCAGTACTGGTGCAATAAAAAAACAATGTGGCAAAATAACCTAATAATAGTATTAATATTTTGTCAAAATATCTCAAATCACTATTAATGTAGGCGTACGATAAACCACCGTTTATAACTATAAAAAAAACTACCCACAGATTGAATTGTGAAAAAAGGAAATCGTGTGTTTTATTTAAATAATTATAACGCTCTTTATCGCTTAGCATAATTACCTTTCAACTTTAAATCGGAGAGCGGAGTTGTTTTTTGCATTATTGACATCTGCCATTTAGCGCAATTCAAGTAACTCCGTCACCCCGTTGCTAAAGATTCAGCTCACTGTTTAACAGACAAATTTTTCTCCGTCTTTCCACATTTTTTCAAATTCAGCTTCATACAGCTTAGACAGTTTTCCAGTTTTTTTCAGCTGAAATGTTTCTGTATTTGCACTTCCAAGTTTATACAAATATGGCCCAACAAACATATTATCATCTATTCTAAAAATCATTGATGAAGGTGGTGTTGATATTTTTCTTAATTCTACAAAATCATATTTAGAAAGAAATTCTCGTAGTTCTTCAATCCTGATTTTGTGTGTTCCACTAATGTCTCCTTCATCGTTTTCTCTCTTTTTGGAGTATTCAGAATTTGGGTCTACTACTAATATTCTTATTTTTATTTCTATATTTTCATTTTTATATTTTTCAAAAGAGTCTCTATTATTTTCAGAGAACCGTTCTAATGAATAACCAAGTACGTCAATATTTTTCCTTGCATTTTCCATCATATTTTTATAGGTTTCCATTATTATTCTTTTTGGATGGACGCATAAAATCTCTGAATCATTTTCAGACGGTTTAAAAAGCATTTCATAAAATCCATCTATTTTACTTTCAATTGCTTTAGGAAGAGAGTTTTTAAGCCTATCATCTAATTCAGCCCCCCAATTTATATTTGACGTATCATAGTAAATAATTTGTAAACCTTGTATATCAAATGGTGGTTTAGTTCCTTTTTTGGCAATCAATACTGATGGTTTTAGTAAAGCGTGTCTAATGCCAAATTCATATAAAACATTCGGATTAAGATCGGTTAAGTCTACAACACAAACATCTGACGTTTTTAATTGTTTATAAATTTTTTCTGCAATTAGTCCTGCTTCTTCCATTTCATCTGCTCTAATAACATCTCGCCCTGAAAGTTCTTTGTTGTTTCTAACTACATTCTTAATAACTCTAAGAACGGCGTCTGAATTTTTACGTGTCTCGGTTCCTTCGTCTCCTATAGGGCAAACGACAAAAATGGTACTTTTCTTATTACACATAACAGCCTCCATAAAATCAAAGTAAATAAATTAAAATTGTTGCAATATTTTACTTATTGTAAACAAAGAACACTATCGCCAACACCTTAAACCAACCCGGAATCTCTTTTATAGATGCTCCTTTTTGTTATTATATGATAATAAAAATTGATTCTATATTCTTCCATTTTTACCATTTTCTGAACGATCAAGTATTGTCTCAAATGTCAACAACAAACTGGTCAATTTAAGGGATCCATTAATTTAACCAGTTTACCTATTAAATAGATTGCGAATATTGACATAAAAACGCCATTTAACTATATTAAGTAGTGGTCAGTTTAAGGGATCCCTTAAATTGACCAGTTTGTTGTATCTGTCAATAAAATTTCAATTAAAAACGCTCCCCATTTCCCTCTCCACCGCACCAAAGCATAATGAAAAAAAATGTTGCCCTGCTTTCCCGTTAAACAGTATATTTAGTGAGGGTAATATTTTTGAAATACAGAAAGAGGCGTAAATGTCGTATATTGAAGATATAGAAAGCGATTTGGAAACACTTAAAACTATTATACTTGAGGTTGTTCCGACAGAACATATTTATATTTTCGGTTCGTATGCTTATGGAACACCTCACAAAGACTCCGATTTGGATGTATATATCGTTATTAAAGACGACGCCCCCAAAAGAGAATTAGACTATATGGATGACGTTAACGAGGCGAGATATAAAAAGATTCATAGAGCGGTTGATATTTTGGCGCTTAAAAAAAGTAGATTTAATGACAGAATTACAGACGCCACAATGGAGAGGAAAATCGCAAGAGACGGGATAAAAATTTATGGATAGGAATGAAGAATTAAAACAATGGTTTTCGCACGCCAATAACGATTTACGATTAGCGGAACATGGACTGGCTTTACATCCGGCTCCCACAGAGCCAATTTGCTGTTTAAGTCAGCAATCAGCGGAAAAATTTTTGAAAGGTTTTTTATTTTTGAAAGGTATTGAGCCGCCAAGGATTCATGATTTGCCGCCAATTTTGGAATTGTGTGAAAAAATTGAACCGAAATTTTGTGAATTATCAAAAAAATGCTTTTTTTTGACTAAATTCGCTGTTGCGCCAAGATATCCTAATGAATTGCAAATAACAGACGATGACGCAAAGATTGCAATCAAATTTGCAAAAGAAGTAAAAGTATTTGTTGAAGACATTTGCCATATACAAAATTAATTTCTCCAAGTATCTGCACCGCACCATCGCCCAAAGCATAAAAAAAAGACCCGTTACCGCCTTTCCCGTTAAACTGTATAATATCTACCTTAAACCTATTTAAAACGAACGGGAAAGGTAGGGGCTACAGCGCCATGATTTACGTATACATTCGCGTCAGTACAGACAAACAGACGGTAGAAAATCAGCGTTTTGAAATAAACGAATTTTGTAAGAAAAACGGTATTAAGGCAGATAAATGGATAAAAGAGACCATTTCGGGAACAAAAGAGCCGGATGAGCGCAAGTTAGGCGGTTTGCTGTACAATTTACAGGAAAATGATATTTTGATATGTTCTGAATTGTCAAGATTAGGGCGCAGTTTATTTATGATTATGTCAATACTTAACGTGTGCATGGATAAGGGCGTACAGGTGTGGACTATTAAGGATAACTACCGCTTAGGAAGTGACATAAGCTCAAAAGTTCTCGCTTTCGCTTTTGGTTTATCCGCAGAAATTGAGCGTAATCTTATTTCACAGCGGACAAAAGAGGCGATGGCGCGTATGAAAGCGCAGGGTGATCATGTCGGCAGACCGCACGGTGCAAAATCAAGTGAATTAAAGTTGACTGGCAAAGATAAACAGATAAGAAAAATGCTTATACAAAAAAAATCCAAGACAAAAATAGCTGAAAAATTGGGGGTAAGCCGTACGACTTTAAGAAGTTTTTTGCGGAATCAGGAGTAAGGACTGAAAAAAAACATAACACCATCCTCAGATGAAATTTTGAAGCTGTAATCAAATTCATCGTGGAGATGGAGATATGGCTATGGCTGCTGCTTTACTAACGTTACCTTAACAAAATACTCACAATCTCATTATTCGTACCGATCCGCATTGGCGGGCCCCAGGTGTTTACACCCGATGTAACTATCACCTGCGGGATGTTTGTGTCTTTTTGATAATGCCCGTAATCAATAATGTTGATGGCTTTTGTTACGAGACTGCCGGGAAAGACCTGGCCTCTGTGCGTGTGGCCGGAAAGTATCAGATCCACTTCGCTGCCGTATTCCCT
>Ga0123356_10008580_pt1 | contig 10141 bp, 12 predicted proteins | sample TergutEmb28metaG_2_FD_92546 | JGI IMG/M metagenome (GOLD analysis project Ga0123356, IMG submission 92546) | Embiratermes neotenicus P3 segment gut microbial communities from Petit-Saut dam, French Guiana - Emb289 P3 | ecosystem: Host-associated > Arthropoda: Insects > Digestive system > Gut ... | reverse complement strand
TACATACTGCGGCCAAGAGCGTCGTGGTAGAAGTCCGGCGCCAATTCCGCGAGATTGCCGGGATCATGGAAGGTACCGCGGATCCCGACTACGCCACCTGTGTAGATCTTTGCACACGCAGCGCCCAAAGAGAAATGATTGCTCCCTCTCTGCTGGCGATCCTTGCGCCCATTGTCACCGGTTTCTTCTTGGGGCCGGCGGGTGTGGTAGGCCTTCTTGCGGGTGTAATCTCTTCCGGTTTTGTCATGGCGATCTTTATGCTCAACTCCGGCGGCGCGTGGGACAATGCCAAAAAGAACATTGAAGCCGGAAGCCACGGCGGTAAAGGCAGCGAAAACCACAAAGCCGCTGTTATTGGCGATACCGTTGGCGATCCGCTCAAAGATACTGCTGGCCCGTCCTTTAACATCCTGATTACCCTGGCCGCCACGGTTTCCATCGTGTTTGTGGGCTTGGCTGTGGCCTTCTCGATTCTGTAATTTCAAAACAATTTTGCATAAAGGAAGGTTGAATAAACCTTCCTTTATGCATTTTCATCTTTTAGTCACATCTAGGCCATAATTTTTGGATACACTCACCTTGAGGTGAACTGCATGAATACCAGCCCGCATATCTTAATCTGCGACGATGATCCCGTGGTACATCAGTCGCTTTCCCTGTACCTGGATGCGGAAAAATTTGCCCACGCTTCGGCCTACGATGGGGAGCAGGCTTTGGCCATGGCAGCCCAGCACAACTTTGACCTGATGGTGCTGGATTTAATGATGCCCCGCTTGTCGGGCATTGAAGTGTGCCGCACACTGCGAAAAACCTCGCGCCTGCCGGTGATTATGCTCACCGCAAGGGGCGAGGAGATCGACCGCATCCTGGGCCTTGAGCTGGGGGCCGATGATTACATCGTCAAACCCTTTAGCCCACGGGAAGTGATATCCCGCATCAAGGCGGTGCTTCGCCGTACCATGGATGCCGACGCCCTGCCTGAGGAGCAGCTCACCACCTTAACCTTTGGCAATTTGGAGATACAGCCTGAGCGTTATCTTGTAAAACTAAACGGCGAATCCGTGGCTTGCACGCCCCGTGAAGTGGAGCTGCTCCACCTGCTGGCCGGCAATCCCGGCCGCGTGTTCGACCGGGAGCAGATTCTATCCCGGATTTGGGGGTATGACTTTTTTGGGGATACCCGCACCGTGGACACCCACATCAAGCGCTTGCGCCAAAAGCTGGCTACCGAAGCCCCCTGCGGATGGGAGATTGTAACCGTGTATGGGGTGGGGTATAAATTTGAGGTGGATATATGATTCTGCGCAGCGCGTTGCTCCGGCGTACGCTGCTGTTGGTGATATCCGCGCTCGTGCTGTCTACGCTGCTGGCCGTAACGGTGTATCAGGTGATTTCGCCACGGGTATTTGCCGCCAGGCGCACCGATGAAATGCTGCCCAAGGCCCGTTTTATCGCCTCCTTGGTGGAGCACCAGGAGCGGGGCAATATGTCGGTGCTGATGCTGCAAACCTTGCTGCGAAACAATTCCGCCCAGTGGGATGCCTATGTATGGGTGGTGAACAGCCGGGGCAGGGCGGTGCTTACCGTACAAAACGGGGGAAAAGCCTTCGCTTTGCCCAACTCCATCGACCGGGTGCTGGCTCGGGTGTTATCGGGCCAAGAGGCCACCCATATCGGCCGCTTGCCAGCGTCCAATGCCAACGAAAATCGGGCTGCGCCATTTAGGCAATCCCAAAACTCCCTAAATAATTTTGATACTTCTCCCCTTGGCCCGCGGATACGGCACGCACCCGAGCTGGCCTTTCCAGAGGAGGTTGACCTGGTGCTGGCGGGCGTACCCATCCGACACAACGAGCATGTGATCGGCGCGGTGTTTATGGCCCAAACCATGACCGAAGTAATCACCGGCATGCGCAGCCTAAGCAACACCCTGCTGTATACTCTGCTGGGCGCCATGCTGCTGATGCTGCCCCTTGCTTACATCGTGTCCAGCCGCCTGTCAAAACCCATCAAGCAGATGCGCGACGTGGCCCTGTCCATGGCAAGCGGGGATTTTACCGTGCGCGCGAATACCGATACCCGCGGCGAGATAGGCGAGCTGGGTGGTGCGCTCAATTTTCTATCGGCAGAGCTGGGGCGCAATGTGGCCGAATTGATGGTGGAGCGCACCCGTCTGCGCCGGATCCTCAATGGCCTAACTGAGGGCATTTTGGCGGTGGACGCCCAGGGAACCGTTACCCATGTCAACCCCGCCATGGGCACGCTGTTTTCCTCCCCGGCAGAAGAGATCGAAGAGATATGGACCGCATACAACGGAGTGCTCACCGGCAAAGGGGGGGCCACCTTTGTGGTACGCACCGGCAACACAGCTGTACAGGCTTCCTTGGCAGCGCTGGAAGACGAAGAAGGCCGCGTGGCCGGAGCGGTAGGCGTTTTCCGCGATGTTACGCGGGAGGAACGGCTTGAGCAAACCCGGCGCGATTATGTGGCCAACGTATCCCATGAGTTACGTACCCCTCTCACCGCCCTGCGCGCTTTTGTGGAGCCTCTGCGCGACGGCTTGGTGACCGATGAAGCCGACCGCAACCGCCTGTATGGCGTGATGCTGCGCGAGACCCTGCGCCTAACCAGGCTGGTGAGCGATATGCTGGAGTTATCGCGCTTACAATCCGGCGTGCTTTCGTTAGAAAAGTATCCCTTTGATCCGTTGCACATGCTGCGGGATGTGTACGAAAAGTTTCAGGCCCATGCCGAGGATCACGGCCAGCCCCTTTTCTTGCAACTGCCGGAGGAGGCGCCTCAGGTGTACGGCAATTGGGATCGTACGGAACAGGTGCTGGTTTCCCTTCTGGACAATGCCATCAAGTACACCCCGGAAGGCGGGCGCATCGAACTCTCCGCCGATCCGCAACCCGACGCGCTGTACATCTCGGTGCGGGACAGCGGCATGGGCATTGACGAAGCCGACTTGCCCCATGTGTTCGACCGCTTCTACAAGGCGGACAAGGCCCACCAGGGTAACGGAACCGGCCTGGGCCTGGCCATTACGCGGGAGATACTGTTGTTGCTGGGCGAAGAGATCACCGTAACCAGCCAGCCGGGGGAGGGGTCTTGTTTTACGTTTACGTTGCATTGGGTGGGGGAGAATGCGCAGTGATCCTCCGTATTGCTTTTTTTCATATTTTGTTATATGATGGATATCATAGAAGAGGGATAATTAAACCGAAAGAGATGCATAGGAAGCCGAAATGAAAAGCATTTATATTGAAACAACAATACCTAGTTTGGCGACAAGCCGGCCAAGCCGCGATACGATTATAGCTGGCAGGCAAGCTGCGACCTTGCTCTTTTGGGAAAGCAAACGTCACAATTATGATTTATACATTAGCGAATACGTGATTGATGAATGCTCCCTTGGTGATCCTGAAATAGCCGTGCGACGATTGGACTTCATCAAAAACATCCCTGTCATCCCACATTCAGGAGAAATTTTCGCCTTGGCGGACAAGTATCAGCAATTACTAGGTATACCAGAGCGGGCCAAAATTGACTGCTTTCACTTGGCTTCCTGTGTTACTGCCCAGATGGACTATCTATTGAGTTGGAACTGTACACATCTAGGCATACACACATTTGTTAAAATACAGCGATTCAATAACAAATACGGTTTATTCACACCCCTATTACTTACGCCCGAGGCGTTAATGGAAGTTGATGAAACGGGGGAATGATCATGGTTATTATTGATGTCGATCCCATTACCGAAGTTAGAAGCAATCGTGAGTTGCTGCTTGAGAAATATGGCGGAATAGGCGGTTTGCATAAGCACATGGATGAGGAACGCCCCAGACTTGAAGCACAAGGCTGGGTATTTGTTCCTCTTGATACTATCATTGCAAAAAAGAGAGCGCGTATTGTTTTTGAAGACACAGCTTCTGGTTGCTTGCAACAATATGCTGATGAGGCTTGAGATGTTTTCATAAAGCAATCCTTATTGTGGCGCTTGGAGAAGATTTAGCTATTATGAAAACACTGATCTTGAATGGCTCACCAAGGAAAAACGGCGATACTGTCTATTTTCTATCTGAGCTAAAAAAGCTCCTTGTTGGCGAAGTCATTGAAATAGCTGCTTACTACAGCAATATCGCCCCTTGTATTGATTGCAGATCGTGCAAGAAGAAAAAAGGTTGTATTGTTAATGATGAAATGCAAACGATTTATCAAGATGATTTTGATAATGTCATGATTGCATCACCACTGTATATGTCGAATCTGACTGCGCCGCTTATAGGTTTAGCAAGCAGGTTGCAAGCGTATTATTGTGCAAAACGCTTTTTAGAAGACGAGTTTATTTTATCAAAGAAAAAGGCGGCACTGATTATTATTGGGGGCGGTGATGGCGGCCCAGAAGAAGCTATCAAATTAGCAAAATGGATGTTCAAGAAAATGAATGCACATGGATTTAAAGAAAATACCGTTCTTTCATTGAGGACAGATGACATTCCGGCAAGTAAAGATGTTGAGGCAATCAAGCAACTAAAAGAAATTGCACGTTATTTCAATCGGCAATGAAAGAGGCCACCATGCCCCAAGAATTTGACCCCCTCCTATCAGCCACGGCGGACGCTGCCCCCGGTGGCCTGTATCGCTTGCGCGAAGACGGCTTTGTGCTCGAATACGCCAACCGGGGCTACCGTGAGCTCACCGGCTACAGCCCCAAGGACGACAAGAGCGCCCTGCTCCTCATTCATCCGGCCGACAGGGATCAAGCGCGGCGCGACATACTGCAACAGATCGCCCTGCATTCGGATCAGAGCTACGACTTGGAGTATCGTTTGGTATGTGCCGACGGAACCGTGCTCCACATAAACGATCGGGGCTCCCTGATGGTGGACAAGGCAAGCGGCGGACGCTATTTGTGCGGTTTGCTCATGAACATCAGCGATACCTATATGCCCCAACAACGATTGTTGGCCGCCCAGGAGGAACTGCTAGAGGCCAATCGCGCCAAGAACGACTTCCTGGCCCATATGTCCCACGAGATCCGCACGCCGATACATGCGGTATCCGGTCTGGCAGATTTGCTGCTGCTCTGCGGCACGCTGCCCTCGGAGCCATATGCCCATGCCATGGGCATCAAAAGCGCCGCCCAAACCCTGATGTACCTGGTAAACGACATACTGGATTTCAGCAAGATCGCTGCCGGGCGTATGCCCATCATCCAGGCGCCTTTTCATACCCTGGCATTGCTGGATGATCTATGCACCCAGGCAGGGCTGCGCGCACGGGGCAAGCCCCTCGTTTTGCATGCCGACATCGATCCGGCGCTCCCCCAAGGGCTGATCGGCGACGAGCTGCGGCTTAAGCAAGTGCTGCTCAACCTGCTGATCAATGCCGTAAAGTTCACCCGCGAAGGCAGCGTGTCCCTATCGATACGTTGCCGGGGGCTGGGGGAAACCGCCCAGATTGACTATGCAATCGAAGATACCGGTGTAGGTATCAGCAAAGAAGATCAGCAGCGGCTGTTTGAGCATTTCCAACAGCTGGATCCCGCTCGTGACCGTATGCAGGAGGGAACAGGCCTGGGCCTAGCCATCAGCAGGCAATTGGTGCGGCTGATGGGCGGCGACATCACCGTAGAAAGCCAGCTTGGGCAGGGCTCCCGTTTTTCTTTTTCCCTTACCCATGCCGTGGAAGATGCCTCACCTGTGGCTTGTGTGCAAAACAAAAAGCACAAGCGTCTATTGGTGTGCAGCGACGACCGTGATTTTCCCGCACGGGCCCTGGCTATGGCTGCAGAACTTGGTGTGGAGGCTATGCGGGTACAAGCCTTTTACACCGAACGCTTTACCCATCTGCTGGTGGAAGGAGAAGGGGAGAATGCCCGGGCCTGGGCGGGCGCGGCATTGACCGCGGGCACCCACCGCGCCTTGATGTTGGGGGAAGGGGAACAACGAGCGCTGCCAGAAGGTGACGCGCTCCTGGAGATGCCGTTGCATGCGCCGCTGCTGGCCGCCTTTTTAAACAATACGCTGACCCGCCACGCTGAAGGCGCACAACGCAACGAGCAACTGGCCCAGTTGGTATTTTCCACACGGGATGCAGCAGCGCTGATCGTGGATGACAACCCGGCCAATTTGTTGGTGGGTTCATCGTTGTTGCGGCTCTATGGTCTGGAGGTGCGCGAAGCCAGCTCGGGAAAGCAGGCCCTGGAGCTGGTGAGCCGGCATCCCTTCGACATCGTGTTCATGGATCACATGATGCCCGAGATGAACGGCTTGGAGACGGTGCGCGCGCTACGGGCACAGCAATCACATGGCAAGCTGCTTCTGCCTGTGGTGGTGCTTACCGCCAACCTGCCCGCGGAGACGCGGGAGATATACCAAGATGTGGATGTTCAGGGGATACTCACCAAGCCACTGGAGTTGGGCAAACTGAGCGACATACTGCTGCATCTGCTGCCAGCGGAAAAGATCGTGCCCGGAAACCCGAAAGGGCTGGGGGAGGAAGTGATGAGAGCCGGAGCCGCACGCGCTGTGCTTGGACGCGTGCCCTTGCTGGATTACGAAGACGGGATGCTCCATTGCGCGGGGGACGAGGCGCTCTACCTTACGCTTTTATTTACCCTTTGCCAAGACCTGGCGGAAAAACACAACCTACTGAAGCGCGCAATGGATGAGGGGCAGTTGCCCCCGGTGGCCCTGTGCGCCCACAGCCTCAAAAGCGCGCTGTACAGCATCGGCTGCCCCGCTTTGGCCCAGCAGGCCCAGGATATAGAGGGGTTGGCAAAGGCCGGCGCGCAGGCCGGCCTACAAACCTTATTACCGTCATTTTTGCAAGGTATCGATGAATTCCGCGCCGGGCTCCACGCGCAGTTGCAACGTTTGCCTAGAGAAACGCAAATGGAATTTACATTGCCTGCATTCGACCGTTAAGGTTTGGCAGGCAACCCCATCTTGACGCCGGGTATGATATAGTCCATATCAGCCGTCAACACGTCAAATTCATACCCGTTGTTTCGATAATACTGTATGAGTGCGGGGAGCATGTCTCTGGTGCGGCCCCTGTTTTCGTGCATCAGCATCACAACTTCGTCTTTGTTGCGGGAGGTACGGATTGCGGCGGCCAACATCTGATCTGCTTTGCTGTTGACCTTTTTGTCGGTATCGTAATTGCTGGCGTTCCAGTCGATCCATAAGTACCCGGCCTCGGAAGCATAGTGGCGCACCTCCGCCGTGGTATTGCTGGAGCCAAAGGGAAAACGGAACAAACGAACCTCCAGCGGAAAACCAAGCACCTCCCAAAGTGCCCTGTTAAAACGCGCCATCTCCCGCCGGAAACCGTCGGGGGTCTGCATCAGCGAACGCTGGTGATAGTAGGAATGCCCGCCGATGGCATGGCCGTCCTCGACAATGGCGCGCACCGCCTCCGGATGGTTCTGCAATTCATTGCCGATCAAAAAAAAGGTTGCGGGAACCCCTTCCTCCCGGAGTATTTCCAGGAGCTTTAAGGTGCTATTGCATGGCCCGTCGTCAAATGTTAGATACACCACCTTGCGGGCCGGTGGCGTCTCCTCACCCAATGCAACGCCCAAACAAAAAACCATCAGCAAACATAAAAAGAAAAAAGCAATGCTGCGTAAACGTAGGATGTGTCGTCCCCCCTATCTTGTGTGCCGAAAAAAGCATTATACCATAGATTGTACGATAAAATGCTGGGAAACGCAAGGGAAAAGACGAAAAAGAGCGAAAAAATATATAAAAAGTCGAACGAAAAATGCTTAAACGCATAAATAGTGTATTTTCGAGGCAGGATATGGGTTCATGGATACGGAAACAAACAGGCGGCATACGCGGCGCAAAAGGGGGAGGAAGTCCATATGCTGGAACACGCGCGGCAAAGGGACACAATGTTGGTTCGGATACGGGGCGAGTTGGATCACCACAGCGCCGAGCAGGTACGTACCGAACTGGACGAGTTAATCGCCGACGAGCGGATAACACACCTGGTGATCGACATGCAGGGCCTTACCTTTATGGACAGCTCCGGCATTGGGGTGCTGATCGGCCGCTATCGTACGCTAGCCAGGCGCAAGGGCAAGCTGTCGGTACAAAACATGAGCCCGCTGATTGAACGGATTTTTCAACTGTCGGGTTTGCACCAAATCATACAAAATCATCGTTCAGGCGCGGGGGAGGGTCGGAGATGAGCATCATCAATCAAATGCGGCTGGAGTTTATGGGTTGCCCGCAGAACGAGTCCTTTGCCCGGGTGGTGATCAGTGCGTTTGCCGTGCAGCTGAATCCCACGATCGAGGAGGTATCCGACATCAAAACCGCGGTGAGCGAGGCGGTAACCAACGCCATCATCCACGGGTACGAAGGCGCCCAGGGCACGGTGGTGCTGTCGGCCACCATCAACGATCAACACATCCTTACCGTAGAGGTGGAGGATCGCGGCCGGGGCATCGCCGACTTGGAACAGGCGATGCAGCCCTTTTACACCTCCCATCCGGAGTTGGAGCGATCAGGCATGGGATTCGCCGTGATGCAGAGTTTTATGGATGGGCTGGAAGTGACCTCCACCGTAGGGGAGGGTACCCATATACGTATGCGCAAACACTTTGCGCGGGATGAAAAATAATGAGTGGCGCAAAAAAAGGCGCAAAACAAAGCCATGAAGAAGCCATGGCGCTCATTGCCCGTGCCCAAGCCGGGGAGTCCGTTGCCCTCGATGGGATGGTGCGCGCGAACCTGGCCTTGGTTCGGGCGGTTTGCGCTCGCTTTGCCAGCCGTGGCAGCGACATGGAAGAACTCTATCAGTTGGGCTGTTTGGGTTTGGTCAAAGCCATCAAAAATTTTAATACAGCGTATGGCGTGCGCTTTTCGTCCTACGCGGTGCCCATGATCATGGGGGAGATTCGCCGCTTTTTGCGCGACGACGGCACACTTACCGTGGGCAGGCGCCTGAAGGAGCTGGCTGTCCGCGCAATGAACACAGCGGATTTGCTGCGCACAGAACTCCAGCGGGAGCCCAACCTTACCGAACTGGCCGAGGCCCTGGGTTGCGATTCCGCCGAGCTGGCCCAAGCCCTGGAGTGTGGAAAGTCCGTAGTGTCGCTGGATGCGCCCCTTGGCGAGGAAGGGGCCACGCTGCAAGACGTGCTGGGTTTGCCTCAAGCCGAAGCCAGCATCGACCGTATGCTCCTGCGGCAACTGCTGGAGCAACTGCCTCCCGAGGATCGCCGCTTGATACTGCTGCGTTACTTTCGTGATCACACCCAGGCGGAAACCGCGCGGGTACTGGGCATGACCCAGGTGCAGGTTTCCCGCAGGGAATCGAGAATCATCGCGCGGTTCCGGGAAGTGATGGTGGAATTGCCGAGGGAGGCGTGAAAAAAGATATCGCATACGTGTCCGGCACGTGTTATAATTGTCATCGAAGGGGGATTCACTATGAAGGCAAGTGAACTGACGAAGATGGCTAAAAAGAGCGGATGCCGCATCAAGCGGCATGGTTCCGAGCACGATATCTGGATAAATCCCCATACCGGAAAAACGGCACAAATCCCGCGGCACCCCAGTAAAGAAGTAGCGACGGGAACGGCAAGCAAAATCAAAAAGGATTTGGGGTTAAATTAATACGGAAAGGAATGGTAGAAATGAAATACGCATATACAGCAATATTTGCCCCGGAAGAAAACAGCGCATACAGCGTACATTTCCCTGATTTTCCGGGCTGTTACACAAGCGGTGACAATCTGCCGGACGCTATCCGCATGGCGCAGGACGCCCTTTGCCTATGGCTCTACGACATGGAGCAAGACAACCGGCCCATACCTGCCGCCAGCAACCCCAAGGCCATCAAAGCAAATGGTGAGGAGTTCACCAGCGTAGTTGCTGTAGATACTGAAACGTACAGACGTTTTTACGAGAACAAGTCGATCAAAAAAACGCTCACCATCCCCATGTGGCTGAATGAGCAAGCGGAACGCGCAAATGTAAACTTCTCGCAAACGCTGCAAAATGCGCTAAAAGCCGAGCTCAACATTGCGCAATAGGCAAGTTTTATTTTGAAAAGAACTGCTCTAAGAACGCCTGTGGCGTTAGCGCAATAACGGGCGAATTGATGAAATCTTTTT
>Ga0123356_10008579_pt1 | contig 10143 bp, 5 predicted proteins | sample TergutEmb28metaG_2_FD_92546 | JGI IMG/M metagenome (GOLD analysis project Ga0123356, IMG submission 92546) | Embiratermes neotenicus P3 segment gut microbial communities from Petit-Saut dam, French Guiana - Emb289 P3 | ecosystem: Host-associated > Arthropoda: Insects > Digestive system > Gut ... | reverse complement strand
GCGTGAACCTCGTCCACGAATTTTACGAATTGAACGAATTTTACGAATTTTACGCAATGCCCAGAAAAACGGGCACGCCCCAAGTCAAAGCCCCGGATTGCCATCACGGGGCTCTTACGTCGAACGTCGAACTGGTGTTATTTCGGCACGATCGCGTGGCTGCAGTGGCGGTTGTCTGGGCCGAGGGTGATTTTGATCAGGTCGCCGGTTTTGAACTCCACCTTCGGCGGATTGTAGAGGCCGTAGATCTTTTCCTTGGCGTAGTAGGCTTTGAGGCGTTCGTCCTGGACGTATTGGATCATGATGCCGAACTTGTTGGGCTCGAGCGCTTTTCCGGCGGCGTCGGTCTCCTTGATGCCGACGACTTTGCCGATCAGGGAATCCGCCGGGAACTCCGCGGGCGGATTGGCCGCATCGTAAAGCACAGCTTTCTTCACATTGTGAGCCGCTTCCGTCGGGACGAGCGTGATGATGTACGATTCGCCGACCTTTGCGTTCTGGAGGCCGGCGGCTTTGGGATAGGTAAAGCTCGCGGAGATGTAGGACTTGAAATGCTCGTCATCGGTGCGGAACTTGACGGTGAGCTTCTTGTCCTGATAGGAGATGCAGTCGGCGTAGACGAATTGTCTGGGCGGAGCGGGTTGAGCGGGCGGAGCTGCTTGAGCGACGAAGATGAAAAGTAACGCGGTGATGGGGAGGATCGGTTTCATGATAAGGCCTTTCAGTTGGGGGTGCAGGCGTCTATCGTTTCATTAAATGGTTCAATCGTCAAGTCCGAGCGCTCGCCTATCGGCTCGCGGCTAAACATGACGGGGTGTGGGTTTTGCTCGCCACTACGGCTTGTGCCATAATCCTTGCCGCCACCATTAGGTGTGTGGTTTTTATTGTCCCTTAAAGGCTAGAGGATTTGGCATGACACAACCGATAAGTATTGAAGTCGCTCGTTTGGAACACGGGCGGGATTTGCCTCTGCCGGCGTATCAGACACCACATGCGGCGGGGATGGATCTGTTCGCGGCTGTGCCGGCCGATCAGCCGGTGGTGCTTAAGCCGTTCGAACGGACCGCCTGTCCGTGCGGATTCGTCATGGCGTTGCCGGCGGGGTACGAGGCGCAAATACGTCCGCGGTCGGGCCTTGCCATCAAACACGGCCTGAGCGTGCCCAACGCGCCGGGCACCATCGACGCCGATTACCGCGGGGAAATCAAGGTGCTGCTGGTCAACCTCGGCACAGAGCCGATCGCCATCACGCGCGGTATGCGAATCGCCCAGATGGTCATCGCTCAGGTCGAAACCGCGGCGTGGAAGGAAGTCGGCTCTGTCGAACAGCTTTCGTCCACCGATCGCGGAGCCGGAGGGTTCGGTAGCACCGGGCATTGAACACTGATTACGGATTCATGAACTATGGCTCGCAAAGAACGTCGTCCTAATAAACCGCTGCTGTTTCGCATTGCGTTTTTTATTTTCGCGTGGGTTTTCTACGCACTGCTGGTGCTCTCGTTCCTGTCGTTTTCGTCATTCGACGTGAACAATAATATGGTGCGGTTGGGTCGGCTGGCGTCCTACCATAACTGGTGTGGGGTGTTTGGGGCGAATGTGGCGTATTGGGGGATATCCACGATCGGGCCAGGGGTCTACCTGGCGTTGGTTTTTGTGGGCGTTGGGTTGTATCGTTGGACGCGTCGGCGAGAGATTCCGCAGCTGCCGTTGCGGGTAATTGGCGTGGGGTTGATGGTTCTTTCACTTAGTTCCTTTTTCAATATTGCAGGAATTTGGGATAGTCTTGGGCAGGGTGCGGGTGGGAGTTTTGGGGTTGGGATCGGGACGTTTTGCAGTGCGAAGTTTGGCGTTGGGGCGTGGTTTATGGTGCCTGCGGTGTTCGTCGTTGGTGCTTTGCTGGCGGTAGATGAGCTAGTTTTGGCGTTGCCGGTGACGATGATGCATGTCTGGCGGAAGATCAAGGTGACGAAACAGTGGGCGAAGGTATGTTCGTGGTTCGATGTCAAGCGGATGAATCACAAACGGCCTACCCCCTCCCCTCCCCCCACCGAGACGGAATCGGATGAGCCGAAGATTAACGCCGCTCGTAAGAAGCGAGATGCAGTGGCGGCGGAGGCAGTTGCGGCGGAGAACATGGCTGCGGCGGAAAATATCCCTGAAGGGATTGAGTTGCCGTCAGAGGAGGCGGGGGGGGCTGCGGTTCAGGTGGTTGCGGAGGAGGTGAAGGAGGAGTCGGTGATCGGGACATTGGATGTTCCGGTGCGCAAGCCGCCGTCGGTGAAGAACATGCCGCGGCCTGTGCCGCCGCCGAAGGCGCAGGATTTGGGGAATTATCGTTTGCCGGAGTTGGATTTGCTCGATGAGCCTGAGGCGTCAGATCTTGCGGGTCAGGAGCAGCGTGTGCGGGAGAAGGCGAAGATTCTGGAGACGACGTTGGCGTCGTTTAATATTGATGGACGGGTCGAGGCGATTGATACCGGGCCGGTAGTGACGCTGTATGAGATTGGGCTGGGTCTTGGCGTGAAGTCTGTGCAGGTGTCGGCTCGTAATAAAGACATTGCTCGCGCGCTGATGTCGCCGCCGGTGCGGATCATTGATAATATTCCTGGCCGTGCGACGATGGGGATTGAGGTGCCGAACCTTGACAGGGAGCGTGTTCGGTTGAAGGATTTGTTTCAGATCGGGCATGATCGCATTGCGCGGATGGCATTGCCGATGTGTCTTGGGAAGGATGCGTCGGGCAACCCGCTGATCGAGGATTTGGCGAAGATGCCACACATGCTGATCGCGGGCACGACGGGCTCGGGCAAGTCGGTTTGTATTAATTCGATCATTCTTTCGCTGCTGCTGACGCAGCGTCCTGATCACGTCAAGCTCATCATGGTCGATCCGAAGATGGTCGAGATGCAGGACTACAAGACGATTCCGCATCTGATGGCTCCGATCATTGATGACATGTCGAAGGCGGAGTCGATTCTGGAATGGACGACGCAGAAGATGGACGAGCGTTACGAGACGCTGTCGGAAGCCCGAGTCCGGCACATCACGGAATACAACAAGCTGACCCGCGACGAGATTGCCGAACGATTCAACGCTATCACCGACGACGATAAAGCGAAGCTCGTTTTCCATATGCCGTACATTGTGATCGTGATCGACGAACTCGCGGACTTGATGATGACGTCGAAGGAAGTGGAAGGGCACATTGTCCGCATCGCGCAGAAGGCCCGAGCGGTCGGCATCCATTTGATCTTGGCGACGCAGCGTCCCGAGGCGCAGGTCGTGACAGGCTTGATCAAGTCGAACATGCCTGGGCGGATTTGCTTCCAGGTTCGTAGCCGGTTGGATTCGCGGATCATGTTGGATCAGGCTGGCGGTGAGTTGCTGCTGGGTCAGGGTGATATGTTGATGCTCAAGCCGACGGGAGCGGGTCTGGTGCGTGCGCAGGGGGCGTTTGTGGATGATAAGGAGATTAAGCGTGTTGCGGCATTTCTGAAGGAGATCGCGGAGCCGGAGTTCCATCCGGAGTTGATGCAGCTCGGAACGGCCCAGGGCCTGATGGAGGGCGAAGAGAAGGATCCGCTCTACGACAATGCGGTGGAGATCGTGATCGACTCCGGTCGCGGATCGGTCTCGCTGATCCAACGTCGTTTGAACATCGGCTACTCCCGAGCGAGCCGCCTGATCGACCAGATGCGGCGGTTGGGGATCGTCGGCGCGTACAAAGGCTCCGAGGCATCCGAGGTGCTCGTGACGAAGGAGGAATGGGAGCAGATGCAGGCCGAGGATGTGGCCATAGGCGTCAAGTCGATCCCCGGCGGCGACGGCACCGAAGGTTCGACGGGTGGTCGAGCGGGTCTGGGCGAGAACGCCGGTTTCGCGCAACAGGTTTCGTCAAACTACAGCGAATCCGACGACGACGATGTTCCCGACGAGATGCCGGGCGAATATCGAGGGTGATTTTTGCAGAAATGCGAATTTTTATGGTTTTTATTTGCATCGGTCCGAATTAGTGGTACATTCGAAGATAGTTCATCTCGAGCGCTCTTACGCGTCTCGTCCGCCATCGGCGGGATGAGCTGAGAAGAGAGCATTCCAAAAATTGAGGGAACGAGGGCAATTCACCGAAAGTCGCGTTTGCGTAACGTGGCTCCGGGTTGCTGTCGTTCCTTCGTCGTTTTTTGCTTCTCGGACGAGAAGTTTTTATCTGAAAGGCCCCCATTTTCAGGGAGTTCGTGAGATGACAAGTCGCAAATCAGTCGGTCGGTTGTTCAGGAAATATGGTCTGCTGAGCGCGGCGACGGTGGCGGCGGCGGCGGCACAATCGGCTTCAGCGGATGTGTTCAATTGGGCGGGCGCTGGCAGGAGCGGTACGCAAACCTGGGCGACCGCGAGCAACTGGGATGTGGCTGGCGGTTGGGTCGATGACGAGGATGCCCCTAACAGTGCCGTGTTCAATCTCAACAGTCCGCTGACTGCCAACATGACGATCAATCTCCCGAGCCCTGGCCCGACGGTCGCGAGCGGTCTTAGCTTCTTGTCTTACCTCGGTGACAATGGCTCGGGAACCAAATATATCCTTACTCTTGGCGCGGCTGCACAACAGATCACCAACAACAGCGTAACCACGGCAAGTACCGCTCCTTTTACCGTTACTCTGGCGAATGATGCACAAGTCAACATCAGCGCCACCCTCGCCAACTCCATCAACAGCGGCCTAACCGTCACCGGTCCCGGCAGGCTCATCCTCGGCAGTTCGAGCAACGCCTTCAGCGGTCTTATCACGGTGGAAAATGGTGCTGAACTTGTCGCTGGCAGTAACAACGCTTTCCTCGGCGACGCCGCGAACAATATCAAACTCAATGGCGGCTCGTTCTTCGCCAGCGCGGCGCTTTCTTTGGGCAGCCGTAATATTTCTTTAGATGCTAACGGCGGCACGCTGGGGACCACAGCCAATGTGGCCCTCACCGTCGCTGGGACCGTCACAGGTGCCGGCAAGCTCACGATCAACAACATCACCAGTGCGACTCCCGGTTCCGTCACGATTAACGGAGCGGCCACGAACTCGCTGGCAACCACCGGCGGCATTGATGTTCTGAGAGGCCGGTTGAACATCGGTAGCACCGTTTCCGGATGGTTGGGTAATTCGCTTCTGGAAGGCATGATCTACATTGCGCCGGGCGCGAGCCTGCAGGTCAGCAATCCCGTGGGTTTTCCGGGAATAGCCTTGGGGAGCGCGACAGTCAATAACGCTGGCACACTGCTTTGGGCTGGCGCAACGAACTGGGCTCCCAACGTGACAATAGGTCAGACTGGCGTGCCCGGCTCTATTGGCACTTTCAACAGCGGCGGCACCTTAAGTGGCGCGATCAGCGATCAGCCCGGCAGCGGCGGTAACGTTTTGCGGTTCAACGCTGGCCAAAACGCTCTGGTTCTTACCAACACTCTCAACTCTTTCACCGGCGGCGTAGAGGTTATCGCCCCGCTCTCGGGCAATATGAATGGTCTCACGCAACTCCAGATTTACAGTGATGGCGTGAAAGGCGGCGATACGAGTCCATTGGGCTTGGTGCCGATGTCCGCCGATGATGAATACGGGAAGATCACGTTACGCGGCTACCGCGCTTCGCTGACAGTGCTTGGTACCGCCACCGACATTGTGACACTCAACGCGAATCGCAGCATTCTGTTAGGGCTGGGACGTTCAGTCGACAACAACGGCGATCCCTTGCTCCAGCAAGTTGGCGGCACGATTTCGGTTCAGAGCGGCAGCAACATCTTTATGACGCTCCTCTATAACGGCGTGATCCGCGATGAAATCCCTGGCGCATCTGGGCGACTCGTTCTTGGCGCAGGCTCCGGCATGTTCGGCGACGTTATCCTCGGTGGACAGAGCACCTATACCGGCGGAACCACAATTCATGGGGCTCGGCTGTATTTGGGAGCGAGCGACACCTTGTATACCGTTCCTGATCCTGTGACGGGTTCTCTGGGCACTGGCCCCCTGGGTGGCATTCCAGCCAATCCTGTCGCGGACAATATCATCGCATCAAACAGCGGCAGTGCACTGCTGGCGGTCTATATTGATCCTGACCCCGGTGTCCGGACAGGCCCTGTTACCATCCACGAAAATCGTGGCATTACCCTCAGTCAGAATAACGGAACTAATTTCGCGTTCATCAGCGGCAGAGCGGCTGTTGTCGATCCTGAAGATGGGACGATTATTCACCCGGCGGAATCCTTGACATGGAACGGCTCGTTTGTAACGGGCATTCGCCGGGCTAGCCCTCCGGTCATTCAGCTCCAGGGAGCCGGCGGCGTGAATCTTGGCGGCCATCACGGCGAGTATTTCTTTGATACACCTGAGTATCCCGCCAGTGAATATCCCAATGGCTATTACACTTTGAACATCCTGCGGATTGCCGCCAACAGCGGGGCTGGCACGTATAACCTCAGCGGCAACTGGACAGTGGAGATTCCCGCTGGAACTCAGGCAGCTCCGACGGTGAATGTGTCCGTAGGCGGCGCGACGTTGAATTTTACCGGAGTGAATACCTTCAGTCAGACCCCGACATTCAATGCCACCAGTGGCAACTCCGCTGGTGCCATTGGCGGAACGTTCTCGATCAACAGCGATGCCGCTCTGGGTGCTGCTCCGAATGATCCGATGATCCAGATCTTTTTGGGCAACGCCAATGGCAACAACCACAATGGTACTCTGCGAGCCGACGGGACGTTCTCTCTTAACGCCAATCGTGGCATCGGTATCGGCGGCACGGCATTTGGTAACACCAGCACCTACGGTGCCATTGATGTGACTGCCAACAACACTTTCACCGTCAACAGCGTGATCAGTGGTTTGGGTGCCAATACTGCGGCGCTCGTCAAGCGGGGAGACGGTACGCTTGTGCTCACGGCGGCGAATGCCTATCCAGGCAACACGACCGTCAACGGCGGTGTGCTTGTTGCCGCAAATCCCAAGGCCTTGGGATTTGGTGCTCCGATCAGCACTGGCGTAACAACGGTCAATACCGGTAGCACACTGGATATTTCAGGGCAGACCATGACCACCGCCATTACGCTCAATGGTGGCACGCTGACCAACAGCAGCGACTCGGCGGCGACGCTCACCAATGGCATGGCGGGCAGCAGCTTCGCGACGTCCGGTGTCAATTGGTCTTCCGCAGATCGTTCGCTCACGATTACCGGTGGGAACGGCTCCGGTGCCACGGCGATGGCGTCCCTGGGCCTGAATACCGCTGGCGCGAGTGTGAGCGATGGCGGCTCGGGCTATGCTGGGACGTTAACTGTGACCATCACGGATAAGAACAATCCGAATGCCGTGGGCGCTACTGCAACAGCAACGCAAAGCGGCGGAGTGATCACAGGCGTCACCATCACCAATGCTGGGTACGGCTATACCGAGCCGATATTCACCGTTACTGGTGCTACCGGCGGCAGCGGCGCGGTGATCTCTTACGACCTCACCAGATTCGTCCTCACGGGCATCCAAATGACCAATGGCGGTTCCGGCTACACGGCGAATCCGACCGTCAGCGCCACCAACAACACCGGCACGGTGGCTTCCTTCACGCCCATACTCTCGCGGATTGTCCTAACCGGCACCGCCAGCTCCATCGGCGGCAATGACGGAAACATGCAGATCGACGGCGTCATTAGCCACTCTGCCGCAGGTGCGGGTTTCACAAAGATCGGCAGTAACACCTTGATCCTGACCGCGATCAATACCTACACCGGCGCTACCACGGTCGCGGATGGAACACTCGTGGTCAATGCCGGCACCGGCGGATCGCTGGCCTCCAGCGATGTGACCGTTGCGCCAGGCGCGACCATCGCGGGCGTCGGAAATCTCAAAAGCCTCACCTTGGAGGGACACGGCGAAACCGGGAAAGGCGGCATCGGCGCTCCAGGTAACAGCATCGGCACCCAAACCATCGACACCTTCATGACGGTCAACAGCGGTGCGGTCCTCAACTTCGACTTCGGCGGCACCAGCTTCGCTAATGATAAATATATTGTCACCGGCGCGTTGACCATCGCTGCCAGCGACGTGGAGCTCAACCTCGCCAGCAGCGGCGGACCTAACATCTTCAGGGATGCTCCTGGAAAAACGCTCGAGTACGATCTGTTCTCCTACGGCAGCCTCTCCGGTTTCACCGAGACTGGCACCTCGGTCGGCTCGATCGACCTGAGCAACTACTTCAAGAGCATTTTGCCGCAGGGTTCGACGTATAGCGTTGTCGATCTTTTCGGCGATACCGGTGAGAAGATCGTTCGCCTCACGATCGACGTGGCCCGGGCTGACAAAGGCGTCGGGTACAGTAACATTCCCGGGCCAGCCGGGTTCCCGGCGCCGCTGCACGAAGGCAGCGTCGCGGTCGGCGGCTTCCTCTCGGGCAGCATCGACGGAACCGAAGACAAAGTCTTCTGGGAAGATGGCAATCTCAACGAAGTGCTCGGCACGACCACGACGATCAAGCTGATCAGCACCGACATTGCTGAAACAGCCCGTGACCTCACGATGGCCTGGCGGACGCGGACGGCAACGGAAGCTTCCCTCTTCGGCGATGAGTCATCGTTCGAGTACGGCGGCGGACTGATCAGCGATGCGGTCAAGATCGGCGGGCTCGAAGAGGGCGACGTCTACGTCCTGGAAATGGCCTACAATGACACGAAGATCACCGGCATCAGCAATCCGCATATCGTCATGCTCGACTGGGACGAACAGGCGGAAACGTGGAAATGGGTCCACGCCGGCGATCCCGCCAAGATCCAGCCCGGCATGAGCTTCGAAGAATGGCTCGAATCGATCAATGGCGACGGAGATTCCGATCAGGCCCTGGACTCGACCTACGCGGGCACATGGGGCTTCAACGGGCTCACCGCATGGGTGATCCGCGATACGCTCGGCAGCGGCATGTTCGCGATGGTTCCGGAGCCGACGAGCCTGGCGCTGCTGGGGCTCGGTGCGGTCGGCCTGCTGGCCCGGCGCCGGCGGTAACAGCGTGACATCGGCATCCTGCCGATGCTCCTTCAAACAAACATAAGCCCAGGAACTGGTGACTGCAGTCACCAGTTCCTGGGCTTTGGTGTAACATCGGCTGGAAGCCAATGCTACGGTTTGCCGATGCTACGTTACCTGTCGGTGGCGGTGGCAGGCATGAATCGGAATCGTTGTCCGCCGAGGGCTGCCTGGACCATTGCGCCGCCTTGGGGCATGGTGAAGACAGCAACGCCGCGGTTGAAGTCGGCGGTGGTTGCCGCGCCGGAGGCGGCGATGACCGCGGAGGCCTGGGCGTCGAATTCGAGCGAGCCGGACTTGAAGCTTTCGAGAGCAGCTTCGTTCTGGAAGAAGATGATCTGCGAGAATTTTTGGCCGCCGACCTGTGCGCCGATGGAGGCCTGCGAGACGTCAGCGAACCCGATGAACCGTCCCTGCTGGTAGACTTCGCCGTTGCCGTGGGCGCCGCCGACGATCAGTGCGCCGGTGGTGACCTCTGGGAAGATCGCGAAGCCTTCAGAGGTTCTGAAGAACCGTTCGATGGAGGGGTCCTTTGCTTTGAAGTCGTTGATCGCAGCCTGGGCTGCTGAGCGCATTTGAGCGCGTTCCATGGCGGAGCCTGGGTTGGGCTTCCCTCTGCAACCGATCATTCCCGCCCCGACGATCGCCGCCACCAGTCCCATTGCCGCTGCTAACCGTAGAGTCTTCATGCCTGATCCTTTCTCGTAACTGTGCCTAAAAAATAATGATCGAGCCATCACGCAAAGGAACGACTCGCAAACCCTGTTCCTCTATAATGCACCTCTTTCGTGAACTCGTCAAACAAAAGGACAAGACAAAATGAACCCGATAGCCCAACTCGACCCGGTGCTCTGGCAGGCGATCAGCGACGAAACGCGGCGCCAGGAGACGACACTGGAGCTGATAGCGTCGGAAAATCATGTTTCGCCGGCGGTTCTGGCGGCGGTGGCGTCGCCGTTGACGAATAAGTACGCGGAAGGGTATCCCGGCAAGCGTTACTACGGCGGCTGCCAGTTTGTTGATGTCGTCGAGACGCTTGCGCGAGATCGGGCCAAGCAACTCTTTGGGTGCGATCACGCCAACGTTCAGCCACATTCGGG
>Ga0123356_10008578_pt1 | contig 10144 bp, 5 predicted proteins | sample TergutEmb28metaG_2_FD_92546 | JGI IMG/M metagenome (GOLD analysis project Ga0123356, IMG submission 92546) | Embiratermes neotenicus P3 segment gut microbial communities from Petit-Saut dam, French Guiana - Emb289 P3 | ecosystem: Host-associated > Arthropoda: Insects > Digestive system > Gut ... | reverse complement strand
ATTTAATTTTTCTTGTAAGTCTCAGATTGCAGACGCGCTGGGTTCTACCACGCCAGCAGCACAGCAATTTACCCGGGAAATGGCAAAACAGATCGTCGCGGCCGTGCCGCCAGGGCAATACTCTTCGTATCTGGACGTGAAGGACGCTCTTGGAGCGCCCGCCAACGATGGTCAGCAAGCCCCCTCCCCGGCGCTGGCCATTGCCGTAGCCCAGCGTTTACAGGCCAGCGGAGACAGCCAAGACGCTCAGGGCATCATCCATGACGTATGCTCCGCGGTCAACAATTTGGCAACATCCAATACCAGCGGATCCGTCAGTGTGACCAAGGCGCTGAGCGACTATCAACAAAAGACAGCAGACCTTAACTGGTTGATCGCCAATTTGGGCGGCGGAGCCACACAGCAGCAGATCAATACGGCGGTCAAGGACTACATGAAGCAACAAGGACCCGCTTGGAACGCCGCTTATCAGCAGGACAAAGCAACCCTACTGGCCTCGGGGCAACATTTGGCCAATGATATCGCCCAACTCCAGAAGTTGCCGAAGGATCTCCAAACGCACCAGAACATGTCCACGGTTAATTCCACGCTCAAGAATCTCGCCGGCAATCCGTCGGTGCAGCAGGCGATTGGATATGCGCTGGCAAACGATCCGGTCTCCATCGAGGGTTCGGATGGCGAGAAAGGGGACGCCCTAGCAAAAGCTTTCGAACTCCTTAAGGGCAGCACCGAAATTGCCAAGGGCAGTAATGAACTTGCCACGGCCGTTACGCAGGTCTACCTGAAAGGCCAGGTAGAGCCGCAGCTACTCAGCAACCTGAAGGGCCTCACACCGGGTTCGCCCGCATACGACGCAGCCATAAAAAAGACGCTGGACACTTTCGTGGGGCAGCATCCGACCATGGCGAGGTTGGCAGGTCTGAATGATACGAGCATCGCTCGGCTATCCAGCCTGTTGCCTAAGAACACGGCCCAAGAAAAAGCCACCCCTGAGGTCCTGAAGGAGAATATCGCTACAAATCTGGAGAAGTTAGAACAAGAAAATAAGACCAATAATCATTTATTGCAGAGTTTGGGTTTGGCAGTGGGTACGTATGGCTTTTACAGCGCAATCAACAAAGCCATCGGCGACCCTACCGTGGGGAATGTCGCCGGCAGTTTCACCGCAGCACTGGGGTTCAGTCAGAACGCGGCAGCGCTCGCAGGAGGTTTGTTCGAGAATGCCAATCCGAAGATTGCAGCCTTTGGCAACGGTGAGTCCGCGCTGGGTGACCTTGCAGGCAAAGTGATTAATGGGGCGAACCTCGTCAGCAATTTTCAAAATCTGGGCACGGATCTTCAGGACGGAAACACGGTGGGCGCAGTGGGAGCCGGTGCAGGAGTGGCTGGGACGGCTCTCGCTCTTGTACCCGAAGAACTTGTGGCCGATGGTCTACAAGGCGGCGTTGATATCGCCAGCGACGTACTGACGGTTGCCTCGGCCGTGATTGGGGTGGGGCAACTGCTATTTTCCGGACCTCCGCAACCGCCGAGCGCCGCCGATCAAATGGCATTCCTGAAGAGTGAGGGTTTTACCGGATTGAGTCAAAACGCCTTATTTGATTTGTTGCCCCAGTCCAGCAATCCGTCATCTGATGCTCCAGGAAGCAGTCCTTGGAAGCTCTTGGCGAAGTATGCTGAGGACAACCACTATAACCTGGGGAATCCGGGCCAGCAGACCGCGTTTGTAAATTGGGTCAATGGTTTGGCGGCGCACCCTGCTGCCGACAATACTTACGGCGCGATAGGCCCCGACGGAAAGCCAGTGGATCAACTTGCCTCCTTGGTGCAAAATCTCGAGGCCGAGTTGGACTATTCCAAAGGTAACGTCAGTAATTTTCCCGCAAGCAATGCGGTCAGCGACGCAAACCTCGCCAAGGTGGCCCAGGCGAATCGGCTGACTGACGCTTTCTCGGGTAACTTGGGGCCCCGAGGAGTAGTTGATAATAACTGGGGCGTTTCCAACGACCATGTTGTCACCGTGAACCCCCGTCCATCCGATGCAGCAGTGGTGGCTCCGCAGTCGGCGTACCAGGTTGATCAATTACTCCAGGTCATCGGAGGGAGGCCACTGCCAGCACTACCCAGAGGTTAGATGACGGTCAGGGCGATCGGCTGGGGTTCCAGGGCCGATTTTCGGCAGCATGATGGGCGGATTCTGTCCCGCGTTTTCCAAGGAAATGTGGTTGATTCCCTGGGATTCTGAAATTGTTGTTAGAAACGTCCTTTGAAGGAGTTGCCTGGGCGCACGGAAAACTCTGTCTTCTGTATCGAGGTGTGCCCGAGCAGGAGAGCTCGGCCCGCCGGCCTTCCGCACAGAGAGATTTTCGCGGCTCAGGTGCACGCGTCGATCCTCACCTTCACCGCAGTACTATTGCTCGCGCAGCACCACAACTTGCCACGAAGAGAAGAAATGACGGAATACCTGACCGGCAAGTCCGGCCCCAACCCTCGCACAAATGTGCAATGTTAACGTCAGGCCCCGCCCGAAAGAATCCGAGACCAAGCGGCTTCGACGGTCATAGTCTTGCGCACCGACATCATGCCGGCTTCGCCTGGCGGGTGGCCCGCAGATTGTTGAGTGCCCTCGGATGCTTGGAACAGTGGCGTGAGCTCTGCTCGAACCCGAGGCCGTGCGGCGTCTGTCAGGCGCAATGCCGATTTGCCCGAAGGCGCGAAGGTTCCGCCAAGCGTTGGAACGGTATGGCCCGTAGTGCCTTGTGCAAGATCCACGAGTCGTTTGTGCCTCTTCGGCGCCGATGATATCCGCGCGAATGGCTCTGCCGCACTTACCCCGGGAGGACGTAGCCGGCAAGGCTCGCCAGATTGGCATCCCTCCACCGTTATGACACCAACTTAAATCTGTATCCAACGTGGTACACGGTTAGAATGTGCTTCGGGTTGTGTGGGTCCTTCTCAAGTTTATGTCGCAAATTAAAGATCTGCGTATCTATGCTGCGACTGTTAAGCTCGACTGCGTAGCCACAGACGTGTCTGTGGAGTTCCGCACGAGTGACGACGCGTTCGGCGTTCCGAATCAGAAAGCGAAGTATCTTAAACTCTCCCGGCGTCATTTCCACAGGTACACCGTCGCGTGAGGCTTGGGCATTCTTGAAGTCCACAAAAACGTCGCCAAAACTGGCCCGCTCGTCTGAGTGTCGCAATTCATTGTGGCGTAACGCCACGCGAACCCGTGCCAGGAATTCCCGTTGGCTGAACGGCTTGGACACGTAATCGTCGGCACCCAGTTCCAGCAGCAATGCCTTGTCGCGAGCGTCACTCACTTCACTGAGAATGATGATCGGTACGGAGGGTACCGATGCCCTGATTCGCTGGTAAAGGTCTTTTCCGGAGCTTCGCGGAAAGCACACATCGAGGACGATGACGGCAGGTACGGACCCGGACAGGTAATCGACGGTACCTTTCTCGTCGGATCGGATCTCAACCCCGAACCCTTCGTCGAGGAACAGCCTCGTTAATGTCTGCTGTGTCCCGACATCATCTCCGACAACAAGGATGGTTACCACGGTAGTTCTTGTTCCTCTTACGGCGCCCCAAACCGACGGAGGCAGTGAACGGCGCGGCGACCCGACGATTAGAATTGTCAAACCGATGTAAAGAATTGGGCTCACAGTCGAATGGAACACAAAACGACCACACCCTCAGTCTAGCGGTCTCTGTCGTTGGAGCATTTCGCCCAACCGCCTGTCGAAGGTCCAGCTAGCGTCCTGCCATGATAGTCACGGAGTTACAGTTGCCCAATTTCTAAAAAGTTGGCTCAAAGTGAACGTGAATATGTCATCGCGCGGTCAATTGTTTGTTAACTGCTCGTTGTACGGCGGTATAGCCTTCGCATAAGAGTCTCGAGATGACCCGCATAAGTAATACGAGTGAACGAACGCGGCCAATTTATTGTGTGGCCCAAGTTATGCCGGCCATAAGGGGCCGAAACCAAAAGCCTGGCCCGGGTGTGTGCGTTCTGCTTACTCGAAGTGTCCTGTCGCTGCAGTGGTAGGACGAATCGTGCAATGCGTGACTTTTGAGAGCCGTTTCCGAATGGGGCGCAGAGCTGGAAAAGGGGACCACTGTTTCGTGGTCCCCGGAAACGAACTCAATGCTTTCGGCAGGGGTCAGTGGAATAAATTCATGGTATTGCTGTCGTCATCCACGAAGTAGACGCTGCTTCCGACTGAAACCAAGCCGAACAGAGCGCCGTTGCCTGGGGGACTGCCGGTGCTGTCGAGCAGATTCATCGAAACTTGCACTCCGTCCGGTGAGGTCTGAATCATAAAACCATCGCCACCGTTCACCGTGAAGATGTCTCCATTTCCAGCAACGGTCAGGCCCAGTGGACTGTTTAGGCCACCTCCCTTGGTTAGAGTCTTGCCGGTGTGAGCGCTGGAGGTGCGCGTCAAAGGAAATGGAATGGCCGTAATGCGATTGTTGAGGGTGTCGGCCACATAGAGCGAGAATCCGTCCTGGCTGAGACCAACACCGGTAGGCCCGATCACCAGCGCCGCCGGATCGGTACGCTCGGAGAATCCAGAACCAATCACCGTCTCGGCCTCGACAAATGGAGGGGCCGATGGCGACAGTGTGAGGTCCACTCGAACAATGGTACCGCCGTTCACCACGCGGCCGCCCGCTGCCACCGTTCCATTCAACACGTTGGTGACGAACAGCGAGGCGCTGCCGCTGCCGTCCGCGTTCGAACGATCCTGGACCGCCATGTCCCAGGGGCCGTTGATCAGGTTGCCGTAGATCGTTTCCGCCACCTTGCCGGAAGCGTCCAGCACCAGAAGACATCCCGCTTGTGCAGTCGCAGACTTACCATTGGATGTCGGCAAACTCCCGACAATGACCCAACCACCGCGCAACACCACAAGCGCAGTCGTCAGGCCTACGCCTCCGGGGCATGGACCGGGAAGAGTTGAGGCGTGAATCCGGGCGAACTGGCTGAAAGAACCGCCCGGGGAAATCTGTACGAGGGTCGTTCCTGTGCCCTGAAGGTTCGAACTGTTGTTGAAGTTATCGATCAGCAGGTTTCCCTTGACCAGATTTCCGACCGTCTCGGGAACCTCGAAGATGCCATAAGGGTTGACATCGCCGTTCGAGGGGATTGTGGATGAGACGACCGTGGTCGTTGGCGTCGCTGGCAATTCGGCCGCGAACAGGCCAGGTACGCTCACGATAGAAGCGAAAACAGAGACACGTAGCAGACGGGCCCGAATCATTTGCGTCCTCCTGGGATGCTGGAATTCGTAGCGAGAGTCTGGGAGTTTGAGTTGCCGAGGGAGATTGCCTGACCCGGGGGAGTACCAGCCCTGGTCAACCGCGAAGTTATCAGGGAACATCCGTGAAGATGTCACGGCGCTGTCAATGAATTGTCGTGACGGTATTGCCAACTGCTACGATTCTCGACAGTTAGGTGGATCTCGATTCAGGTCGGTCTTACCAGACTGGAGGACGACGTGCTCATCCGGGCTAGATTCAACCGGGCCGTCGCTTCGACCGTTCGACGGAGAACGAAAGCCCCAGGTCATCGGGCAGAACCGGAGGACGGAGCCCCGGGCGTGCGGTCTCCGTTCACGGCCTTCGCCTGCTTGGCCGGCTTGGAGTTGCCTGTCGCCGCTTCCCTTCGGCCTCCGGTATTCCTCTCCCAGATGATCCGCAGGCCATCGAGTGTCAGAAAGTCATCCACCTGCTGGATGTACTTCGAACCAGTCCCGATCATCGGGCCGAGGCCGCCGGTTGCAATCACTTGCGTGTCCTTTCCCAACTCGGCCAGCAGAAGCTCGAGGATGCCATCGACCAGCCCCAGATATCCGTAGTAAAGGCCAGATTGGAGGCTGCCGACGGTATTGGTGCCGATCACCCGCGCCGGCTTGCGAATCTCCACACGCGGCAGCCGCGCTGTGCGCTCAAAAAGAGCATCGGCGGAAATCCCGATGCCGGGGCAGATCACACCGCCAAGATATTCCCCTTTTGCCGAAACGCAGTCGAAGGTGGTCGCCGTACCGAAATCCACAATCACGCACGGCGCGCCATATTTCTCAATGGCCGCCACAGCGTTCACGATTCGATCTGCGCCAACCTCGACCGGATTATCGTAATGCACCGGCATTCCAGTCTTCACGCCGGGTTCAATAAACAACGGCCGCAGATTGAAGTAGCGCTCACAAACCTGCCGCAACACCGGATCAAGCGGCGGCACGACGGATGACACCACTATCCCGTGAATCCCTTTCGACTCCAGTCCAGCCATCGAAAAGAGGTTGCGAAACAGAACCCCGTATTCATCCACCGTGCTGACACGCGAGGTAGCAACGCGCCAGTTGGCCGCGAGCCGCCCGTAGTCAGAGGAGTCCTCAGCGTCGCCTCCCGGGTGCATCTTCGCCACCCCGGCAAAAACGCCCAGCACCGTATTCGTGTTCCCCACATCAATCACAAGCAACATAGATTTTCAGGCCGCAGCGCCGCCCTGGCGGCTGCGCGGCGAGCGTCGCGCCCGCCCCACCGGTAAACGAGAAGCCCCCGGAAATGAATGGTCAGCCATGGTGAATCCCGAGTGGCCAAAATGTGAAGCGCCCGCGGCACGGGGCTATCGTTCCCGCACCGTCCCGCTCAAAACCGTCTGCATCCTCTGCCCGGTTCTTACCTGCAAAAATCCGCGGGAATCAAGCCCCTCGGTGGTTCCCTCAAATGCGGCGCTGTTTTCCTCGATGCGAACCTTCTTCCCCAGCACCCACGAAGAATTCTGCGCAAACCGCCGCAAAATCGATTCTCGCGCGGCGCCGGGATCTTCGCGCAATTGCCGGTACTCGCTGTCGAGAGATTTTAGCAAAGCCCCAACCAGCTCCACGCGCGACCATTCCCTGCCGGTCACGAGCCGCAGCGAGGTTGCCAGCAAGTCTTTCGGAAAAGTCGCCTGATTCACGTTGATACCAATTCCCACCACTAGGTAGCGCACCTGCGTCGCTTCCGCGTTCATCTCGGTGAGAATTCCGCAGACCTTTCTGCCCTCGATGAGCACGTCATTGGGCCACTTCAGATCGGCCGCGACACGCGAATCGACCTGCTGAATAGCCGTCTGCACTGCCAACCCGGCAGCCAGTGACAGAGCCAACACATCCGAAGGAGGCAGCGCGGGGCGTAACACGACAGAGCAATAAATACCCAATGATCGGGGAGACTGCCACAAGTTCGCGCCGCGTCCCCGACCCGCCGTCTGCTCTTCCGCGAGAAAGACGCTCCCCTCGGGAGCATTCTCGGCTGCGGCAGCCATCGCCGCTGCGTTGGTCGATCCAATCTTGTAGAAGTGATGGAGATGCGCAGCGAAAATCGTGCCGCGCAACAACGGTCGAAGAATTTCAGGCAAGAGCAGATCGGGCACTGAGCGCAATTGATATCCGGTCGCCAGATGTCCAGCGACATCCACACCCAGTGAGCGCAGTTGCTGGATCAACCGCCAGACTTCCGAACGGCTGGAAGAAAGTTCTTCCGCAATTTTGGTGCCACTGACAACGACAGTCGCGTGCTCCATCAGCAACCGCACAATGCGGCCAAGCCGCAAATCGGTAGGCTGCGGAGCGTGCGCCCGAGCCCCAGATCGTGCGCTTTTTTGCGCGCGAATTGTAGCAGGCTTGCCGATGCCGAGATTATCTGCGAATCTCTGCCAAACGACAAATCCACTACTGCTGCCCCTTTGAGCCTAGGTGTAGCTTGACGTCGCGAAGGTCGACGCACTGGAGGTACCTCTGTACGGAAATCCGGAATGGGCGAAAAGGACACGGCAAGCCGGAAATCGCCGTGTCCCTAGGCGGGAACCACGCGCATACTCATATCCGCCGCGTGCGTCGAGTGGGTGAGCAGCCCGACAGAAATGAAGTCGACTCCGGTCTCGGCGTAGGCGCGGACGTTTTCGAGTCGAATTCCTCCCGAGCATTCGATTGAAATCCGGTTGGGAGATTTATTGACTTCGGGCTGCGAGCAGCGTTCCACCGCTCGCCGCACATCTTCCGGAGACATGTTGTCGAGAAGAATAGCCTCGGCGCCGTTGGCCAACGCCTCGTCCAACTCACCCAGTGTACGTACTTCCACTTCGATGGGTTGCGACCCGCGACGGTTGCGGTGCGCGCGCTCGAGAGCCGAAGCGATTCCTCCGGCGAGCGCGATGTGATTGTTTTTGATCAGCACGCCATCGGAGAGGTCGAGCCGGTGATTCTGGCCGCCGCCGCAGCGCACTGCGTACTTGTCGATCATGCGCAGTCCCGGAGCCGTCTTGCGAGTGTCGAGAATGCGTGCCCGCGTCCCGGCTACGGCCTCGACGAACTTCCGCGTCAGGGTCGCGATTCCGCTCATGCGCTGCAAGAAATTCAAAATGACACGCTCGCAGGAGAGAATCACGCGCGCGTTGTGCCGGATGACGGCAACCGATTGTCCGGGGCGCAGCCGCACGCCGTCAAAAATTTCCGGATGTGTGGTGACTTCGTAGTGAGCGGTTACGGCGCCATCGAGCGCAGCATACACATCAAGAATGCGCGCCACGCAGCCGATGCCGGCCAAAATGCAATCCTGCCTGGAGATGATGGTCGCCGAGGCACGCTGGTTCGCATCAATGCAGGCATAGCTGGTCGCATCGCGCGTCGCCCGGTCTTCGAGCAACGCGTTTTCCAGAATCGCCGTAAGCCGTCGTGAGTTCCAATCCATATGCCTGTGTAGGGACGGATGCATCGGTCCGTCCCAAGCGTGCCCGAGGCACGCCGTTCACTGCTCAACGTCCACCATCGCGCTCCGCGCGCCCCCGGACGACGGCGTCCGGGGCTCCACAATCTGAGTGGCAGGCAAGAATCGTGCGGGGAGAGCCGGCCTGTCGGTGGGCCGCCACGCCCGCTGCTTTCCTACTCAACTGCACCCTAGTTCGTTCATCTTGCTTCTGGTCTTGTCTCGCAGCAGTTTCGCATCCTCCAGTTGCTTGACCAGACCATCCACAACTTTCTGCGGAGCCTTCGACCGAAACATAGGATTCTCCAGCTGAAATCCAGCTACATCGATGCGTTTGTCCAGCGCCTCGAGTTCCTTTCTAAGACGGCCGCATTCCGCAAAAACATCAATCTTCCTCTCGAAGATCACATGCACATCAAACCGCGACGTACTGCGCGCGCCCGCATGCTTGGCCAGCGACGTTTCTACGAACGCGATCTTCTCCACGTTCGCAAGCCGCTCCACCGAACCGCGATTCTGTTCAATCAACCTCCGAATCCCGGCCTCATGCGCATAGATCTCGATCGGCACCTTCACCTTCGGCTCAACCTTCAATTCGGCCCGCAGATTGCGGATGCTCACAATCAAATCCTGCAAGATGGCCATCTCCGTCTCGGCCGCAAGATCGAACTGCTGCTCATCGGCCTGCGGATAGTCCACCAGCGCAATCGACTTCGCCGGAGCCTGACCTTCGTAGATCGCCTGCCAGATCTCCTCTGTAATAAACGGCATGACAGGATGAAGCAGGCGCAGCGAAGCATCAAACAGATTCACCAGATTCGAGCACGCCGTCCCGGCCGCACTTCTGTCACCGCCTTCCTCAACATTCAGTCGAGACTTGATCAGCTCGAGATACCAATCGCAAAACTCCCTCCAAAAAAAATCGTAGATGCTGTTGGCCGCTTCGTGAAAGCGGTAGGTCGAAAGCGCGTCGTTGACCTCCGCCGCCACGCGGTTAAAACGCGACAAAATCCACCGGTCCTCGAGGGTGGATGTTTGGAAACCACTTACACCTATGCGGCGACGGCCGCCCCCGGCTGTCCCGGGTCGCAGGCCCGGTTCGACTCTATCCACGTTCATGAACATGAACCGCGCCGCGTTCCAGATCTTGTTGGCAAACGCCCGATACCCCTCCGTCCGGCTCTCATTGAAAGCGATATCGGTCCCCGGCGCAGCCATGGCCGCCAAAGTGAAGCGAGTCGCATCGGTCCCGAATCGCTCAATCACCTCTAGCGGATCCACGACGTTGCCCTTGGTCTTCGACATCTTCTGCCGTTCGGCGTCGCGCACCAGGGCATGAATGTACACATGGCGAAACGGCACACCGTCGTTCGTGAAGTTT
>Ga0123356_10008577_pt1 | contig 10145 bp, 9 predicted proteins | sample TergutEmb28metaG_2_FD_92546 | JGI IMG/M metagenome (GOLD analysis project Ga0123356, IMG submission 92546) | Embiratermes neotenicus P3 segment gut microbial communities from Petit-Saut dam, French Guiana - Emb289 P3 | ecosystem: Host-associated > Arthropoda: Insects > Digestive system > Gut ... | reverse complement strand
TCGACCGAATCAAGGTCGGCAAGGGCGGAATGGGTCCGGTGACGAAGGCACTGCAGAAAGAGTTTTACGGCATCGTGCGCGGCGAAAAGAGCGACCGTCACGGCTGGCTAACGCCGGTTCCGGTGCGCGCCAAGCAGCCGGTCACGGTCTAGTCGGCGGGCGCGGGCCGCTGAGCATGATTTGCGACGCCTGCTGTGGCAGGGTCAACTTGGCGGGGGCGCAGCTCTGTTAATGATCGGCGCCCCTCAGCCGCTTCTGTCCGAACCATACATCACGAGGAGAAAAGTTATGTCTGAAGGCCTTACTCCTGAGTTTGCCCTCGGCTATCGCAGGATGATGCTTGATGGCATTCGACGCGAAGCGGAGTGCACCAAAAGAGTGATTGCCGCTGTGCCGGACGCGAAGTCGGATTACCGTCCCGACCCGAATGCCCGGACTGCCAAGGAACTGGCATGGCATCTGGTGCACAGCCAAATTCAGTCTTTGGACGGGATTGCGGACTTGAAGTTCAGCAGGAAGGCACCGGAGGACAAGCCGGCGACGTCGGCCGAGGTCGTGGCGTGGTATGACCAGAACATCAAGCGTGGCGTGGAACGCGTGGCGGCGATGACGGCCGAGCAACTGCTGACGCCGGTGGAGTTCTATGGCGCGTTCAATCTGCCTGCGGTGCTGTATCTGGCATTCCTGAATAACCACAGCATCCATCATCGGGGGGAACTGGCAACGTATCTGCGGCCGATGGGATCGAAGGTGCCGTCGATTTATGGCGGGAGTTATGATGAGCCGTCTCGGCCACCGGTGGCGGAAGCGGCCGCTTAGACTGATTTCAACCCGATGTCAGATGGAGGGGCTTTGTTTCGCCCCCCTTTCAAGGCATGCATTTCCTGGACCAGTCGGCCTGCGCTGCGGGCGGCTTCCTCTTGCCGCTTCCTGGCGGCGGAAGTCACATTGCCCGCCCGGTCCCCGGAAAAGCTGCAAGGCGAGAGCATTCCGGCTGGATTCATTCCCGGAGTTCTAAATCCCGCTAAGACGTTAGGTGTACACTGCTCAACACTCTGGCTGAAGCTTGGGGGGAGAGTGCCTGTCTCCTCCTCTTTTTCGGGAGAAAAGCCGCATGAGCGATGAATCGATGAAACACGTTTCGAGGCGCGGATTTCTGGGAATGGGATCGGCGACGCTGGCCGCTGCTGGAATGATTTCCACGACAGCTGCGGCGCAGGAGCAGAAGAACTATCCGACCAAGGATGACCGGAGTGCAAGTGCGCCAGGGCCGGGGAATCGGGAGATCGACAACCAGAACGCGGATTCGTTCTTGCCGCCGGCGACCGATGCCGGGGGCGTACAGACGTTCAAGTATCCGTTTGGGCTTTCGCATAAGAGGATGCAGGAAGGGGGATGGTCTCGCGAGGTAACCGTGCGGGAGCTGCAGGTTTCGAAGTCGATGGCTGGTGTGGATATGCGATTGACCGCCGGCGGTGTGAGGGAACTGCACTGGCATACGGCGGCGGAATGGGCATTCATGCTGTATGGGAAGGCGCGGATTACGGGGTTCGATGCCGATGGCAAGAGTTTCGTGGACGATGTGGCGGAGGGCGATCTTTGGTTTTTTCCGACGGGGATTCCGCATTCGATTCAGGGCCTGGATCCCGACGGATGTGAGTTTTTACTGGTGTTCGACGATGGCAATTTTTCCGAATATGAGACCGTGCTGCTGACCGACTGGATGGCGCATACCCCGCGTGAAGTGCTGGCAAAGAATTTCGGAGTGAGTCCGCAGGCAATGGAAAAGATGGTCCGGCGGGAGAAATTCATTTTTCAGGCGGCCGTCCCGGGCCCGCTGGAGGCGGATCGGAAAGCAACGTCTGGGTCGCTCGGGCTGTCGCCGATTGATTTCAGTTTTCGCACGGCCCAGATGCCAGTGACGAACAAGACGAAGGGCGGCGAAGTGAAGATTGTCGACTCGGGCAAGTTCAAAGTGTCGACGACGATTGCGGCGGCGATTGTGACAGTGCATCCGGGAGGGATACGGGAGTTGCATTGGCATCCGAATGCGGACGAGTGGCAATACTATATTGCCGGCCAGGGACGGATGACCGTGTTTGCCACCGGCGGTCGAGCTCGCACCATGGATTTTCAGGGTGGGGATGTCGGATATGTGCAGAAAACCTTGCCGCATTACGTGGAGAACACCGGCGACACGGATTTGAAGTTTCTGGAGATGTTCAGGAGCAGTTTTTATCAAGATCTGGCGCTTTCCCAGTGGCTGGCGCACACACCGGCAGAGCTGGTGATGGCGCATTTGGGGATTGACCGGGCGACGTTCGAGGCAATTCCGGCGAGTAAGGTCGTGGTGATGCCCGAGTAGGGGAAGGAGAATCCCGCCGACAACGACATCCCCGACGTTCCCACCCAAACATTGCGGGCCAAGGGCCGGAACTCGCAGATCTTCGAACCTCCCGTACGAAAGGTCCTGTCCCATCATCGATTTGGGGGGGGATTGCCCAGGTCATCTTGGGGAAGGTGACGATTCGGGCGATCATGCTGGAGAGCGCCTACGATGATGCCTCGGTTGAGCTTCGACAGGAAAAAACTCCGCATGAATATTGATGTCCTGCCAAGGATCGCCAATGCGGGGTTTTGGGGGGAGATAGTCGCGAGTCGCAAATACCGCGTACCGAGCACCGAGTATAAGACTCACAGCTTCGAGCTTTCCAAGTTCAACGGGGCGCGTGAAAACCCGCCCTTCTCTTTTGCCGCTCCTTGGACTGGGTACTCTGTGCCCTCTTGCGCTATCTTTAGCGCATGACCTTCTCGCGTCCCAAGCGGCGGACTTATTCCGAAGATGAATTGTATGAGTATGCCGTGGGGGCTTTGTCGCGGCGGATGCGGACCGTGGCGGAGTTGAAGCGGCTGATGCGGGCGCGGATTGAAGAACCCGGATCCGAGTACGCGGAGACGCTGGTGGAGCTGGTCATTCGCAGGCTGAAGGATCAGGGATATGTCAATGATTCGAACTACGCCGCGTATTACTCATCGATGCGTCGGGACAATCAGAAATTTGGGCGCTCCCGCGTTGTGACCGAGTTGAAGACGCGCGGCGTGCACGGGTCGGTGATCGACAGGGCCGTCGACGCGGCCTACCAGGGGGTGAGCGAGGAGAAGCAGGCGCGGGAATATCTGCGCAAGAAGCGCATGGAGAAGCCAAGGGATCAGAAGGAGACGGCGCGCATCTTTCGGCAACTGATGCGGGCAGGCTTTGGCACTCGGACGATCTTTGCCATCTTGAAAAAATGGGACATAGATGATGAGATGTTGACGGCACTGGAAGGCGAGAGCATGGAATGAGAAGGAGGGTGGCTAGGACAACCAGGCCGCGGCGATTCTGGGAGGCTCGGCTGTGAGCGGTAACGTTCGCGCTCGGTCAGAACTCAAGCGGTGCTGACAAATCGTCGGCGTGCAGGGATCCAGGGAAAGCTGTGAAGGCCACCGCGGCTGAAACGACAGGTGGCGACCACCACCGGCCAGACCGCGAAGACCAGCTTTCCCAACCGTAAAAATGCCCACCCCCCTCGGCGAAAGCCGCTGAAGGTTGGGTGCACTCCATTTTCGTTTCCCTCGCCGTCCTCCGCCAGTCTGCATTGTCATTTAGAATTGAAGCTCATGCTTACAGGGTCGGAAATTCGCAGAAAGTTTCTGGACTTCTTTGTGCTAAAGGGACACAAGGAAGTGCATTCCTCGTCGCTTGTCCCGGCTCATGATCCTACACTGCTGTTTACCAATGCGGGGATGAACCAGTTCAAGGACGTGTTTCTCGGACTCGAAAAGCGCGACTATTCGCGCGCGACGAGCTCGCAGAAGTGCGTGCGGGCGGGCGGGAAGCACAACGACCTGGAGAATGTCGGGTTTACGAACCGGCATCACACGTTTTTTGAGATGCTGGGGAACTTTTCGTTTGGGGACTACTTCAAAAAAAATGCCATCGCTTACGCCTGGGAGCTGACTACGTCGCCGGAGTGGTTCGGCATCGCCAGGGACAAGTTGTATGTGACGATCTTCAAGGGTGAGGAGGGCGTAGCCCGTGATGCCGAGGCTTATGACCTATGGGTCGGGCAAGGTGTGCCCCAGGATCGCATCTATGAGTTCGGCTTGAAGGATAACTTCTGGCAGATGGGCGATACGGGACCGTGTGGTCCCTGTAGCGAGATTCATTACGACATGGGAGCAATCGCGTCGGACCAGGAGCACACGGATTGCCAGTTTGGATGCGATTGCGGGCGCTATGTGGAGCTCTGGAATCTGGTGTTCATGCAGTTTGATCGGGATGCCTCCGGGACACTGACGCCGCTGCCGAAGCCGTCGATCGACACCGGGATGGGGTTGGAGCGAGTAGCGGCCGTGCTCCAGGGCGTGATCTCGAATTACGACACGGATTTGTTTACGCCGCTGATCAAGCGGGCAGAGGAGTTGCTGGGGCAGGAAGATGTTTCCCACTCATCGCTTCGCATTATTGCGGACCATTCGAGGGCGGCCACGTTCCTGATTTCGGATGGGGTTCTTCCTTCGAATGAGGGACGGGGGTATGTGCTCCGGAAAATCCTGCGTCGGGCAATCCGGCATGGCAGGCTGCAAGGGACAGACAAGCCGTTCCTCTACGAAATGGTGTTTGCGGTCCGGGATGAGATGAAAGACGCTTATCCGGAACTGATGGAGACGGCTGATCGAGTTTCGAAAATCGTTCACCACGAGGAAATCCGCTTTGCGCACACCCTCACCCTCGGCCTGGAGAGACTGGAAGCAGACATTCGTGAGGTCAAAAAGCGGATCGTTGGATCCATATTGAATTCTGTGGGGTCCGGAATCCGGGCTGCGCACGAGGGCCGTGAAATCGCCCCCGAGGTTCATGACAGCGTTCAAAGCGGGACGCAGAGTGTCACCGGACTGTACTCGGGAGAAAAGGCGTTCAAACTCTACGATACGTTTGGGCTTCCGCTCGACTTTATTCAGGATGCGGTCCGAGATGCTGGTCTGACCTTTGACCAGGACGGATTCGACCAGGCCATGGAAGAGCAGCGCCGGAAAGCAAAAGCTTCCTGGAAAGGGGCGGCGAAGCAGACCGCGAACCCCGTTTATCAACAGTTGCCGAAATCGGAGTTTGAAGGGTACCGGCAGACCCGTTCGGACGGCTGCGAGGTAATGGGCATCATTCACAATGGCGTCGGCGTACAGGAACTGAAAGCTGGCGAGGAGGGCGATGTCATTCTCGACCACACCCCGTTTTATGCCGAGGCCGGCGGGCAGGTGGGGGATCGTGGATGGTTTTATTCAGACGATCACAATACCGTCGTCGCCGAGGTGAAAGGCTGCTATTACCCGATTCAGGGGGTGAGAGCGCATCAGGTTGTCGTGAAGTCCACAGCAAAAACTCCACACTCGGCAAAAAGCGCGGAAGGGCAGGGCGCCCTCAGGGTTGGGGATCGCGTCGACGCTGTGGTCGATACCGAGATTCGGCTGGCTACCATGCGGAATCATACGGCTACGCATCTGCTGCACGCCGGGCTACGCGAGGTTCTCGGCAAGCACGTGAAGCAGGCTGGATCGCTGGTGGCGCCGGGGCATCTGCGCTTTGATTTTTCGCACTTCGCCGCTGTCGACGACGAGGAGCTGCAGGATATCGAGGACATCATTAACAAGCAGGTTTTGCGCGACACCAGGATCGAAGTCATTGAGAACGTGCCGTTTGATGTGGCCGTGAACGAGTATCACGCGATGGCGCTGTTTGGGGAGAAGTATGGCGACAAGGTGCGGGTGATCAGGATTGGAGACTTCTCGACCGAGTTGTGCGGCGGAATTCATACGGGCGCTACCGGCGAGATCGGGTTGATCAAGATTCTAAAGGAAGCCAGCGTGTCGTCGGGTGTGCGACGGGTGGAGGCGATCACCGGGGAAGGATCGGTGCGGCATTTCCGGAAAGATCATCAGCTGGAGAGCGTGGTTTCGGCGTTCGTTTCTCCCCCTTCGCACAAAGCCCGAAAGGATGGGACACCCACGGTTGGGGAACGACCACACGGCGAAGAGGCCTCGCTGACACCGGCTGAAGCGTTGCAACTCGAGCTTGAAAAAAAAGATGCGGAGATCAAGCGTCTGACTCGCGAACTGGATCAGGCACGACTGAAGTCGGCCTCTTCTGCCTCGGCCAACCTTGGTGCCAGGATCAAGGACGTGAAGGGGGTCAAGGTGCTTGCGCATCGCGTGGATAACCTGGAGCGGGCGCAGCTGCGAACGCTGGTCGATCAACTGCGCGACAAGATCGGCTCGGGCGTGGTGGTGCTGGGATCGGCTACGAACGGAAGCGTGGCGTTGATCGTCGGGGTGACCAAGGACCTGACTTCGCGTGTGCCGGCCGGGAAAGTGATTGGGCCCGTGGCTCAGAAAGTGGGCGGGAAGGGCGGAGGGCGTCCCGATCTGGCGGAGGCGGGAGGGAAAGATGCTTCCGAGCTGGATGCCGCGCTCGACGGGGCTTACGGCGTGGTCGAGGGACTGCTCGCATGAATCTCGAGGAAACGGCAGCGATCGCTGGAAAGCCGGAGCGGCTGCGTTTTATCGGGCACAAGGGTCACGACATCTTTCTGATTGATCTGAGCCACTCGACGAGCAAAGAGCTGATGCTGTTGCTCGATCAGATCAAGGCGGCCGTGGAGCGGCATGAGCGAGGATCGTTGCTGATTCTGGCCGACTTCACCGCGACGCATATCGACAAGCAAGTCGCCACCCGGGCGAAAGAAGTGCTGGTACTCGACCGTCCCTATGTAAGAAAGGCGGCTTGGGTGGGGACGGAGAATTTGCCGCACGTGTTTTACGAGAATTTTAAGACCTTCTCGCAGCGCGAGCTGCCGACGTTCAAGACGCGGGAAGAGGCTCTGAACTGGCTCGTGGCAGAGTAATCCCCCCCCGGATTGACGTGGGTAGCCCCGGCTGGCCTCGGGCGAACGGATCCACGGAAAACTAGCTTCTCCACTTCAAAGTAACCGGGCCTGCCATCGGGTGCTTCATTTCTGTTCCTGTGCGCTTCGCTTCGAGGTGAGCGGCTTTCAGCTGGAAATACCACTTGGCGGGGCGGTCGGCGTCGTCGATCAGCATCAGGTGCGGGTTGTGCTTCAGGCCCTCGGCTTGCATTTCCATGGTGCGGCGGTCTTGTTCGACGAACTTTCCGAAAATGAATTTCATTAGCTCCGGCGCCAGCGGGACCCAGCGGAACAGATTCCAGGCAGCGACCACGTCGATGCGGCATTGATTGCGCGTGATGGGCGTGACCGTCGTCAGGCTGGAAAACCAGTACTTGCCAGCGCGGATGGTTTCGGTGCGCATGTTGGGGAGCAGGAAATCGATGGTCGTCGAGATGGAATCGGCGTCGGCGTAGAGGCGCAGGAGCTTGTAAGGCGCGGAGTTTGAGCTGGGGGTGTGCGCGCTCATACGGAATCCGTTGGGGATGGGCTCGAAGTTCTTCTTTTTTTCGTGAATGCTGTGGCGGGTTCGCCACCACCAGGCTTGATGGACGAAAGGACCGTGCGCCGGGTCCATGAGACCGATGATGCCGTGGTCGATGCTGACCGGCATTTCGGCCTGCAGGTAGGCGAGTTTGTATTTCGCGCTGAACTTTTCGATGGTCGGGGCGGGATCGCATGCTTCAGCCGGTTTGCCGAAGCCTGCGCCTTGCGGCGGCGGGTCGGGGATGTAGACCCATATGAAATCGTCCTGGTCTTCGCAGGGATAACTTCCGGCGTAGATGCGTTCCACTTTCATCGTTTGATCGGCGGTGAGCGATGGGATGAGCTGGCACTGTCCGTTGTGTACGTCGAATTGCCAGCCGTGGTAGGGGCACTCGAGATTTTCCCCGTCGAAATGGCCGGAATTGAGCGGCATGCCGCGGTGCGGGCAGGAATCGCGAAGAGCGAAGGGTTGGCCGACTCGGTCGCGGCCGATCACGAGCGGCAGTTCGAGGAGCGTCGCCTTGTGCAGTTGGTTGCGGTGGACCCGGTCGGCGGGGAGTGCACGATACCAGAAGCCGGTGAGCATCAGCGTGTCGGTCGTCTGGCGTTGTGGAAGATCGAGTTCGGGCATGACTCGAGCTTATGCTAGCATCCCTAGACTCCGCGGGGAGACCGCCCACCTCAGCGACTTGAACGCTCCAGTCCAGTCGAGCCTCAAAGGGCAAGACCTAAGTGGTTCTCTTCCCGGATCGGGCAAATTTCCTCATGGAATTCCTCGGGCGCTTTCGAAGACTAACGGCGACACAGCGCAATACGTTTATCGCCTGCTATCTGGGGTGGACGCTGGATGCCTTCGATTTTTTCATTCTTGTGTTTTGTGTGAGCGCGCTGGCTGCCGAATTTCACTTGAAGGCTTCCGAGGTGCTCGAGGCCAACTTTCTGACGCTGGCGATGCGGCCGCTGGGAGCGTTTCTGTTTGGTGTCGTGGCCGACCGGTTCGGGCGGCGGCCGACCCTGATGATCAACATCATCGCTTTTTCGGTGCTCGAGCTGGGCTCGGCGTTTGCGCCGTCGTTCAAGATCTTTCTCATCACACGCGCGCTGTTTGGTGTTGCCATGGGCGGCGAATGGGGCGTGGGTGCGGCCCTGACGTTTGAAACCTTGCCCACGGAGGGGCGCGGATTTTTTTCCGGGCTGCTGCAGCAAGGGTACGCGATGGGCTACCTGTTGGCGTCGCTGGTCTACGGTGTGGCTTTCGTGTACGTGGGGTGGCGCGGGATGTTTGTGATCGGAGCGCTGCCGGCGTTTGTGGTGATTTACATTCGCGCGAAGGTGAAGGAGTCTCCGGCATGGCTCGCCGGACAGGTGTCGCGAAAGGCGGAGAGCCGGTTGAGGAAAGATATTGTTTCGAACATCGGCTTGTTTCTTTTTCTTGTGCTCCTGATGTTTGCATTTAATTCCTTCAGCCATGGGACGCAGGATATTTATCCCACCTTCCTGCAGGCGAATCTGGAATTTCCTCCGAGAACGGTGAGTACCATTGCGATTATTTATAACGTCGGCGCGCTGCTCGGAGGGATTCTGTTTGGGACTTTCTCGGAGCGGATCGGGCGCAGGCGAGCGATTGTGATTGCGGCACTTCTGGCGATACCGGTGATTCCGCTATGGGCCTATTCACGGTCGGTGCCCCTGCTCGCGTTGGGCGGATTTCTGATGCAGTTCATGGTACAGGGCGCGTGGGGAGTGATTCCGGCGCATTTGAATGAATTGTCGCCGCCGGCGGTGCGCGGGACCTTGCCAGGATTTGCTTATCAGTTGGGCAACTTGCTTTCGTCGCGCAATTCGGTCATCCAGGCGAAGGTTGCGGAACGGCACTACGGCGGAGATTACGCGCCAGTGCTGGCGTGGACGGTGCTGCTGGTGGCGAGTCTGGTAGCCATTGTTACATGGAGCGGGCAGGAGCGGCGCGGTGCGGATCTTTCCGACACACGGTAGCAGTCGAGCGGGACTCCAGAGGGGTGTGCAGGGTTTGGCCCGGACGGCTTAAAGGCACCAACGGAGGATTGTCAGAGGCAGTTTCCTGTGGTACGGTTAGTTAAAAGCTCACGCCTTCGTTGATCAATTCAATAAGGGTCCAAGTGAAGTGGTTTGCGCGAATGCGTGTACCTGAGTGAGCGCCACAATGAAGGAAATTGTTATGAATCCTGCCCCCGCCGGTGAGTCCGCTGATCGAGAAAACTTCGCCAACCGCAAGCTGATTCGCCCGACCTTGCCGCGCGCGGAAAACCACGGGAACCACGCTGCTGCGCCGGCGCCCGTGCAGGAGCGCCGTGAGAGGCCGGAACGGCATGAGCGGCCCGAACGCCATGAGCGGCCCGAACGCGGGGAGCGACCGATAGGGACCTCGGGCGCCGGGAAGAAGCCGGCGCCACCGGAGCAGACCAACGCCGAGAATTTTTATTATCAGAAGCAGATGCAGTCGCGCACGCAGATGGTGATTGTGCTGAGCGATGGCGAGGAAGTGCGCGGAATCATTGAGTGGTACGACCGGAATTGCATCAAGGTAAACCGGGAGAACGGAGAGCCGAACTTGATGATTTATAAGCCGGCGATCAAGTACATGTTCAAGGAAGGGGAGAATCAGAAGTAGGTTCTCCC
>Ga0123356_10008576_pt1 | contig 10145 bp, 8 predicted proteins | sample TergutEmb28metaG_2_FD_92546 | JGI IMG/M metagenome (GOLD analysis project Ga0123356, IMG submission 92546) | Embiratermes neotenicus P3 segment gut microbial communities from Petit-Saut dam, French Guiana - Emb289 P3 | ecosystem: Host-associated > Arthropoda: Insects > Digestive system > Gut ... | reverse complement strand
GTTTTTCCCCTCATTGTATGTATATTTTTTCACAACGTGGGACATAAGTCTACCTACATAAATGGGTAGGTATGAATCTTACTCCTCTTCCGAAGGCTGCTGCTGTGGCGGCTGAGTTTCAGGCTGTCGTTGCTGCGGCTGGGATCGAAGCAGTTGTTCCAGTTGCTGCTGCCTAAGCGCGCCAATATCAAACCGCCATCCAACATGAAGATAAAATGCCACCAATGCTAAATCCCATTTTCCGGTATCTTCATATTTAATTACTCGAGTTGGGGATACTCTGATCTGGCCTTCCTGTCTTGAAAATGCGTTCAATATAGAATTTACACCAAACTCAAGATACATCCTTGAACCAAGATCAAACTGAAAACCCATATTGGCAAATATGCCGGCTCCCGTGTAAGTCAACCATGAATCATCATAGTCCTCAGAATCCATAATTGTAATATTTGCTCCCAAATCTGCATACATACTAAAATTGCTTCCCAGTCTGTATCGATAAGATATACCCATACCATAATCCGATATCATTATAAATTCATCTCTTAGTCCATATTTTCCTGATACTCTAGAGCCATCAACATACCCGGTTTCATGCCAGCTTGTCACAAGCGACGCTCTGGTACGGCAAACAAAACCTCTTGTAACAGGAGATTCTGTATCGATAAAATACCTTACAAAAAAACTTATACCGGGCGCAATCAATAATGATTCAACATCATAACTCATATCATAATATACACCTGGAGTTATTGGAAGAAAAATGGTGTTATTCACCTTGTATGCCCCAAGAGTAAAATCGGATCCAAGAGAAAATTGCATTTCCTGAGCTGCCGCATGACTAAAAATGCAAACACCAATGAATAAAACAAGTATCGCTTTTTTCATCTCTCACCTCTATGTTCATCCTATATGTTCATTATACATCGATTTATATTAATTTTCAACTGACACATTTTATTTGTTCTGCTATTATTAACCAATGCGCGCAGATCCTTCCTACCTTGAACCACTCAACAGCGAACAGAGGCAGGCTGTTTTGCATACGGGAAAACCTCTGCTTATACTTGCAGGCGCAGGGTCGGGTAAAACAAGGGTAATTACTACAAAGATAGCATGGCTCATAAGAGAACAGGGAATGGATCCCCGCTCTATTTTGGCGGTTACATTTACCAACAAGGCAGCCAGGGAAATGGCGGAACGCGCGCGCCAAATTGATGAACGCGCCAATGATACAATGCTGCGAACGTTCCACTCTTTTGGGGCATGGTTTCTGAGACGCAACGGGAATCATGCGGGTCTAAACTCGGGTTTTACCATCTACGATGATGACGATGTTGTTTCCCTTCTTTCTTCCATCATGGAAAATTCGCCCAAAGCTGATGTCAGGCATATCGCTCACAATATTTCACGCGCTAAAGATTATTTTCTTTCCCCCGACGATCCGCAGCTTGCCGTAATAGATCATCATAAAAAGTTCCGTGATATTTACAAACGATACGAAGAACGAATGGCGCAAATTGGAAATGTCGATTTCGGCGATTTAATAAAAAAACCCGTGGAGATTCTTCGCAGTCAGCCGGAAGTAGCGCAGCGTTTCCGCGAACGGTTTTCTGTCATCATGGTAGACGAATATCAGGATGCAAACGTAGCGCAGTTTCAGTTGTTAAAAGAATTATGCGGGCCTTCTACCTATGTATGTGTTGTTGGCGACGATGATCAATCCATATACCGTTTTCGCGGCGCGGAAGTAAAAAACATTCTTGAGTTTCCGAATCGATTTTCCGGCGCGGACATTATCCGCCTTGAACAAAATTACCGTTCCACTGTTCCGATTCTAAAAGCCGCTTCTTCGGTTGTAGATTATAACAACGGCCGTCTGGGAAAAACCCTGCGCGCCGAAAAAGGAGACGGCCCATTGCCGCTGTTGGTTTACCTGCCCGATCAAGATATGGAAACCAAATTTTGCGCGGATAAAATAAAGGCTTCTGTAAAAAAGAAAGAAACAACATGGGCGGACTGGGCTATTCTTTACCGCACTAACGCGCAATCCGCAGGGTTCGAAACAATGTTTCTGCGAAGCGGCATTCCTTATCGTGTTGTCGGCTCTTTAAAGTTTTATGAAAGAGAAGAAATAAAAGACGCTTTGGCGCTGTTGTCGTTCCTTGTTAATCCGCGCGACGAAGTAGCATTCCGCCGCGTAGTAAATAAACCCACAAGAGGCGCGGGAGATGTTACAATCGATAAAATAGTCGAAGCTGCAATAGATGATGGCATTGATTTAATTGAAGCAGGCCGCAAACTAGACCTTTCAAAGAAAGCCCGAAAAGGCCTGGATGAATTTTATGAAGTAATAGAAAACGCAAAGGCAATTTTAAACTCCTCTTCCTCCTCTGCGATCTCTGCGCCGCTGCGTCTCCGCGAGAAGTCTTCTCCAAATAATCTAAAATCCGGTGAGGGGCTTTCTGTCGTTGTAGAAAAATTATTATTGGAATCCAAAATTGCCGAATATCACAAAACACAGGACGAGTTTTCCGGCAACTCAAAAATGGGCAATTTACAGGAACTATTAAATGCGGCCAGTGAGTATAAAAATGACCTTGAAGGATTGCTGCAGTTTTTAGAAGATATCGAACTGGATCGTTCCCTAAAAGAAGAATGGGATAAGCAAAACAATATGCAAAACTCTGTTACACTTATCACATTCCACAATACCAAGGGTTTGGAATTTAAACGTGTTATAATGACGGGACTTGAACAGGGTATCTTTCCAAGGGAAGATAAAAAGGACGATGAACTTGAAGAAGAACGCCGTCTTTTTTATGTTGGCGCTACCCGCGCAATGGATGAACTTTATCTGACAACCTGCGCTGTACGGCGGACATTTGGAAAAACAATGCAAATGGAGCCGTCGTTGTTTTTGCGCGAGATTGACAGGAACTGTTTGCAGGTTGAGAAAGAGGCTTTTAAAATAGAGTCCGCGGACGGAGTCCGGAAGGAATTTTCGCGGAGAAGCTTTAATCCATTAAATTTGGAAAGCGCATCCAGCAGCCACTCACAAGTAATTAAGGAACTTGAAGAACGCGCGGGCTGGAAAAGGGGGCAGCGTCTTTTTCATGAAAGCCATGGGCTTGGCGCCGTCATGCTAGTGAAAGACAGCGAGGATGGCCCTATTGTGAGGGTTCGTTTTGACTCTGGAAAAGAAAAGCTTTTTTTAAGCGAAATCCAGGGCGGAGCCTATGAAAAAGTGAGCGATGAATATTAAAATGATAAGTATGGAAAATAAAAGCGAACTTTCGCTGTTAAAACAAACTCCGAACGTCTTGCGCGCAAGAGGTTTTCGCCTTTACACAGAGGACGGAAAACGTTTTATCGATCTTTGGCTAAACGGCGGCGCAGCTGTGCTGGGTCATACTCCGCCGAATCTTCTGCGCGAACTAAAGAACGCCGCAAGCCGCGGTTTATACGCGCCCTATCCGCATTTTACAGAAGGCCGTTTTTTAAAAGCATTGTTTAAACTTTTCCCCGGATTTTGTTTTCGGTTTTATGCAGCGCCGCCTGCCGAACTGACCGCGCTGTTTGCTTCCGGCGCAGCAAAACTATGGCGGCCTTATGTAAATGCAGATGACGCTTCTTTATTTGTTCCTGTACTGCCGGGCGTTCAAACATGGCGTGATGGGCTGCCGTTTGGTTTATGTATAGCCGCTGTGCAAACAAAAACAGAAAGTCTTTTATCGCAACTGCCGGCAAACGACGCGCTTTCACCAATCCTTCTCGCCGCGGCAACACGCGGAATTTACGACATCCTTGCTGCGCCGCAAAGAGCCAAACCCAATCTGCCGCGTATTAACAAAATAATAAAAACCAATAATTCAAAATGGCAAAGACAGGGAATATATCTCACTCTAAAAGAAAAACCCGCCCCGCAAGAATGGGACACGCTGTTTAATCAATTTATGGAAGCGGGCTTTTTGCTGCCGCCAACACCGTCCTTCCCGCTCATCCTTCCTGCAGAAATGTCCGACGGCGAAGAAGCCAAACTGGCAAATGTGTTATGTCAATAATCGTACCGTAAATACGGTAAAATACTTTTTAAAAAATACAAACGGCTTTCGAGTAATCTTTGCGCTTCATATCCCTGAATTATCCTCCGATGAAAACTGCGCCCCGGAAGAAAAGCCCTGATAAGCCTGCCTTCCAGCGACTCATCGCCGTTTTCAGCTTCTTCTTCTAATAAACCGCTCTCTTCCAGCAGCCTGTACAATGCGTTAATATTGTTATGTATTGACAGCAGCATTTCTTCCTGAAAAGACTGATTCGCTGCGGTTTCGATAACAAGCTTCAACATTTCTTTTTTAAATTCTACATTGGCAATATAACCCTCGCCTATTACAGACAAAATATAGTACATTCGTAAAACTACAGACAAAGAATTTACATTACTGTATTCCAAAGCGCGATGAACTAACCCTGGAGTAAAAAGTTCATCAATAACATCGATATATTCTGCGTCATATTCTGCGCCGGGTTTTAGAACAAATATGTTATCACTATAACGAATTAATAAATCATCAGGGGGGTTATATATTATTATTTGCCCTGCTCTTATTTCTCTTATTTCATCTCTTCCTTCGTAGATATTTACAAACACATTACCGTCAAATGGAATTTTTAACGATTCAGGCAGAAAGTTTCCCGGCAAATTGATATTATCGTATAAAAAATAACCCTGACGGTTAACAAAATTACCATCTGCGTCAACACGAAACTCACCTGCTCTTGTATAACCTGCAACATCGTTTTCCAGTCTTATTTTAAAGAAACCCTCGCCGGTTACGGCAAAATCCGAATACGACCCGGTAAACATCAGCGTCCCTTGAGAAAAATTAATATTCTCCGCAGCTCTGTTGTTTTGAACATTAAAATACGACTTATATCCCACTGTATCAACATTCGATATATCAGCATACAGCAATTTATATTCATTTAATAAATCGATATCATTTGCAAAAACACAATACGGCAAAACAACAAGCGCAAAAAAGAAGATATTAAGCTTCATTTACCCCTCTCCTAACTCATTATACAGAAGAATTCACATACATCCCACCCCACCAGATATATGGTGAGTTTACACAACCAAACAATTCAGAGGTTTGTTAAACAACTCACATGGGTGCGGGCGAAAACCCTGTTAGCGACATACGGCGTGGATCGGAATGCAGCGACGCCAAAGCGTCCGTTAATTAAAGCCACGGCCGTCCGGAGCTGACGGGGTTTTTCGCCCGCACCCTGAGAGTAATTTGAGTACACCTCTGCTTACTTGATTTTCCGCCGTAAATTCACCATACTTATACTACATGAACAAGTTTATTTTCGTCTCCGGCGGTGTTTGTTCCAGTTTAGGCAAGGGTGTTGCCGCTTCTTCCATTGGCGCTTTGCTTGAAGGCAGGGGGCTTAATGTCCGCATGGTAAAATGCGACCCCTACATCAATGTAAACGCGGGAACAATGAGCCCCTATCAACACGGCGAAGTTTATGTAACAGACGACGGAGCGGAAACCGACCTTGACCTTGGCAATTATGCCCGATTTACCAAAGGACGCCTGCGGCAGGCAAACTCGATAACAACAGGGCAAGTTTATGAATCTGTAATCCGGAAAGAACGCGAAGGAAAATATCAGGGAAAATGCGTACAGGTAATTCCCCACATAACCGATGAAATAAAAAGCCGTATTTTGGCAGTTTCCAAAGAAGACAACGATACCGATGTGATCATCATCGAAATAGGCGGAACAGTAGGAGACATCGAATCTGTCCCTTATCTGGAAGTTGCCAGACAAATGATTCACGAGCTGGGTAAAACCAACGCATTATCCGTACACCTAACTTTAATTCCGGAAGTTGCAGGCGGAGAATTAAAAACAAAACCCACTCAGCATTCGGTAAAATCAATGCAAGAGATGGGAATTCAGCCGGACATATTGATCTGCCGTTCTCCTGTAATGCTGGACGAACCGACCCGCAATAAAATCGCGCAATTTACAAATGTTGATTATGACGCGGTGCTTATTTCTCCCAACATCGACACAACCATTTATCAAATACCGCTTGTCTTTTTTGATCAAAAACTGGATCAGGTATTAATGCGAAAGATGGGCGTTGAATTCCGTCATTCCAATATGCGGCAATGGCATTCTGTAATCGAACAATATAATGCAAGAAAAGGAAAAGTACGAATAGGCATTGTCGGAAAATACATGGATAGCCACGATACTTACACTTCGCTTTATGAAGCATTGTTCCACGCAAGCCTTGAATGCGGCACAGAAGCGGAACTTGTAAGAATCGATTATTCCGTTCTGGAAAAAACAGATAACATCGATTCTATATTTGGCGGCGTCACAGCCGCTGGCAGTGTTGATGGAATTCTGGTTCCCGGCGGCATGGTTTGCAAGGCAGACATGGACGGGCGCGGAATCGACGGCATGATCAAAGCGGCGCAGTGGGCAAGAATAAATAAAAAGCCGTTTTTTGGCATTTGTCTTGGAATGCATGTAATGATAATTGAATGGGCGCAAAATGTATTAAAATGGACAGACGCCGATTCTGCCGAATTTACCCCCGATACAAAACATCCTGTTGTAAGCGCAGGAACCATGCGGCTTGGCGCAAAGGAAACAATAATAGAAGACGGCACTCATATTCTGGCGGCATACGGCGAAAAAAAGGTAACGGAACGCCACAGGCATTGTTTTGAATTTACCAATCAGTACAGAGATGATATGATAAAATCAGGATTAAAGCTGGCTGCTTTTTCCGCAGACGGCAAACTGGTTGACGGCATTGAATGGCCAAACTCCGAAGGATGGGGTGTTGGCGTTCAATTTTTGCCAGAATATAAATCCAAACCCATGGCGGTATCTCCCTTATTCAGGGAATACCTGAAAAAGTGCCGGGTTTGCAAGGAAGGAAAATGAAAAAGGCCAAACCTGCCGCGCAGGTAATGCTCTGTATTTTAATTCTTCTCATTTCTTCCTGTTCATTTGATTACGGCGAACTGGAATCTGCAGAAAGAACAACGCCGGATTTAATAATGGAAAATGTTGAATATGTTCGCGTAAGGTCGGCGGATCCGATTGCGCGGTTTCAGGCAGAACGCGCAGAACGTTACGAGAGACAGGGAATAATGAAACTGGAACATTTCTCGTTTGAACAATACGGAGAACGCGGCGAAGAAGTTAATGCAATGGGCATGGCGGGACTTGCATCGGTAAATATTCAATCGGGTGATATTCTTATGGATAACGGAGTCAGGCTGGAAGTTGGATCGGAAGACATTATCATCGAAACAAATCAACTTGAATGGAAAGATGAACCGCGGCTGCTTTCTTCCGGAAAAGAAGAGGAAGTAAACATTTATCAGGAAAGCGGAACAAGTTTTACAGGCATTGGCCTTGTCATAGACACACGAAGGCGTACATGGGAATTTTCAGGCGTTGTAAGCGGCACATATGTATTCGAAGAAAGCGAGGAAGAAATTGACCAATAAAAACATTACAGGAAATTTCACCGCAAAATATAAACCCTTTGTGCTACTTTGTGCTACTTTGTGGTTAATATTTTTTCCTTTTTCTGTTGCGGCCGCAAACACTTTCTCCTTTAGGGCAGACAGAATGTCGGGAACAAGAGCGATGGGACGGGAAACCACCATATTAATTGGAAATGCAGAAGTAAGATCCGACAACTTAATTCTTAGAGCAGACAGAATCGAAATTCAGGGAGACAACAACCGATTTATAGAATGTATCGGCAACGTGTGGGGACATGAAGAAGGCAAAAATATCCTGTTCCACACAGACAGACTCCGCTACGATCGTACATTAAAAATTGCGCGGCTGGAAGGAAACTCCACGCTGGAAGACAGGGCAAACGAGATTGTTGCAAGAAGCCGTTTCATTGAATACGATGATCAAAATGAAATTGCAGTTTTTCAAATTTCGGTGCGTTTGTTCAAAGATGACATGGTCTGCCGTTCGGAATATGCAGTTTATAACCGCAGGGAAAAATTACTGGACTTATCGGGCTTTCCGGTAGTTTTTAAAAATGAAGATGAATTCCGCGCAGACAGAATCCGCGTAGATTTGGATACTGATGATGTCATTATGGAAGGTTCTGTTTCCGGAACAATAATGAATTAAGGATTGCCGATGGATAACCAAATCCTTGAAATTCCAGATATCTCTTTTAGCGATCCCGACTGGATATACGATGGCCCTCTTTTGGAATATGAATATGTTCCGGAAGTTCATGCTCTTGGCGTATCAAATTTATATAAAAGTTTTGGCAATAAATCGGTTGTAAAAGGCGTTCATTTTACAATGAAAAACGGCGAAGTCGCGGGGCTTTTGGGTCCTAACGGAGCCGGCAAGACTACTATCTTTTACATGATTGTCGGTTTTTATCAGCCTACCGCGGGAATTGTTACAATGAATGGTATCAATATTACCGATATGCCGATGTACCGCCGCGCAAGAATGGGCATAGCTTACCTTCCGCAGGAAGCGTCAATTTTTAGGAAACTCACTGTAGAACAAAATATATGGGCTATTCTGGAAAGCAGAGAAGACATAGAACTCAGCCAAAAGAAAGAAAAACTGGAAAAACTGCTGGATGAGTTTGGAATTGGCCGTATACGGTCGCAATTGGGGTATACGCTTTCCGGCGGAGAGCGCCGCCGTACAGAAATTGCCAGAGCATTGGCTACAGAACCCAAATTCCTGCTTTTGGACGAACCTTTTGCCGGTATCGATCCTATTGCTGTCTTTGAAATTAAGCAAATTATCCGCCAGTTAGCCGAAAAAGGTATCGGCGTCCTTATTACAGACCACAATGTCCGCGATACCCTGGAGATCACAAACGAAGCTTTTATCATCGCAGACGGCAACATCTTCGCCAAAGGCGACAGAGAGACTATTTTGAACGATGAAATGGTACGAAAAATATACCTGGGCAGCGAATTTAAGATGTGATTTTATAAAATTATACCTTATTTTAACCTTTTTCCTTGACAATTCAGTAAATTTGGTCTATTCTTAAAGAGAATTTGAATTTTCTTCGGTAAGGGGTGAAGCTATGCTTTGGTGGATGTATATTATCCTCCCTCTTGCCGGGTTAACCTTAGGCTGGATAATTAGATGGCTTTATGCCAGATTTCAACTTACGGCATCGGAACAGTTCGCAGAACGAATAAAGCATGATGCAATAAAAGAAGCGGAAGCAAAGAAGAAAGAGATTCTTCTTGAGGCAAAAGAACAGGTAATTCGTGAAAGAAACCAGCAGGAGAGGGAGACTCGGGAACGCAGGGCTGAGTTACAGCGGTATGAACGCCGCGTTGTAGTAAAAGAAGAAGCGATTGATAAGAAAACCGCTCAAATTGAGCGGACTGAGCAGTTGTTTGTCGATAAAGAAAAAGCTTTTCAGGTACGCGAAGAGGCGCTTTCCAAAGAGGAACAGCGTTACCGAGCTGAGCTTGAGCGAATTTCGGGGCTAAGCTCCGAAGAAGCCAAGGCTTTAATTATACAAGACCTGGAAAACGAGGCAAAACACGATGCTCAATCGCTGATCAACAAAATCGAGCAGGAAGCCAATGTCGCGGCGGAAAAAAGAGCCCGCGATATCCTTGTAACCACAATTCAACGGCTGGCAACGGAAGTTACGGGCGATGTAACGGTAACCACTGTTACTCTTCCCAATGACGAAATGAAAGGGCGCATTATCGGGCGTGAAGGCCGCAATATCCGCACCCTGGAAACTTTAACGGGCGCGGACATCATCATCGATGATACGCCCGAAGCTGTTGTCATCTCATGTTTTGATCCTGTCCGCCGCGAAATAGCAAAAATCGCTCTTGAACGGCTCATTCTTGACGGACGTATTCACCCGGCAAGAATCGAGGAAGTCGTCATAAAAGTAAGCAAAGATATTTCGCAGAAGATTTTTGAAGAAGGCGAAAAAGTCCTCTTTGATATGGGTATTCATAACATTAAACAGGACGCTGTCCGAGCTCTTGGCAGGCTGTACTTCCGTACCAGTTACGGTCAGAACGTACTCCACCATTCAAGGGAAGTGGCAGTAATCGCGGG
>Ga0123356_10008575_pt1 | contig 10145 bp, 9 predicted proteins | sample TergutEmb28metaG_2_FD_92546 | JGI IMG/M metagenome (GOLD analysis project Ga0123356, IMG submission 92546) | Embiratermes neotenicus P3 segment gut microbial communities from Petit-Saut dam, French Guiana - Emb289 P3 | ecosystem: Host-associated > Arthropoda: Insects > Digestive system > Gut ... | reverse complement strand
TCCGTCGAGCGGGACCCTCGTCCGCGACCCGAGCGGCAACGCCGTCGTCCTGACCGCCTGACAACGTTTTGGCCGTCCTGCGGCTCAGGGCCCGACAGGCTCTAAGCTGGTTTTCGGGACACCTCGGCGACGTGGCGGAGTGGTTACGCAGCGGCCTGCAAAGCCGTCCACACCGGTTCGATTCCGGTCGTCGCCTTGATTGACAACGGCGCTGCAAATCGGCTGCGAGGCGCTGGCGAGAGGCCGCCGATCGAAACAGAGCCGTCAGCGGTTTCTTTACTCCGTCAGGCTCGCCGGCCGGTGCGCTCCCTGCGCCGCGGCCGCCGGACCGGCGGTCGCCAGATCGAGCCGACCGCTTATTGACTGCGGAGGTGGAGCCGCACGGGGCGTCGCCGCAGGCTGAAGGCCCAGGCCGCGGCTAGGGGTAGGAAACCGAGCCCGAATGCGAGCCACGCGGGCGTCGTCGCGGAACGCGCGGCTGTTGGACGGGAGAGGTCCGGCGGCGAGATTGGCGTTCCGGCGCTTGACGCGAGCCGCTCGACCGCCGCGACGGCGGCGCTTCCGGGCTGATTTCCGGGTAAGGGGAGTTCGGTCTCGCCGGATGCGATTCGGGTTCCGGGCGCGGTGACGTCGGTTCCGTAGCCGTTGGGCATCACCACGAGGACGGTGCCGTGAAAGACGAGCGCGAGCTCGCTTCCGAGGAAGCGAGCGTAGTTTTGTGGTTGGCGCCACAGGGCGGAGACCGATCCGAGGTCGCTGGGCGAGGTGATGATCGCGACGCGAAGGGGGTAGTGCTTACGAGCGGCCTGATGCAGCAGCGCGTTCAGCTCCTGCTGCTGGCGGAACGGGACGTTCGCGTCGCTCGGAAGGAACAGCTTCTGGACCGCGAGAACGTCGCTGGCTGGGTCTCCGTCTGCGCGCGCCGCTGGGGCAACCGCAGCCAGGCCGCCAAGGGTGCACATGACCAGGGTCACCGTGACGACGGCGCCACGCCGGATGCGGGAAAGGATGCGCGTACAGTCCTGGCTGTGGACGCTCGAGACGTTGTGTCCGGTGCTTTCGGCGGCTGAGCGGATGGTTGAGAAGTCTAGGTATGTCCTGGTCCGGGCGGGCTTGGCGGTGGGAGCTGTCCTGGTGGCCATCTCCTGGTCTCCAGCTGCCGCCCAGGCGCACGGTCCGATCAACCCGGTCGCCTCCAGCTATCTCGCCCGCATCCAGAGCGCGCCGTCCGGTGTTCAGGCGAAGGTGGTGGACGGCGACCTCCGCCTGTGGCTGAGGGTGCCTCGTGGCGAATCGGTCGTGATGCTCGACTACCGGGGTGCCCCGTACCTGCACTTTTCGCGCGGCCACGTGTGGGTCAACGAGAACTCGGAGATGTTCTACCTCAACCAGACCCCCCCGCAATATCCGCCGACCGGGCTACGCAGAAGCGCACCGCCACATTGGGTGCAGGTCGGCGCCGGCGATAGCTACGAGTGGCACGACGGCCGTCTGCACGCACCGGCCCTGGAGGCGATCGCGCCGGGAGCGTCGTACGTCGGCCCGTGGCGGATCCCCCTCACCGTCAACGGGCGACCCGCGGCCATATCGGGTGGTGTCTGGTATCGCGGGGGCCCCTCGATCGTCTGGTTCTGGCCGATCGTGGTGTTTGTGCTCTGTGTCGTGGCGGCTTGGCGGCTGCACGATACTCGGGTCGATGAGGCACTCGCGCGTGCGATCGCCGGTATCACACTCCTGGGCATCATGCTGGCGGCGGTCGGGCGAGGTCTGCACGGACGGCCCGGCCTGTCGGTCTTGGGCGTGCTCGAGCTCGCGGTGATCACGGCCATCGTGGTGTGGGCCGGGTGGCGCGTTGCTCGCAACCGGGCACGCGGTTTCACCTTCTTGCTGATCTTGTTGGCCGCGCTGTGGGAGGGCCTCACCCTGATCCCGACCCTGCTTCATGGCTATGTGCTGCTGGCGGTGCCCGCGTTTCTCGGTCGTCTAGCGGCGGTCGTCTGCCTGGGCGGCGCGATCGCCCTGGCGCTGCCAGCGTTTCGTCTGTTCGACGAGCCGCAGGACGACGAGGACTTCACCGAACCGACCGGCGATGAGGTGGCCCATACGGCCGCCTGACAAGCGTGCGGTGAGCATCGCTCGCGTCCTTGTGGTCGGCTCGTGCCTTGGCCTGATGCTGAATGCCTGCGCGGGCTCACACCAGACCGAAGCCCGGACGGGAGTGTCAAGGTCGCTGCTCGCCGAGGCACGGCCGATCGGCCTGGGTCCGCGCTTTCACCCGCCGGCAAGGGGGTCGGTGCCCGGGGTTTGCCGGCATCGACTGGGTGCGCGTTTCGGTGTCCATGTCGAGGTCTTTGCCGCCAACCGGGTCGTGCTCGTGCCAGCGGGCATCGGTGTCCGCGGTCCGGAGAGGCTGCTCGATGGGCGGGTGACCTCCGCCCGCTGTTTCGGCTCGTTGGTCACCGTCGATCCGACGGGCACGGTTCTCGTGCGAACGGGTCAACGACCTTCTCTCGCTGAGCTGTTCAACGCCTGGGATGAGCCGCTCGGCCGCCACGATCTGGTTGGGTTCGCGGGCCGATCCGTTCGGCCGGTCGTGGCGTTTGTCGACGGGCGTCCGTGGTCGGGCGCGCTGGGCTCGATTCCGATGAGCAGGCATGCGGAGATCGTCGTTGAGGTGGGGCCTCTCGTCCCTCCCCACCACTCCTACACCTTCCCTCACGGCCTTTGAACTCCGGGGTGCGTCGCGCAGATCGTGCGATGAGGTAGTTCGCGGGAGTATCTTGGTGCTCGGATGATCCGCGGATCTCGTATGTCCCTGCCGGGCATAGCGGCTCGGGCCGCGCTAGTCCCAGCCGGCGCGTTCGCCGTTCACCAGCTCCGGTTTGTGCTCGCTTTCGGGGGCGCCGCGGAAACGGAGCTGGCGAACACCGGTCATTCGTATCTGCACTCGATGGTTCCGTGGATTGTTCTGCTCGTCGGGCTGTCGATCGGAGCCTTCCTGTGGGCGCTTGGGCGGGCTGTGTCGGGCCAGCGTTCGGCATCGGGCCGCACGCTCTCGTTCTTGGCGCTATGGCTTGTGTGCGCTACGTGCCTGGTAGCGATCTACTGCACCCAGGAGTTTTTGGAAGGACTGTTCGCGACCGGCCACCCCGGGGGTCTTGAGGGGATCTTCGGATTCGGCGGGCTGTGGGCGATTCCGAGTGCCGTTGCGGTTGGGCTCGTGCTCGCCGCGATCTTCTACGGCGCGCGCTTGACCCTTGATGAGGTCAGCCGCAGGTGCAACACGCTGCCTCGAGCGCCTCGCTGGATACTGCGCCCTCCCCGTCCTTGTGACGTGGTGCTGGTGGCGGCCAGCCCTCTGGTGCGCGGTTGGTGTGACCGCGGGCCGCCCTCGGCTCGCTGAACGCGCCTAGCCGGCCATCGCCGGCGGCTTGGCGTACACGCGCACCTGACGACAGACGAGTCGCGCTGGCGCATGCCTGCCCGTCCACGCCGTCATCGGCAGTGGATTCAAGGCGATGCTCGACAGGCGCTGCTGCGGTCACGTGCGAGCGTTCACCGATCAAGGAGCTTTGAAGATGAGTACAAGCGCGCACAGAGTGCGGGCACCTGCCACGACCTCGCCATCAACAAGTTCTGGCTGGTCGGGCGCGCGGACCTATTTCGCATCCGATATCAGCCGGTCGCTCCAGACCGCTCTGGGGCTGCTTTGGCTGCTGGACGGCGGTCTCCAGTTCCAGTCCTTCATGTATTCGAAGGGCTTCATCAACTTTCTCACCGGCATGACGCCTGGGCAGCCGGCGTGGCTGGCAAGCAGCATGACCTGGGCGGCTCACACGGGGGGGCGTGACCTGACGGTCTTCAACACGCTGTTCGCGCTGACTCAGATCGCGATCGGTGCCGGACTGCTGTACCGGCGCACCGCGCGCATCGCGCTCGCTGGATCGATCGCATGGGCGGCCGTCGTGTGGTGGTTCGGCGAGGCGTTCGGAATGATGTTCATGACGATGGCCAGCCCGCTGACCGGGGCGCCCGGTGCGGTCAGCCTGTACGCGTTGCTCGCGTTCATCGCCTGGCCCAACGGGCGGCCGGGGGGACTGCTCGGCGTGCGAGGCGCCCGCATCGCCTGGGCGATCGTCTGGATCCTGATGGCCTGGCTCTGGCTCGAGGCGCCTAGCAGCAACCCCAACGCCATCACCACCGCGATCAATGCCACGCCGTCAGGAATGAGCTGGCTCAGCACGGTCCAGGATTGGGCGGCCACCGGCGCCGCGGGACATGGTATTCCAATCGCCATCGCGCTGGCGGGCCTGTCTCTAGCGATCGGCCTCGGCGTCGCCCTCAAGTGGCACCCCCGCTTGTTCCTCGGCGTATCGATCGTTCTGAACCTGGCCTACTGGGTGTTCGGCCAGGGATTCGGCGGAATCTTCCAGGGCGGGGCAACCGACCCGAATGCAGGACCGCTGTTCGTGCTGTTCGCGTGCGTTCTCTACGTCCTGCTCCCCTACGAGAGCGAGTCGAGAACGGAGACCGCGCCCCCCTTCCGAGTATCGCCGCCGATCCGAACGGAGCTCACTCAATGACCACGGTCAGAAGATCCCCAACGTCAATTCGCGGTCTGCGCCACATCCTCGAACCCGCCGGTCTACTCGCCTGCGCAGCCGTCGTGCTGGCCGGGTGCGCGTCGGCCGACAAGACCACCAACACCACCACCAGCTCGAAAGCGAGCGCCAGCACCACCAGCACGTCCGGGATGGTCGGCATGAACATGGGAGCCGGAACCACGCCCACCCCCGGTTCGACGGTGACGCCCACGATCAAGGGGATCAAGCCGGTCCCCACCCAGGTCCTCGCCTCGACCTCCTGGCAGGGGATGAAGATCTCGGCCGACGCGATGACCGCCGTGCCGTTCATGGTCTTCAACGGGACCACGTGGCGCGAGGTCAAGCCCGGTCCCAAGACCAGCTTTCACCTGATGGTGACGCTCAACGACGCCCAGACTCACGTGCCGATCCCCTACGCCTCCGTGTGGGCGACGATCAGCAAAGGCTCGAGGATCGTCTACGACGAGCGGCTCTGGCCGATGATCTCCCGCTACATGGGACCGCACTACGGCAACGACGTGTCGGTCCCCGGGGCGGGCACATACAAGCTGACCCTGCTGGTCTCGCCGCCGGTGTCGGCTCGCCACCTGGAGTATCAGAACGTCTGGCTCCGGCCACACCGCGCCAACTTCACCTTCCACTGGAAGCCCGTCTCGTGAGCGAACCAGAGCCAACGCCCGGCTGCCGAACCACAGTCACCCGCCGCCGGTTCATCGCCGGCGCCTCGGTCGTCGCGGCGGGCGGCGTCGCCTCCCGCGTCGGCGTGCCCGACTCCCAGGCGAACCCTTCCGCCGGGGTGCTGCCTCGCGTGGCGCTGCCCGTGGCCGACGGCGGCTTACCGGTCCGTCAATTCGCGTGGGGGGCCACGCTGCGGACCGACGCGCACGGGAACACGATCGCTCCCCAGTACGACCGTCTGCTGCTGTTCGACGTGATCGACAAGCCCAAACCGCAGTACGCCAGGATCCTGGAGGCCAGCCTGCGCCGTCTCGAGCACGCCTTCAGGTGGGGACCCGGCGGTCTGCTGTTCACCGCTGGTTGGGGTCCCAGCTACTTCGACTTGATCGGGGCGAAGTCACCGATCCCACCCGCCAAGGGGCTGTCTGATTTCGAGCTGCCGGCAATCGACCACTATCACCTCTGCCTGCACCTGGCCTGCGATAACGAGCGCCGCCTGCAGGACGTCGAAGCCGCCCTCGTGCACGGCGCTCCGCTGCCGGGCGTGCATGGCAACCTGTCGCTCGCAAGCGTGCTCCGGTGGCGAGAGACGCGGACCGGGTTCACCGGTCCGGGCCTCCCCGCCGCCCACCAGGACGCTGGCGGGATCCCGCCTGGTCGTCCCGTCTCGACGTCCGCACCGCTGTTCATGGGGTTCAAGTCGAACCTGAAGCGCAACCAGGCCACGGAGGACGACATCGCAATACCCAATGGCCCGTTCGCCGAGGGAACGACCATGCACGTCAGCTACATGCGTCTTCGCCTCGACAGCTGGTACCGGAACCTCGACCAGCGTGAACGAGTCGCGCGCATGTACGCCCCCGAGGTGACACCGCAGGAGGCAGCGCACTTCACCACCGACGCCGAAAGCGACCCCCAGCGGCTGGATCAGGCGATCCGGCGCTACGGCGTCATCGGCCACGCCCAGACCGCGGCGCGGGCGCGGCGCAAGGGCCGGCCAGTCATCCTCCGGCGGGACTTCAACACGGTGGACGGCGGTCAAGCCGGGCTTCATTTCGTGGCCGTGCAGCGCACGATCGAAGACTTCGTCAAGACCCGTACGGCGATGAACGCCGCCTCGGCACAGCTCCAGAACCCAGCGATCACCGACACCGTCAACAACGGCATCAACGAGTTCATCTTCGTACTCAAGCGAGCCAACTACATCTTGCCCGCGCGACCGGCCCGCTCATTCCCGATGCTGCCGGGTCGCGACGAGGCGCTCACCTAGCTGCCATGGATCGGTGCGCCTTGTCACGCCGTCACTCGTGCATGTTCTCTGCTCGCGCGTTGACGGCGTTGCTCGCTGTCGTGACGGTCACGCTCGGCGCCACCGTCCAGCTGGCCGCGACTGCCAGGGCCGACGGAGATCCCGGGAGCGATGTGCTCGTCTACCAGCCGCTGTTCCTCGCCTCCGACTCCGGCATATCGGTGGACGAGCAGGTGCGCCTCGGAGACCTGCTGCACGAGGCCTCAAGCGCCGGCTTCCCGGTGCGCGTAGCCATCATCGCCACCCCGTCAGACCTAGGAGCGATCACCGAACTCTGGCGCCAGCCGCGCGCCTACGCCCACTTCCTGGGGACCGAGCTCTCCCTGGCCTACCACGGAAGGCTGATCGTGGTGATGCCCAACGGCCTCGGCTTCAACTGGCCCGGCCACCCATCCGCCTCGGGCTACCGAATCGTTGACCGCATCAACCCGTCTGGCGGCGGAGCGCACCTCCTCGATGCGGCCAGGCAAGCCGTCACCGCGCTCGCCGCGGCGGCCGGCGTGCACCTCAAGCCGGCGACCAGCACCAAAGGAACTCCCTCAACCGGCGGGAACCCTCCTCCCGCGCCTGGAACCGTCAGGTCTGCCTCCGGAGGCACGCGCGTACTTGCCTTCGTTCTGCTCGGGGTTGTGGCCTTGGCGATTCTGGGCGCCAGGTTCCTGTACGCCCGTCACAGGCACGCCGTCAGCGCGCGAACGAGGCGAGCCCGTCAGGTCCTGCTTGCCCGCGATGGACGCTGGCTTCTCATCGGCTTGTCCGGCGCGGGCCTGGTGCTGGCAGGCGTGCTGTTCCTAATACCGGCCGCTCGGGCGCCAACTCCGGTCGCGATGCTGGCGAACAATCCCGTCCTTGATCCGGGAACTGCGTTCAATCGGCCGGCGCCCAACTTCACCCTGACAGACCAGTTCGGGCGACAGGCCTCGTTGAGCTCGTTCCGCGGGAAGGTGGTGATCCTGGGCTTCAACGACTCCGAGTGCACAACGATGTGCCCACTCACGACCACCGCCATGCTCGACGCTCAGGCAATGCTCGGATCAGCCAGATCACGCGTGCAACTGCTCGGCGTCGACGCCAACCCCAAGGCAACCTCCATCGAAGACGTTCTGTCCTACTCCGAGGTCCACGGCATGCTCCACGCGTGGGACTTCCTCACCGGCTCGCTATCCCAGCTCCGCAGGGTCTGGAAGGAGTACAGCATCGGCGCCGAGATCACCCACAACCTCGTCGACCACACCCCGGCCATCTTCGTCATCGGACCGAACGGACGCCTCGCCAAGCTCTTCCTCACCCAGCAGTCCTACGCGGCCGTGGGACAACTCGGCCAGCTTCTCGCCAACGAGGCATCGAGCCTCCTACTCGGCCATCCCACCGTCCATTCTCATCTGTCCTACTCCCACATCGCCGGGATCAGCCCAACCACCTCCGCCACGATCCCTCGTGCCGGTGGCGGGGAAGTGGCGCTCGGTCCCGGGCGAGCCAGAACGATCCTCTTCTTCGCCACATGGGATCGCCAGATCACCGGGCTGGCCGGCGGGCTGGAGGAGCTCAAGCGCTACCAGTCCCTGGCGATCCGCGAGGACCTGCCCCAGCTGACCAGCGTCGACGAGGGCAGCGTCGAACCGTCCGGCGCGCTCACCCCGTTTCTACATAGCCTCACGTCTCAGCTGAACTACCCCGTCGGAATCGACACCACGGGCAGAGTCGCCGACGGCTACGAGGTGGGAGGGCAGCCGTGGCTCATGGTCCTCAACTCTGCCGGACAGATCGCCTACTACTACTCCGTCGCAGCGCTCGGCTGGCCAACACCGACCCGCCTGGCGCACCTCGCCCGTATCGCCCTCGCACGCGTGCCAGCGACCAACCCCACCTCGACCCTCGCCGGCTCTCCGCCAGCTCTCGCCTCGCTACACAAGCAGGCCGCCCAACTGATAGGCGGCTACAACGGCCTCATCAGGCGCATCCACGCGCTGCGCGGGTACCCGATCGTCCTGAACGTGTGGGCGTCCTGGTGCATCCCCTGCCGCTCAGAGTTCAACCTGTTCGCCGCCGCCTCCGCCCGGTATGGACATCAGGTCGCGTTCCTCGGCGCTAACGCCGACGACTCGGCCGGCGACGCCCGCGCCTTCTTACATCAGCACCCCATCAGCTATCCAAGCTATGGCGTCTCGACTACCGACCTGTCACCCCTGGCCTCAATCGAAGGGCTGCCCACAACGATCTTCATCAGCAAAACCGGCAAGGTCCTGGAGGTTCACACAGGCCAGTACGACTCCCAGGGCATCCTCGACTCGGACATCTCAACCTACGCGCTTGCTGGGCGGTAGGCACCCAGGACGAGCACGTAGCTAGCCGCAACGCCGGTTCGATTGTCGCCTTTTGACGGAGCGCCTGCAAAATCAGCAGTTTCTGGAGAGCCGGCCATCAGGCTCGGGATGCGGCTGCCCATAGCACGAGCACGACGGCCGGCCCAAGCAATCCGGAGATCGCGACGAGCTGTGCGTGGTGGACCGGGTCGAGCACGGCGAGACTGATGAGTCCAAGCGGGAACCCCAGCGAGGCGATGAGTAGCAACCCGTGGCCGCCGGCTCGCTTGCGCTTGCGCCCTGGGATCCGTGCTTTGAGGTACTCATCCGGCCTTGAGTAGTACTCGATCGCCCGCGTGGCAAGTGTTCGTGTATCGCTCGCGCAGCTGTGGGCCATGTCGATCATGCAGGTGATCGGAATCACCGACGTGAGCACGAACCAGCCGGCCGCCAAGCCATTTGAGATGAGCAGGATCCGTCGGGATTGCTCTGGCTTCTCTCGCATTTGATCCTGTGGGGCCCACAGGACCCCCGTCAGGACGAGGATGACGTAGATCAGCATGAGCCAGCGGCGCAAACCTGCCCACAGGGTTGAGCCGGATGTCGTCTTCCCTGAGCCCAGGCGCGATAGCGCCTGAGCCGCGGCATCAGGCGATTCGTAGATTCCGCGGAGATAGAGGATCTCGGCGGCAGAGCCCGGTTCATGGGGGTCGCGGCCGTTAAGTGCGGCGATCTTCATTGTCATCTGTGCCTGCTCCCACATGACACTCATGTAGGCGGGCACAAGCGCGGTCAGAAACGGGGTTCCGGCCAGCGCGCCGTTGGTACGCGCAAAGCGGACCGCCGCCGTCTGGAGCTCAGATGCGAGCTCGCCAGGTGTCGCCAGAGGATCACGGGCTCGGGCGCGCGTTGCCCATGCGACCGCACCGTCGGCTAGCTGCTGTTGGGCGATCAGGACGAGGTGTTCGGAGAAGTGATCGGGGTCACGCCAGATGGCGCGGACAAGCTTGCGCGGAAGCTCTCCGAAAATCGTGCGGCCTGTGGTCAATTGCTGTCGTGAGCCACCGGGACTGTCGGCTGGGATTCCCTGTCTCTCGGCCACAGCAGGTAGTTGGCGGTTACGGCGATCGCGCAGCCGACGATCGTGTCGAGCAGCCGGTGGGTCGACCACGTGCCGATCGCTCCGGTGGGAGCGCCGGCCATCAGGATCGACCCGATCGAGGTGAGCCCGCCGCCGATGATCGGATACGG
>Ga0123356_10008574_pt1 | contig 10146 bp, 8 predicted proteins | sample TergutEmb28metaG_2_FD_92546 | JGI IMG/M metagenome (GOLD analysis project Ga0123356, IMG submission 92546) | Embiratermes neotenicus P3 segment gut microbial communities from Petit-Saut dam, French Guiana - Emb289 P3 | ecosystem: Host-associated > Arthropoda: Insects > Digestive system > Gut ... | reverse complement strand
CAGCGCGACGGTGCACGGGATGCGAAGCTGTTTCCGCGACTGGGCAGCTGAGGCGACCAACTATCCCAACCACGTTGTCGAACAGGCCCTCGCGCACGCGATTCCGAATGCGGTGGAGGCGGCGTACCGCCGCGGCGATCTGTTCGAGAAGCGCAAGGCGCTGATGAACGATTGGGCGGCCTATCTCGCCCGCCAGCCTGCCGAGGTCGTGCCACTGAAAAGGGGCGCCTGATGGCCAAGGACTACATAGCCCTGGGTGACGTAGCTGCGCGCGGAGCGCCGATAATCGAGGTCCGCTGCGGGCGGTGCGACCGGCACGGCCGCCTCTCGGTTGACTTGGTGCTCATGGTGGTGCCGCCATTCAAAAGGAGCGTGCGGGCGAAGCTGGTAGGTGTTGCGCACGCGGACAAAGAGGGCCTCGAAGGTTGACCCGTCCTTAAACAAAAATTCCTCTGAACACAGTAGCGCGTGCCACTGAGGGTCGTCACAGGTAGACATCGCGGGGACCAGGGCGAAGAGCTGGTCGAACTGCTGGGAGGTCTTCAAGTGAGCGTCAATAGCCAACCGCATCGCCTGTTCGGCTAAGCAGTCTTGGGCATGGGCTGCATTGCGTCCCGAAGCAGTCTCAGTCTTCGCTGCGCCCGCCAGTGTGAGAGCCGCGGCTACGGCCATGAGTTGCTGTTTCATTGTGTCTGCCTTTCGGCAGGTTAACGTCTGGTCCCCTCGATGGTTCGCGAACGACGCAGACGTAGATCGGCGGGTGCCCGAAGCGCACAACCCACACATGCAGAACTGCTGCGACCCCTCATATGCAGGCGCCCTGACATGGCCTATGTGCCGATGAACCGGGTACGGGCACTGGTGATCGTCCACGAACCACGGGCCTACGCGCCATCATGCGTACAGGAAGCCGCGGCGTATCTGTTGCAGTCGCCAAGTGCGACGGAGGAGGAGTTCGCACCTCGCAACTGACGCGATCGAGTGGCGGCGGAGCAAGCGGGACGAGGAGAAGAACCTTCAGCAAAACCTGAAGCTTCTTCATCGCAGCCGTCGCCCACGAAGAAAAGGGGAAGGCTCAACGCCGCATCATGACGAGCGAGGTGGCTACGAATGTTCTGAAGCAGGACGCTGGAGGGTTTGAAGCGATGAAGGTCAGACCGAAAGTGACTATGACTGGGTTGCGCGCGGCCGCCGTGAAGACCCGCGACGTTTCCAGGAAGCTGGTGGACTGGATCGACGAGGCAGGGCGCTTGCCGGTACTGCCGACCTTACCGAGCAGTTCGCCAGCGACCTCGCGGCACTTGTCGCCGCCGCGCGCAAGCACGGCACCGATGACGCGACGATCGCCGCCAAGCTGCGCGAGGGAGCCGAACAGCTCGCAGCAGAGATCCAACACCGCCGCGGTTGAGGCATAACGGCTTTTCAGAGCGGGGCGGCTACTTGGCTATCCAAGAGGCGATGAAGTCGCCAGACGCAAACGTCGGCGCCCGCACCATGACCGCTCTCCATGTGCATTCTTTCAAATGGACCCGGCGCTTCCGGCAACACATATTAGCCGTGCTCGCCAATCGGTGAGCGGCCCGACCGCAGTGCGGGAACACCGCGGCCAAGCCTGACCCTGAGCACGGGTCTGACGGTCTCAATTTAGAAATATCTTCCCCGGATTGAGTATCCCCTGCGGGTCCAAGGCCTGTTTTATGCTCCGCATAACGGCCAGCGCCTCGCTCCCGTGCTCTTGCACCAGGAACTCGCGTTTGCCCAGTCCGACCCCGTGCTCGCCGCTGCAGGATCCGCCGAGGGTGAGCGCGCGGGTGACGATCTTCGTATCGAGCTCCCGTGCGCGGGCAAGCCCCTCCGGCTCGAGCGGCACCAGGATAAGGGTGTGGAAATTCCCGTCCCCGACATGGCCCACGATCGGCGCCGTGAGACCTGAGGCCGCGATATCTTCCTTGGCGCCGAGAATTGCCTCATTCAGTCGCGAGATTGGCACGATAGCATCCGTGGCGATGCCTTTGTGGCCTGGCTTCAATGCAAGACACGCCCAATAAGCGTCGTGCCGAGCCCGCCAGAGCCGATTGCGTTCGGCCGGATCCATCGCCCAGCGGAAGGCCCGTCCGTTAAAGTCGGCCGCGATCTCTTCAGCGTGCCGCGCCTGTTCCGCCGCTGCTGCCTCAGTGCCGTGAAACTCGAAAAAGAGGGTTGGCAACGCCTCGAGGCCCGCGAGCTTCGAATAGGTGATGCAGGCGCCCATCGAGACATCGTCGAGCAATTCCATGCGTGCCACGGGAATGCTCGTCTGCATGATGGCGATAACGGTTTCGACGGCATCGCCCAGTGTTGTGAACTGGCAGGTCGCGGAGGCCATTGCCTCGGGGATGCCGTGCAGGCGCAACTGGATCTCGGTAATCACCCCGAGCGTGCCTTCGGAGCCGATGAAGAGCCGCGTGAGGTCGTAGCCGGTCGCGGATTTGCGTACCCGCCCGCCGGTGCGGACCAACCGCCCGTCGGCCAGCGCGACCGTCAGGCCGAGAACATTCTCGCGGATGGTGCCGTAGCGCACGGCGTTCGTCCCCGACGCGCGCGTTGCGCACATGCCTCCGATCGTGCAGTCCGCGGTTCCGGGATCAATCGGGAAAAACAGCCCCGTATCGCGCAGATGGCTGTTCAACTGCTCCCGGGTCACGCCAGCCTCGATCCGGCAGTCCAGGTCTGCCTGGCTAACCTCGATAATCCGTGTCATGCGCGAGAGATCGAGTGTGATGCCACCATGTACCGGCGTCACAAGTCCTTCCACGGACGTGCCGGCACCCCACGGCACGAGGGGGACGGCGTGTGCGTGACACACCGCCAAGAGGCGTGCGGCCTCCTCCGACGTTTGCGCGAAGGCCACCGCATCCGGCAGTACCGGCGGGTGCGTGTCCTGGCCGTGTGAGTGGTGTTCGCGCAGTGCGGCGTTGGTGGTGATTCTCTCGCCCAGGAATGCGCGCGCAGCTTCGATGACGGTGTCAACCGGACGGGACATCGTAATCCTCCCTACGTACGGCCTGGACCTTGGTACCCGCTGCCCCACCGTGGCAAGTGATGAAAATCTGCAACGATATCCTCCTCTGCCGCGGCGCGTGGTGCAGCATTTTGGGCGCGAACGCCAATGCCGCGAAGTTGCTCCACGCGCGCCGTTACATGTCAACCGTGGAAGTGCGTCAATAGCCGAAGGGCCGAACTAACGTGCCGCCTCCGAGATGGCACTGCGTTCGAGCGCCGGATTGTGTCCGAGCATCAGTACAAGGACTGCCGACAAGAACGGAAAAAAGGCGACCGTCAAAAGGCCGACAGTATAGCCACCGGTTGCGTCCTTCAGGTACCCGATGGCGTATGGGGCCACAAATCCGGCGAGATTACCGATCGAATTGATTAAGGCGATACCGCCGGCAGCGGCGGTGCCGCTGAGGAACGCGGTCGGCAGCGTCCAGAACAACGCCGCGCTCGCGAAGAGGCCGATCGCACACATCGAAAGTGCAGTTATCTTGGGCACAGGCTCGGGGAAGTAGGTCGATGCCGCCAGTCCGGCGGCGGTGACGAGAAAAGCCAATGCGGTATTCCATTTCCGTTCGTGCATCCGGTCAGATATCGGCGGCCATGTCACCACGGAAACGGTGCCGATGACGTAAGGGATCGCCGTGATCAGTCCCGTCTGGAGATTGCCGACGCCGAAATCCTTGATGATCGTCGGCAGCCAGAAGCTCAAAGCGTAGGCGCCGGCAGGCGAGCCAAAGTAGACGACACTAAGGACTAGCACGCGAGGATGGGTCAGCGCCTCCCACAGGGAATGTCTAGCGTGAGCTTCACGAACCATTCGCTCGCGACGCAATCGATCAACCAGCCAGTCGCGCTCATCGGTGGCGAGCCAATGTGCCTTTTCTGGGCCGTCGGTCAGGTAAAACAGTGCGACAAACCCGACCAGAACCGTGGGAAGCCCCTCAAGGATGAACATCCACTGCCAGCCCTTTAGCGCCCACACCCCGTCCAGCCCGAGAATCCATCCCGAAAGCGGAGCGCCGATCACCGTCGAGATCGGGATCGAGGCTATAAAGCGACCGACCATGCGCGCCCGATAGTGAGACGGGAACCAGTAAGTCAGGAATAGCATGATGCCTGGAAAGAATCCGGCCTCCGCAGCGCCGAGCAGAAAGCGGACAACGAGAAAGCTCGCTGCATTCCAGATCAGCGCCATGCCGACAGATAACAATCCCCAGGTGACCATGATCCGGGCGATCCAAAGCCGTGCTCCAAACCGTTCGAGCGCCAGATTGCTGGGGACTTCAAAGAAGAAATACCCAAAAAAGAAGATCCCGGCGCCCCACCCGAACATTGTCGCGGTGAAGCCGAGATCGTTATTCATTTGCAGAGCGGCGAAACCGACATTGACGCGATCGAGGTAGCTGAGAAAGTAGCAGAGGGCCACGAATGGAATGATCCGGCGGCTGACCTTACTGATGACCCGCGCCTCCATCTCCACCTCCCAACGGCCCGTTGGCTCTCGACAGCGCTTCTCTCTATCGCAATAACGATACGCGTCACGTCCAACACCACGGTGTTGCGCCATGAAATCTTTGCACGGAACGCGGAGTGTCAACAGCAGAGGCCCGACCGTAGCCGTGGCGGCCGGGTCCATTACGTTGTTCACTGAACGATGGCGATAGATCGCCACCTCGTGGCGCCTGATCGGATCATCACACGTTGGGCCGATAGAGTAGTATGTTAGTTTGTCCATCGGCAGTTTCGTTGCCAATTCGAGGCCGACCGCAAGTGGATCTGGATCCTTGCCCATCGCGGTCGTGGTGCCATTCCTCATCGCCGACCTCAGATCGTCCGAAGGCCAGGACACGTATGATGACTACTTGCGCCGCAATGACTTGGCGGCCGACCGACCTCGCAGCGTGCAGTCACGAAACATGCTAAGAAGGATCAATCGCCCGGGCTCGTCGACGTCGACCGCTTCGAGCTAATCGAGGCTAACAACTACGTAATTGCCCAAGGGACGACATCTTGCGGGATCCGCTCACGTGGCAACGTGCCAACTCGGCCATACCCAAATGCCAATCCGCCTGGTATCCGCAATAGCAATCTTGCTTCCCACGCAGATTGTCGCGCTATAGGAATTGGCTCATCGCGACGTGTTGCAAAGTCGCACAATCTCAGCCGCTTTCCAGGTTAAGCTAGGCATGGCGTCATCGCGTCACGCCAACAAATCTAACACGCCTTGTTTACCTTCAGTCCAACAACATCACACTTGCTGATAGGGAATGCCGGACATTGTAACGCTTATCACTGGTTCCGGATATTTTTTCGTCCGCAACAAGTCTGTCACGCTGATCCTCGAAACTTCCTTACGCCTGCCTGGACCCACGATTATTTCATTTAATGGCAGCAGTCCTGAGTTCGCTGATGCGTCTGCCGGTCCATATTTCAAGGGCAAATGTCGAGACATCAGTGTTTGCTTTTGGAGATATACCATCTGATCGACATCTTCGGTTTGAAGCCTGTGGATTATGCGCCACTCGCATTCTGGCGCGAATCCGGGGTGCTTCATAGGAGGGACCAAATATGTCATTTCATCAATCCATGCTGCTTTAAATGACAGTGCCCATTGATCCATCGTGATTCCAGACGAACGTCTGGACTCCCAGCCTTGTACAAAGAATTGCAGTGTAGCATTGGCAACGGCGTCTGCGAGACGCGTGTGAGTTGTTAGGTCATAGTGAACTGGAACAAGCGAACACTTGTTACTGATGATCTTGGGCATCATTGCTGAAATATTAAAACCTATGGAGTACCCGTTTTCCCCACTCCCATAAGCACGCCACTGGCTAAGATCGTCGCGGTTCTCGGAGAAGCACGTGATGAACCATTCAGAAGTAGACGTATCAGGGAAGCTGTAGGCATCGATGTAATTCAAGAGGGCAAATGCATCTTGATTTCCAATCGTCGATCTCTTTCTCTTAAAAGCAGCGAGTATATTGTCTCGAGCATAACTGAATTCACTGGTGTCATTGGCGCAGGAAATCTGCGTTGAAAACAAGCTCCCGGTCTGTATTATTTTGATTAATCCATCTCCGGTCGTGTAATGCCACAGGATAGCCGGGGAAGGTTTTGCCAGCAGTTGAATTTGGTTCTCAACGAACCCGCGATACTGGCTGCGTTCAGCGGATGTGACTGTAGCACTCATGCTGTGGTTCGCCCTGCAATGCTAACCCGCTCCGGGAAGCAACCCTGGCCCTCAAAGCGGCAGGCCTCAATTCTACCTTGGTAATCCACTCGCTTCAATCGCTGTCCCATTTTGATGGCGTTGCGTTTAGCGCCCGAATCGCGTGGCGCATTCCGCTTTCAGACGGCAGATCAGTGTGCCACCGCCGGGAGCGGCAGACTCAACGGTTGTTACGCTCGATCCGTTCCAACATTGTCTCGACGTTTGCCAGCATAATTTGGCTGCACCGGCCAGAGCTGCACCGTTGATCGGCCTACCGCCCATCACAACACCCGTTTTGCGGGCCCATAGCCGCCGAACTGGGCCTGGCGAACGCGATCACACTGGATGCGATATTCGGAAAGGAAAAATAAAAGCCGGAAGCGTTTGCTGAAAGCCAGTGCCCGCACGCGCTTGCCGCCGACCCGTGGCCTCATGATGAGGTGGAAGGCATTCGTTACAAGGCGCTCACTATCCAGACGACCTCGAAGCAAGCAATGTATCGACGCGCCTACGACCTCTACCAGATAGGATTTACTGGTGTGTTCATTGAGTGGCGGCATTTATATCTGTCGTAAATGCGCGGCAAAAAAGCCTGCCACAAACCACTCACGTTCTGACAAAGTGCAGAGCATTTGCACCTGAATCAATTTCAGATTGGAACCATGCATATCTCGCAGAGTGCGATGAATGCTCAGTGAGGATTCCCTTCCGAACGACGATGCTATAAAAGCGGATAGTCATCTTGCGACTTGGGCTGGCCGCTAGCGGAACGGCGCCATTTAGCGATCCGTAGGGGTGGCGGGCCCGCCATCTACCCTGCCGGTGCGAGAGTCCAGTAAGGGAGGCACGCCATATGAACCGACGTAACCTGTTCATTTCGACAGCGAAGGCGGCACTGGCAACCGCCCTGGGCGGCTCCTGGGTGGGGGGCACAGCGCGGGCGCAGACCCCGACGCAAGCTGCCGTCGCAGCCGCTACAGCGCCGGTGGATCGCACGATCCTGCCGATCCCCGAACCGACACCGCCGACCATCGACGTAATGGACGCGCGCAATACCTTCCCGCCCCCACGGTTCGAGGTCAAAGCGCCGCCCAACGCTCCGAATGTGCTGATTGTTCTGCTCGACGACATCGGATTCGGCCACTCGAGCGCTTTCGGTGGCCCGATCCATATGCCCGCGTTCGAGAAGCTTGCTTCCGAGGGGCTGCGATATAATCAGTTCCAGACCGCGGCCCTGTGCTCGCCCACGCGCGTCGCGCTGTTGACCGGCCGGAACCACCATATGAACAACATGGGCAGCATTACCGAGGTGGCGACAGCCTTTCCCGGAAACACCGGCGTTCGCCCGAACGCCATCGCGACATTGCCCGAAGTGCTACGCCTGAACGGCTATGGCACGGCTGCGTTTGGTAAATATCACGAGGCGCCGGTGTGGGAGATCAGTCCCGTCGGCCCGTTCGATCGCTGGCCGACGGGATCGGGATTCGACAAGTTCTATGGCTTCCTCGGCGGCGAAACCAATCAGTGGTCGCCGCAGGTCTTTGACGGGACCTTGCGGGTCGAACCGTCACCCGATCCCAACTATCACTTCGTGGCCGATATGACCGACCAGGCCATCAATTGGATGCGCTCGGTTAAGGCACTTGCGCCTGAGAAGCCGTTCTTCATCTATTTCGCGCCCGGTGCGTTGCACGCGCCGCACCACGTACCAAAAGAATGGATTGCCAAGTACAGGGGCATATTCGATGGCGGCTGGGACAAACTGCGCGACGAGACGATCGCGAGACAGGTCCAACTTGGCGTCGTCCCCCCCGGAACGAAGCTGGCGCCGAAGCCACACTTCATCAAGAATTGGGACAGCTTGTCCGCCGACGAGAAGCGCCTATTCGCACGACAAATGGAGGTATTCGCCGGTTTCGGCGAATACACCGACCATGAGATCGGGCGCCTGATACAGGCCATGGCCGACATGGGCCAGCTCGACAACACGCTGATCTTCTACATCGTCGGCGACAATGGCGCGAGCGCCGAAGGCGGCACGAATGGCTTGTTCAACGAGATGTCCTATCTTAACGGGATAGCCGAACCATTGGAGATCCAGCTTCAGCACATCGATGACCTTGGAGGCCCGATGGCTCACAATCATTACGCAGCGGGTTGGGCCGTGGCGGGTGACACGCCGTTCACCTGGGTTAAGCAAGTCGCAAGCAGCTATGGCGGTACGCGCAACCCGCTGGTCGTTCACTGGCCCAAGGGCGTCAAGGCAAAGAACGAAATTCGCTCACAGTGGCACCACGTGGTGGACGTCGCGCCGACGATCCTTGAGGCAGCAGGGCTGCCGGAACCGAAGTCAGTCAACGGCACCGAGCAGATCCCTATACAAGGCGTCAGCATGAACTATTCCTTCGATGAGGCGCGCGCGCCCGACCGGCATACGACGCAGTATTTCGAGATCGGCGGAAACCGCGCCATCTATCATGAGGGTTGGCTAGCGGGAACGGTTCACAAAACACCCTGGGAGCTGCAGCCCCGCACAAGTCTCGCGAACAGCAAGTGGGAGCTGTACGACACGCACAACGACTTCAGCTTGGTGAACGACCTTGCCGCGACGAATCCCCCCAAGCTTGAAGCCATGCAGACGTTGTTCAGAAAAGTGGCTATCGAGAATCGCGTATTGCCTATCGACGACCGGTCTATCGAGCGGCTGAATGCCGCGATTGCGGGCCGTCCGGACCTCATGGGCGGCCGCACTTCGCTCACCGTCTTTCCCGGCATGTCCGGAATGGCGGAGGACGCTTTTATTAACATAAAAAACCGCTCGTTTTCGATCTCGGCCGAGGTGCACATCCCGAGTTCGGGTGCGTCGGGCGTGATTCTGGCACAAGGAGGTCGGTTCGGCGGCTGGAGCCTTTGGCTGCAGGATGGGCGGCCGCGGTTCACCTACAACTGGCTCGGCATTGAGCGCTACGACATCGTGGCGAAGGAGCCGGTAGCATCGGGCGACCGCACTATCCTTTTCGAGTTCGCCTATGACGGCGGCAAGCCTGGCTCGGGCGGACTCGGGCGGATTTTGGTGGATGGCGCGCACGTCGCCGAAGGCCGCATTGTGCGAACCCAGCCTTTCGCGTTCGGCATCGAGAGTGCCGATGTCGGCAAGGACCTGGCAACACCGGTGAGCGAGGAATATCAGGTCCCGGCGTCATTTACCGGCACGATTCAAAGGGTGACGATCGAGATTCAACCGATCGCAGTTGCCGATCGCTCTGCCGTTGAGGAGTCCGCCAGTATTGGGCTGGAGCGACTTGCCGCGTTGGAATAGCAGCGAAGCACCACCGGGAATGCGGTGGATTCCAGACATGGGGCCAAACCGGGTTTTATCCGGAGAAAGCCCCCGTGCACACGGCCGTGGGTAAGCGGCTTTGGCGGTGACGATGGCTGCGATCGGCGTGCTGGTGCGGGCTTGTGTCTTCATCCGGCGCTTCGGCTTGCGGGCATGGACGATCATGTCTGATCGCTTTCGGTCAGCAGTTCGTCCAGCGTGACCGGGCAGGTGTTCGGCACCGGCCCGCGCCGAGCCGGAATATGCTCCGGCCGGTAGCTTCGGGGCCGAGCACCTCCACGAAGCCATCTCTCTCTGTGCCTACGGGCGGCCCGGTCGTTTCGTGCATGAAGCGCACGGCGCCCGCGACGCCCGGCCAGGCTGCAACCGCTAGAGCCAACAACATTGGTGCCAGGTATTGACGCTTCTTTCTCCTCCATTCCGACTCGCCGGCGGTGCCGAGGCCGGCAACCGGCAGTCAGCTCAAGGACAATGACGCGCACGGCGGCGTGGGCCCAGTGGCGAGCGATCAGCGTGTCGAGCCGACCACGCCGAGTGCCGCGCGCAGTGCGAGCTCGGT
>Ga0123356_10008573_pt1 | contig 10146 bp, 8 predicted proteins | sample TergutEmb28metaG_2_FD_92546 | JGI IMG/M metagenome (GOLD analysis project Ga0123356, IMG submission 92546) | Embiratermes neotenicus P3 segment gut microbial communities from Petit-Saut dam, French Guiana - Emb289 P3 | ecosystem: Host-associated > Arthropoda: Insects > Digestive system > Gut ... | reverse complement strand
CAGTATGGATTGTATGGATTGCCAATACGCAGGAGCATCGTCGGACACATCCATGCTGCATGTCAGACTAGCTCTAGGCACCAAATCAAGTCTGGTGCGACATGAAAATAGCAGTATGGATTGCCACGACCTGTTGGCACAGGTCTCGCAATGACAGAGTATGTTATTCCGGGGCTACGAGAATGGTGTAAAGGAGTTATAACGTGAGCTGCAAACTGACCTACGATAACGTTTCCTATACCTACGCCGACGGCACGCAGGCACTTCGTGGCGTTTCGTTTGAGCTGGGACACGGGGAGCACGTCGCACTGCTTGGGCCGAACGGCGCCGGCAAGAGTACCATCATGCTGCTTGCCAACGGCATTTTTTTGCCGCAAAAAGGACGTGTGACGGTAGGCGATGAGGTGGTTTCGCAAAAGACGCTCGTTTCCATCCGTCAGCGAGTGGGACTGGTATTTCAGGACCCCGACGACCAGCTTTTCATGACGACAGTCTTTGATGACGTCGCATTCGGGCTGCTCAACCAAAACATCAATAGCACTGCTCATACGCATACCTCTGACGGCTCTGACGCCATCACCCACACCCATACCCACACACATTCATCCACACCTGACCATACCCACACACACCTGCCCATACCAACACACTCCCACACCAATTCACCTTCGCCTGATCACACCCACACCCATTCGCCAACACCCACCCACACCCACGACCACGTTCACCCACATCCCCATACGCACGGAGATTCAGAGCATGAAGAGGGGCGCAAAGAGAGCCATCTTCTGTATCAGCCAGCAAATATGGATACGCACGATGGTTTGCCAGAAAACTCGAAACCGAGGCCCTTATCTCCTGACGAGTTGAGGAACCGTGTCGAGCAGGCATTACAACTGGTGGGTTTGGAAGGTCTGGAGCACAAGGCTCCGCATGATCTCTCCTTCGGGCAGCGTAAGCGTGCTGCTCTGGCGACCATTCTTGTCATGCGCCCCGACTTTCTCATTCTCGACGAGCCGTCAAGCAACCTCGACCCTCGTGGACGTCGTCACATGATGGGATTACTACAGATGATGGAACATACCATCCTGCTGGCGACACATGATCTCGATCTGGTGTGGGAGTTATGCCCGCGGTCAATCATCATCGATGAAGGTCGCATCGTTGCTGACGGTCCTACGCACGAACTATTGCGCGACGAGCAACTGCTCGTCGCGCACGGGCTTGAGTTACCTGCCGCGGTGCGCCTGCGGTGAGATGTTTAATGTCACATAAGGTCAAACCCGGGGCGACAAAAGAATCTAAAGGCGCTTTACTCTGCGGTGATGCGTTTTATGCCACCGCTGGTCAAGCCAGGGCGACATCAAAAAATTCAGCGCTTTACTTAAAGAAGAACATCGGGTTGATAGCCGTACCTTCGACCTCAAGTTGGAAATGCAGATGTGCGCCCGACGAGTTACCGGTCGACCCCACCGCCCCGATGACCTGCCCTCCGTATACGGTGCTTCCTGCGTAGACATAGAGCGATTGGCAATGCATGTAGATGGTGCGGACGCCACCGCCATGGTTGATAATGATGTAATTACCCATCGAATAATGCCATCCTGCGGCGGTTACCGTTCCACCGGCGGCAGCAAGGATATTGGAACCAGCGGGCCCAGCCAGGTCGACTCCCAGATGCATTTCACCGCTGCGCAAACCGAAGGGGCTTGAAATCAGAATGAAGCCTGGGAAGGGGAAGGTCAGGGTTGGTACTCGATTTGCGATAATGGGGTCAACGATGCCCAGCAATGCGTTCTGGTCGTTAATCATCTTCTGATAACGTTCGAGTTGAGCAGTCAATTCCTCCTGGACCAGCAATTCGGCAGCTTCTTGCTCAAGGAGCTTGATGCTTTCCAGCATCGAATCAATAACTGTCTGTTTCTGGTCGAGGATGGCCTTGATCTCCGCTTCCTTATCAGCAGCGACCTTTTGTTGGGCTTCGTATACGATACGTGCAGTCTCAGCTTCTACGCGCATGACCTTGCTCTCGGCGATAAGCTCGGCTCGGTGGGCATTGATCCGGTTGTTCATCTCTAAGACAGCTACGAAATCAGAAAACGACTGCGCCCCAAAGAAGACCTCAAGAAATGAGACGGGGCCATTGCGATACATCTGCGCCGCGAGCACACGAAGATGTTCCTGTAGCCCGACGATGCGCTCCTTGGCAAAGGTCTCGCGCGCCAGTGCTTCATTCATACGCTGCTCGGCATCAGTGCGCACCGCGACGGCGAGCTCATATTCGGTATTGATAAGATTCAACTCGGTCTGGTATTCGTCAAGTTTTATTTGTAGTGCTTCGACTTCTGCGAGTTTTTCGTCAGAAGTCGCCGCGTATGCCGCAGTGATGAGGTTCGGTCGTCTGTTTCCTGCTCCGCCGCCACCAAGCGGTGCAAACGATGCGGAAACCATCATGATGCACGCAAGCGCGATGCTCATGAGTGCCGTGGGGACAACCCTTATTAAACAGTGCCGAGTGTTTCGAGTTCGTATGTACACTATTACCTCTGGAAACATCATTGTATGGGAACAGTATGATATCACGACCATACCACAGATGGCGCTTCATTGTTGTTTGTTTACAAGCTGAAACGAGCTTGTCGAGTCGAGGATCGAGTCGAGGATCGAGTCGAGTCGAGTCGAGTTCGGGGTGACAGGCAAATAAGTCGGCGTTTTCTTAGAAGAAGCCTACCGGATTGACTGCGTTTCCGTCGATTTCAAGTTGGAAATGAAGATGCGGCCCTGTAGAGTTGCCCGTTGTTCCACAGGCGCCGATGACCTGCCCAGCGCTGACGGTAGTTCCCACGTAGACATACAGTGCTGAAAAATGCATATAGGTAGTCCGGACACCACCGCCGTGGCTGATGATGATGTAGTTACCCATCGAAGAATGCCACCCTGCGGCAGTAACCGTTCCAGAAGCGGCAGCCAGGATGTCGGCGCCTGAGGGCCCAGCAAAGTCGACTCCCAGATGGAACCCACTGGCACGCCAGCCAAAGGGGCTTGAAAGATAGACGTAGTCCGGGAACGGGAAGACCAGTCTTGGAACACGTGCGATAAGATCCGGATCAACATAACCGACAGCTGCTCTAAGTTCGTCCTCGATTTTCTTGAGGCGGGCAGCTTCGGCAGCCAATTCTTCCTGGACATGCAGCTCGGCAGCCTCCTTCTCAAGAGACTTTGCTAGTGACAGCAACTGGCTGTATGCCGCCTCCTTCTGCGTGACGAGAGCTTTTATCTCTGCTTCCTTCTCGGCAGCAATCCGCTCCTGGTTTGTATACTCAATTCGAGCGGTCTCGGCTTCGGTGTGCATGACCTTGCTCTCAGCGATAAGCTCCGCTTTACGAGCATTTATCCGATTGTTCATGTCAATGACGGACACAAAGTCAGCGAATGATTTCGCTCCAAAAAAGACCTCAATATACGAAATAGGGCCGTTGCGATACATTTGTGCAGCAAGTACGCCAAGCTGATCCTGAAGCTCGCCGATGCGTTCCCTGGCTTCATCTTCGCGCGCTTGGGCTTCAATCATACGACGCTCGGCTTCGGTGCGGATTACGACGGCATGTTCGTAATCGGAATTAATCTGATTCAGCTCTGTTTGGTATTCGTCGAGAAGAGCCCATGCAGCGTCGGCCTCCGCCTGCTTTTCGGCAGAAGTCGCAGCGTAGGCAGAAGTGATGAAGTGCGGTTTGTCGCTTCCTGCTCCGCCGTTGCCAAAGGGCGCAAACGCAGAGGCAAGCGTCATAATGCATGCGAGCATGATGCTCATGAGTGTTGTTGGGATAATCTTTATGAAGCGGTGCCTGGTATGTTTAGTCATTGTTTGCACCAATATCTCTTGTTGTCCTATCGTAAATGAATATTATTCTATCAACATCTTGTGTTTCATAGACGTTTTAAGAAACTGATACCATGCTGATATATTGATGTATTGAGTTTGTTACAAAGGAACCTGTGAGCGAGTTGCATAAGACCTAAGAATCGAGTGAAGCGTATAAGAATACGTGAGCGAGGTTTACAGGGCTTTAGGCTTTAATCAGTGCTTTTCTAGAGGAAACCTATCGGGTTGATGGCCAGCCCATCCACTTCAAGTTGGAAATGCAGATGAGCGCCCGATGAGTTGCCGGTCGACCCCACCGCCCCGATGACTTGGCCCGCGTACACGGAGCTTCCTGCGTAGACATAGAGCGCCTGACAATGCATATAGATAGTCTGCACGCCGCCACCGTGAGCGATTTTAATATAGTTGCCCATCGACCAATGCCACCCTGCGGCGATTACGGTTCCGCCGGCAGCGGCAAGGATATTGGAACCAGCGGGTCCGGCAAGGTCGATTCCATTATGGAACTCGCCATAACGCCAACCAAAAGAGCTTGAAACATAGACGTAGTTGGGGAAAGGGAACACCAGCTTGGGCACCCTTGTCGCGTAATAAGGGTCGACTGGGCCGTCAAAGCCCTGCTGCCTGCGCTCTTCTGCAATTCGACGTGCTTCGGCTGCCGCAGCCTCAAGTTGCTCTTGGATCAAAAGCTCGGCAGCCTCTTGTTGCAGGATGCTAATGCTTTCTATCATTGAATCAACGACTATCTGTCTCTGGTCAACGATGATCTTGATCTCTGCTTCCTTTTCGGCAGCGATCTTTTGCTGGGCTGCGTATACGATACGTGCAGTCTCGGCTTCGGCGCGCATGATTTTGCACTCGGCAATAAGGTCAGCCCTGTGGGCATTGATGCGATTGTTCATTTCAAGAGCAGCAACAAAGTCCGAAAACGACTGCGCTCCAAAGAACACCTCGAGGAAAGAAACCGGACCGTTACGATACATCTGTGCCGCCAGTGACCCAAGCTGTTCTTGAAGCTCGCTGATACGCTCTGTAGCAAACACCTCGCGCATCAAAGCATCATTCATACGCTGCTCGGCGTCGGTGCGCACTGCGACAGCGAGCTCATACTCGGTATTGATAAGATTCAGTTCGGTTTGGAGTTCATCAAGAATCAGCAATAATGCATTAACTTCCGCAATTTTCTCATCAGATGTCGCCGCATATGCCGCGGTTGCAAAGCCCGACCTTCCGTTTCCTGCTCCACCGCCGAGTGGCGCGAACGCGGAGAAAACCATCATGATGCACGCAAGCGCGATGCTCATTAGTACGGTGGGAGTAATCCTTACAAAGTGGCGCTGTGTCTTTTGAATCATTATGTGTTCTATAACCTCTTGATGCATTTTTATGGTGGTTTATTATGATACCATGACCGGCGTTCCATTGTCGTTTTACGCAGAAATGATACCGTGTTGACATCTAAGGTTGATACTCAGAATGTTTGTTTGCATGTTCGCAAGTTTGCCCAGAATGTGTCTTGAGGAGTTTGTATGGCAAGCGTCATCCCGTTTATAAGTCTCCGTCCAGCATCCGAGCTTGCCGCTGAGTATGCGGCATTGCCTTATGATGTTTTCAGCCGTGATGAGGCAGCAGCAGAGATCGCAGCGCATCCCTTGTCGTTCCTGCGAATCGATAGCACTGCAGCGCTTTTTCCGGCGGAACATGACGAGTATGACCCGCGCGTATATGCATACGCGCGGGAATTGTTGGAGGCAGACGAGCGCAATAGTGTGCTTATTTCTGAATCTGACGGCAAGCCTCACTACTATCTGTATCGCTTGCGAAGAGGCCAGCATGAGCAGACGGGCGTCGTCGCCTGTGTGTCGGTTGAGGACTACCATCACGATGTCATCAAATGTCATGAGAACACGCGCACGCGCAAACGCAAGGATCGTGTTGAGCACATCGCGGCGCTTGAGGCACATACCGGGCCGGTGCTTATTGCGTATCGACCCCATAAGGCTATCGATGCAGCGGTCGCAGCTGCCGTTGGTGGGGGAGCAGTTGTTGGCGCGGCAGTCGCCACACCGCTATATGATTTCGTAGCGCCCGACGGGGTGCAACACAGTATCTGGCGTATCGACGACGAGGCGACTGCCGCTATGCTCCAACAGGCGTTTTCTGAGATTGACGCGTTGTATATCGCAGACGGGCATCATCGGGCCGCCGCCGCCGCGCTGATCGGGGATCGGCGGCACGAAGCCCAAAAACCTTCAGCAGATCAGCGCGGCGGCGGCTCATCTCCCCGCCCTGGCGACAATACGACTCGCTGCCTTGGCGACAATACGACTCACTGTCCTGGCGACAATACGACTCCCTGTCCTGACGACAATGCGACTCCCCGCCCTGGCGACAATGCGACTCCCTGTCCTGACGACAATGCGACTCCCCGCCCTGGCGACAATGCGACTCCCTATCCTGACGACCCAGCTTCAAATTTCGACGACCCTTCTGCGCACTTCCTTGCGGTTTTATTTCCTGCCGACCAACTGACCATACTTGATTACAACCGGGTGGTCACCGACCTTAATGGCTATACACCCGAGGAATTCCTTAGGCGCGTGGGTGCGATATTCGAGCTATCCGATCTGCCAATCGGACAAGAGCCGTACCGTCCGGAGCAGCGTGGTGCCATAGGCATGTATACTCAAGGCACATGGTATCGCCTGACGATTCCTGAGTGCCTGCGCTCAGATGACCCGGTTGCCGGTCTTGACGTCTCGGTGCTACAGGACCATCTGCTCGCCCCCATGCTCAACATCGACGATCCACGACGCAGCAGCCGAATAGCTTTTGTCGGCGGCGCGCGTGGGCTTAAGGAGCTGGAAAGGCGAGCAGATGCGAGCCAGGGAGTCGCTTTTGCACTCTACCCGTGTTCGCTGGGTGAGCTCTTCTCAGTTGCCGACAAAGGCAAGCTCATGCCGCCCAAATCCACCTGGTTTGAACCCAAACCACGTAGCGGCTTGTTCATCCACAAAATCTAAAACACTCGTAGTACAATAGTCATATGAACATCAAGATTACTGCGCGCATCATATTCCTCGTCGTCTGGGACATCCTGGCAACGTATCTCGCGTTGATACTTGCCAGCTTTGGCACCCGACAGGCGGAAGACATCCTTGTCTCCACCGACGCCATATTCATCTTCGGCATCATGGCGGTCATCAATGTGGCGATGTTCTTCGTCTTCCATCTCTACAACAACCTGTGGGAATATGCCTCGATACGCGAGATGGGCAGGCTGGTTATCGCCACCATCTTCGCGGTCTTTTTAGGCGCGCTCATCCAGTTTGTCGCTGGCGAGCGGCTGCCCATCAGAGTCTATTTCGTCGCTTGGGTATTGTTCCTGTTCTTTGCCGGCGGCATGCGCTTTGCGTTCAGGTACTTCTATCACGGCAAGCGCGTCATACAACGTCGGCCTCCCATCACAGCGCGTCCGCGCACGATGATCGTTGGTGCAGGCGAGACAGGCTCGCTCACCATCAAGCGCATGACCTCTGGAGATTACGCCATGCAAGGGCTGCCGGTCATCGCAATCGATGATGACGTGCAGAAGATACATCAGCGTATTCATAACATCGAGGTGATGGGTACCACCGGTCAGATACTTGACCTGGTAAAACGATATGACATTACACAGATCGTCGTGGCAATTCCGAGCGCAACTGCCAGTGAACGCAAACGCATCTACGACATCTGCATACAGACCAACTGCCGCCTGCTCACCTTACCCGACGTCCGCGACATGCGTATGGACGAACTCGACGACGTGCACCTGCGCGAAGTCGACCTTGTCGATTTGCTCGCGCGCGAGGAGGTCGTCTTGAACACACGCATGGTGAGCGGGTATCTTGCAGGTAAAACAGTGCTCATCACCGGCGGCGGCGGCTCCATCGGCTCTGAGCTCGCACGCCAGGTATGCACGGTCGCGCCACGCCAGATCATCATCTTTGACATCTATGAGAACACCTCCTACGAGCTGGAACAAGAGCTCGTCTCCAAGTACGACGACGTCGACATCATCGTCGAGATCGGCTCGATACGCGAGGCAAGCCGGCTTGACATGCTGTTCGAGAAGTACCACCCCGATGTGGTCTTCCATGCAGCCGCGCACAAGCACGTGCCGCTGATGGAAAGCAACCCGCGCGAGGCGGTTATCAACAATGTCTTTGGGACCTTAAATGTGGCGCGCGCCGCCGACGAGCACGGAGTCAAGAACTTCATCTTCATCTCCACGGATAAGGCGGTCAACCCCTCAAGCGTTATGGGCGCTACCAAACGTCTCGGCGAAATGATCATCCAATACTACGCCACACGCTCCACAACCTGTTTCACGGCGGTGCGTTTTGGCAACGTATTAGGCTCCCACGGCAGCGTCATCCCGTGCTTTAAGCGCCAGATTGCAGAAGGCGGCCCGGTAACCATCACCCATCCAGACATAACGCGCTACTTCATGACCATCCCAGAAAGCGCCCGGCTTGTGGTAACCGCAGGCGGCATGGCGCATGGCGGCGAGATCTTCATCCTCAACATGGGCGAGCCGGTCAAGATCGATGACCTCGCCCGCAACCTCATCCGCCTCAGCGGCCTTGAGCCCGACGTGGATATCGCAATCAAATACGTAGGTTTGCGCGAAGGCGAGAAGCTGTATGAGGAATTACTGATGGAAACCGAGACGACCATTCCCACCGAGGTATCCGACATCATGATCTCGACAGGGGAGCCGGTCTCCCAAGACGAAGTGCTTCTCAAACTCGAACAGCTGCGCGACTGCCTCACGCAGCCCGATGGCGATATCAAGGGCTGCCTTGCCACGGTATTGCCAACCTACCGTCCCTTTGACGATGCCCCCACAGCTACCAGTAACGAATAAGAAACTATTCGAAGAATTCTTCGAAAACCAATATGCAGGCTAAACCTCTAATCAGTCTACTTTTTGTTTTCTTGGTCTTCCCACGCGCACAGGCTTGTTGATCCGTGCCATAACACTTGCAAGAAACACCCACGTTCTGTTCCCATCCCTGAATGCTTCAAGTTGTCCGTCGCGGATCAAATGGGTTACTCGTGCAGGAGTAACTCCGAGCATCCGTGCTGCTTCAGAAGCTGAGACACTTTGAATCGTCTCCTTTCCAGCTTCAATGGAAACAATCATGATTACCCCGCACTCTTTTGGCTGATTCCCATAGGTTGCTTCCGGGATAACATAATCATGCATCAATCTGTGTTCTATATCCGTACGCAACCACTCAGCTGCCATGAGCGAGATCTCTTTAATGTCTTTTCCTTGGGTTGCGCCATCCATATCGAACGGACGTGCAATGAACCAACCGTTGGCTTTAAACACTTCGAACTCATAGGTATATTGCATTTGTTCCTCCTTTTCCTCAGCTTTTCTCTGCGTATTATATGCCATGCGCTACGACAAAACAATAATTATTAAAAATATTTAATAATTATTATCGTTTTATATAAACCAAGGTGTCTGCGAGCATTCGATGTCTCAACACAAGCAGTACATACAGTAGCACACCCCAGACAATGAATCAAACAAATGTTCGACAATACGAGTAATTAGAAGAATTCTTCGAAAAATGATTGATTAATCAAAACACACCCGCTACAATCGAAATAAAGAAACGAAGGAGGTTTTCCCATGCCTTACACAGTTCCCATATCCATGCTCACGAATTACCCAAAGGTGCTCTCAAAGGTCGATGAGGGTCAGGAAGTCATTCTTACCAAGAATGGTACCTCGAAGTACGCCGTTGTAGATATCGAGGAGTGGAAGTATACAAAGGCAATGCTTCGTTTTTTGTCTGAGATGCGCGACGTTGATGAGGAGATGCGTCTTGGTGGCAAGTCATATTCGGAAGACGAGCTGCTTGCGAGTCTGGGAATCGGAGTCTGATGCTCGAGCAGGCTCATTACCACATTCGCTATCTTGCTGCTGCGCAACGTGACCTGATACGCTTCAGGGATTATCTCATCAGTGGGGGCGTTTCTCATCAGCGAGTCCAAGAGATCATCAAAGAGATTGTTGTCAATATCCATGCGCTTGCCGCTAATCCACGCATCGAGTTTTCAATCGGCGGAAAATATGGCTTCAGTACACCATACCGAGGTCTTGTTTGCGGAAAGTACATTGCCATCTACGAGGTCTTCGATGTCGAGAACGGTGCAATGAGTGACGACGACGTTAGTTCTGGCAGGTCTGAATGTCAGGT
>Ga0123356_10008572_pt1 | contig 10147 bp, 6 predicted proteins | sample TergutEmb28metaG_2_FD_92546 | JGI IMG/M metagenome (GOLD analysis project Ga0123356, IMG submission 92546) | Embiratermes neotenicus P3 segment gut microbial communities from Petit-Saut dam, French Guiana - Emb289 P3 | ecosystem: Host-associated > Arthropoda: Insects > Digestive system > Gut ... | reverse complement strand
CCGCGTATTACTGCGGGTTTGCGGGGGCGGACGATTATTATGCACGAGCGGCGGCGGCGAATGTGGTCGACCGCGTTGCCGTGCCGGCGCTGATTATTCATGCGGCGAATGATCCGTTTATTCGCTTGCTGCCGGAAACTCGGGTTCGGGTTGAGCGTAATCCGAATATTACTTACGTGGAGACTGCCGACGGGGGGCATTGCGCTTTCTTGGGTCCGCCCGACGGGGATGGGTATGACGGGCGGTGGGCTGAGCGCGAAGTGGTCGAGTTTGTGCGCCAGGCGGCGGGGTGACCTATCGGCTGCAGTGTGCGCCGATGGCAAGCTTTCTCGGCACTTGCGGGCCTGAGGATGAGTCGCCCTCACGACAGCCGGCTGGACCCGCGCTGCCTGTTTGAATGGCGCCGAGGGCTGCATCCAATTCCTGGTGGTGCGGTTGTAGGCCAAGGCGCGGTCCCGGCGCGGCTCCGGCGATTCCTTGCACCCGCTTCGTGAGAATCGACCGTCTGGCCGTATACCAATTCGATGTAGACTCAACAGTGACGCTTGGCCTGGCTGGGTCCGAGGCTGAATCGGCGTTGCGCCACATCCCAGCGGCACCGGCGCAGCAAGCGGCCGGGATCCCGACGCGCACCGGGAAGAAGTTGAGGCTGGTGTACCAGTGAATAGTAGAGGGCTGGCGGGCTTGGGACTTTGCAGGATAAATCCTGACCGCCAGGCCGGCGAAGGCGAAGCCCGACCAGGGAAGTTGGGGAATGGGTACGGTTGCGGCGTGCCGACGTTGTGGACCCGTTGAGGTAGGATTCTAGGGCCAGGGCAAAAAGTCGGGCTGCCAGGTGGTCCAGACGAACAGAGTGAGGAGGGCGATGACAAGGACTGTGGCAATGGCGGGGGCTACCGGGATGCTGCGATTCCGCCATGACTCGGTGGCGGACGGGCAAGCGACGCCGGGGGCGTCCGATAACGCTCCCACAGAACCTTTCCTTCTTCTACAATTGCAGTCTGGCTTTCTGCGGACGGGTGCGGTGCGAGCACGATCCAGCAGAGGATGGCCATGAGCATCAATGAGATGCCGATGGTGTTGCGGATGTCGACGCGGACGAGGTCGCTCTTGGGCGCTCATCCTCGGGCGATGAGGTATTCCTCGAGGCGGAAGCGGAAGCCGTAGCCGAGGATTTCGGCAATCCGTGGGGGAGGGCGAGAAGATCTGGACCGGCGGCTCGTTCTTCTGGCTGAGCTGCGAACGAGATTCCCGCCAGAAAGAGGACCGCAGGGCAGGTAAGAGTTTCGCCCGGAGAAACGGCGTGGGCGCGCTTGTCCCCCGAGCCAGGAGTCATAACAATGAGTCTGGAACATGAGCACGCAGGCGAGGCCGCGCATCCAGACGATCCAAGCGAAACGCGATTTCAGGGCGTCGGGCGTGCTCATGGGCAGGGTTGTGAACAGTACCTGGCAGCGACCGAAACTACCGCGGGTTTTCAGGGTTTGATGCCGGTGGGTTGGTGTTTTTGCCATGAATCGCCGACCGAACCGCGGCAGATTCGTGACCTCAAATCGACAGAACGCAGGACGCTCCAAAAAAGACATGGTGAACTTTATGCACGCCATGCAACCTTCGTCATGTCTGAATTGATCGAAGAGGGAATAAGTCGTTATAAGTTAAAGACACAGCTGGAATTTGCGCGTTGTGAAGGGGAGCTTCTATGTCGAAGAGCGGGGCCTGGGTGTGCCTGTTGTGGTCTGGGCTTGTGTTTACAAGCCTGAGTTATGCGGCTACGCCGGACCGGATTGTCGGGGACTTGCATAGCGGGCAGAAAGTGCAGATCAGCGGTAACGTGCACGGCCTGGCGAAGCCTGAAAACGACCTCGGTCGCGCTGACGGCAGCCGGCCGATGGAACACATTCTGCTCGGCTTTCGCCCGTCAGCGGCGCAGCAGAGGGATCTGGATCAATATCTTGCTCAGCTCGGCGATCGCTCTTCGAAGACCTTCCACCAGTACCTGACGCCCGCACAGTTCGCGGCGCGCTTCGGCATGAGCCAGAACGACCTCAACAAGGTCACTGCCTGGCTGGATTCGGAAGGATTCACCAATATCAAGGTGGGACACACCGGCAATGAGATTTCGTTTGATGGGACCGTCGCTCAGGTTGAGTCCACCTTCTCGCTGGAGATGCACAACTATCTGGTTGACGGGCAGGTTTACCTCGCCAATGCCACGAATCCGTCGCTCCCCGGCGCGATCTCTGACTATGTCATCGGCGTCCACAACTTGAACGGCTTTGCTCCCAAGCCCAGAATCCAGGTACGACCCAATCTGACGTCTTACGTGACCGGGAATCATTATCTGACGCCGGCCGATTTCGTGACCATTTACGGTCTGACGGGGCTCTACTCGGCCAGCATCACCGGCCGCGGACAGAAGATCGCAATCGTCGGACAATCGACAGTCAACCAAACCGACCTGAACAATTTCCGCAGCGCGGCAGGGCTGCCGGCCAGCACCGTAACCATGACTTTAGTTGGCGGAACGGCGACCCGTTGCCCAGGTGACGAAGGGGAATCGGACCTGGACCTGGAGTGGGCGGGCGGGGTTGCCAGGGACGCATCCATTATCTTTCTCTATGCCGGCTTGGGGACAGGGGACACTTGCAGCGGAAGCCGCAGCAGCAACAACGTTTGGAATGCGCTCGACGAAGCGCTCACCGGCGCTGCTGCTCCCTTTGTCAGCACCAGTTATGGCTACTGCGAAACAGGTTTGGGTACTAGTTTTGCAGGGAAAGGGGGGACTCTCGAAAGCTGGATTCAGGCCGGACAGGCGATGGGCGTCACTCTTACCTCGGCATCCGGTGACGCGGGAGCAGCAGACTGCGATGCCTCGGGCAGCGCGTCTGCCACCCAAGGTCTTGCCGTTGACGCCCCGGCATCGATCCCCGAAACGACCGGAGCCGGGGGCAACGAGTTTACCGGCGACCTTACCCCCGGAACCGTAACCGGTACAACCCCGAACACCACCGCCGCAGCGACTCAGTACTGGGCTGCCTCGGGAACCGGGAGCGACACGATTTCAACCGCTCTGGGATACATTCCAGAAGAAGCCTGGAATGACACTGCTGCAAACGCCGGACTGTCCGCATCGGGCGGCGGCGTCAGCGTCTACTTCACAACCACGCCGTCGTGGCAAAACGTTACCGGAGTGCCCTCGCCTGGGACGGGCCGCTATGTTCCGGACATATCTCTGAGTGCGTCTCCCGATCACGATGGCTACCTGGTGTGCTCAGAGGATGGGCCGAACGGCACGACTGTCCAGACCTGCACGGCCGGGTTTCGGACGGGAACGGGCGGAAACTTCACCGTGGTTGGGGGAACGTCCGCGGTGGCACCGACGTTTTCAGCTACTATGGCGTTGGTGAATCAGTTCGTCGGCAACACCCCGCCAACCGGGCTGGCGCCGATCAACCCAACGCTCTACCAGCTGTACACCAGCAACCCGACCGCGTTCCACGACGTCAAGACGGGAAGCAACGTCGTTCCCTGCTCAACCGGCACGCCCGATTGCCCCGCCGGCACAAGCGAGTTCGGTTACAGCTCCGGGACCGGATACGATGAAGTGACCGGCCTCGGATCGGTTAATGGATTCGCGCTGGCCGAGGCCTTTGCCGCGACGATGACAAATTTCAGCCTCTCTGCCACGGCACTCAGCCCCACCAGCATTTCTGCAGGAAGCAGCACGACCACCACGGTGACGGTCACGCCCAACAATGGTTTCACGGGGACTGTAACTCTGTCCTGCTCGGGCTTGCCCACGGGGGTCACCTGCTCCGCTGCGAATGTTAGCGGCGGCAGCGGCACAGCCCAGATCACCATTCAGACCTCGCCGAGTACACCAGCCGCGACGTCGACGGTCACGATTCAGGGAAAGTCGGGCGGAGTGACGGAATCCACCACCGTAAGCCTGCAGGTCACAGCAAGCAGTGAGGCTTTCACCCTCGGCCCGGCGGTCGGAACCCTTTCGGTCGCACAAGGCCAGACCACGGGGGCGGTGAACATGACGGTGACCAACACAGGGTCGCCTTCGTTCATCGTCAGCAGTGGGTCGGGGCAGCAGACTGCCGTACCTGTCACGTACACCTGCTCCGGGTTGCCTACCGAGTCGACGTGCTTCTTCAATGGCACGGCGAATACCATTACTACCCAGTTGACGTCGGTTACGCTGACCATCCAGACGACGGCGCCGACCACGAAACTCGAGCGGCCGCTGGATCGGGGAGCGCGGATCTTTTACGCGGTGCTGCTGCCGGGTCTGCTGGGGATCGTGGTCACCGCGGGCTCGCGGAAGCGGGCGACCGCAGGAGTACGAGTGCTGGGTTTGGTCCTGGCGCTGGGCTTCTCGACGATGTGGCTGGCCTCCTGCGGAGGCACTTCGACCAGCAGCAACAAGAATCCAGGCACGCCGGTCGGATCGTCGAACGTCACGGTCAATGCGACCACCAGTGGAGGACCCAGCACTTCGCTGCACTTCACCTTGAGTGTGACGGCGGCGCAGTAGAGCAGTCGAAGAAACCAACGGCGCTCCGCTTCGGCGGAGCGCTTTTTCACGGTGCGAGTTTGTAGCCAGCCACGGAGCTCCGGCGGAAGACGCGGGTGAAGTGGCTCTGGTCAGCAAAGCCGCACTCAGCGGCGACGGCGATCGAGCATTCGTTTGTCCAGTTCTATCCGACGCTGAAGCCGGTGGCGAAGAAGTTTGGGACGTACAACGAATCGCGCGAGCAGGTGACCGACGCGAGTAAGTGAGGCTATCCCCACGCGCGTACCCTTTTTCTTCTACGACAAAAACTATTTATGTCTATGCGTTGCCGGTGGCGGCCATCGCTTTTCGGCGGCTCGGGCTTCGGCTGATTCTGCTGCGTCCGCACGACTGGAGCATGCGACCTTCCTTGGATTCCCGCCCGGCCGGGGCTCTGACGCCTGACACCATTCGAGCGGTTGGTCTTGAAAATGTGGCCTGGGCCGGGGCGTGGCCACTCGGCCACCCTGACTATCGCACAGGGGTGAGTCGAAGTGAGAGATTACGGAAGGCGTTGTACCGGTGTGGAGAGGTCATCCAGCCCCGAGATTCTGTAGGTGGCGCGAACTGTCAGTGATGCTTCGCTTCCAGAAAGAGATCGGCTACCTGCAGCGCCAGTTCCCCTGGATTCAGGTCCGTCCGGTTGGCAAGAATGATCACGGTCAGATCGTCATTTGGGAATCGCTGAATGGTCGTGCGGAATCCCATAGTCTCGCCGTCGTGCCACATCCGCTTGTGGCCCTTGTAAGGATTGAGGAACCATCCGAAGCCGTAGATCAACGGCTCGTCGGACGACCTGGCAGGTCCGGCGCTCGGCTGAACTGGAGTTAGCGCGGGCTGCATCTCGGCCTCGCTGAGCAGCGTGTGATCTCGCAGGGCGAGGTCCCACTTCGTCAGGTCGTCGATCGAGGTGTAGATGCCACCATCGCCGAGGGTGGCGGAAGTCGAACTCTGATCGGTTTCGCGCCAGCCGTCTTTTTCTTTGGTGTGGCCGTAGGCCCGGTGGGGTACTTGGTTCTTGCCCTTTTCGTACGCCAGGGTGGCGTTCATTTTCAGCGGGGCGAAGATGCGTTCGTCGAGAAACTGGCGGAACGGCTTGCCGGAAACTTTCTCTACGATCAAACCCAGCGTGACGTAGCCGGAGTTGCTGTACTCCCATTTCGAACCCGCGGGGAACTTGCCTGCCGTCTGCTGTTCGAGCAACTTCAGCACCCCTGCGTCATGAATCTGCGGGATTTGCTCGTCGGGCGTGTTGGGATACCGCCGCGACAGCAGATCTTCGTAGTCGGGCAGGCCCGACGTATGGTTGAGCAGATTGCGAACGGTGATCGACTTGCCGTAGACAGGGAAGTCAGGGAAGAAGTCGGTGAGATGATCGTCATAGTGCATCTTGCCGTCGTGCACGAGCAGCATGATGCACATTGCCGTGAACTGCTTAGTGAACGACGCAAGGCGGAAATCTGTTGCCCCATCGATCGGGTCGAGCCGATGGAGATCGGTGACGCCGTATCCCTGGCGGAAGACTGGCTTGCCGTTTTGAATCACCAGCACCGCGGCACCAGGAGTGCTACTGGATTTGAGGGGTGCAAATACTCGGTCGATCTGGCTCGACCGAACCCGCGGCGAGAGAGAAAGGGTGAAGAGAAAAACAGCCAGTAAGGGTGCCGCAGCAAGTAGTTTTGTCAAAACTAGCCCCCAGAAATAGTTTCCAAAATCGTTGCTCCACCGGGTGGCAGCTGTCGCCGTTACCTACTGGCTGTCCGCCTTCGGATCCACTTTCTCAAGAACTTGATCTGGCCCGTTGGGTTCGATTCGTGTAATCATGGATGGCAGACTCTGGAACCTCGCGCCGACCCTTAACCTCGGATCCCTGCCACTCCCATCGATCGGCCCGTTTTGCCTTTTTCTGCTCGGTAGGAAAACAGCAACTCGGGATGGCAGTTCGTGCACAACGCCAACGATTCGATATTCTTCTTCGGAACGCCCGCGGCGATGAGTTGTTGGCGGTTGGCTTCCACCAGATCGAGGAAAATCTTTTTCGGTAACTCGCTGTGGCCCGGGGCGCGTGCGGTCAGAAACAGTAGAGGATACTTTTCGCGCACCGGATCAGATTCCTTGACCTCGCGGAACAGGCTGGCGGCATAGGCGAACTGCGACTCGAAATTTGTGCGGACTTCTTCGCCCACTTCGTAGCAGCATCCGGAAATGCCGGGCCCGATCGCTGCCTTCAGATCGCGCGGACGGCTGCCGAAGTGGCGCACCATCTCTCCAACACCTTTTTCAACGATGCGCTTCACGGTGCCGCGCCATCCGCAATGAAATACGCCGACCGCATAGCGCCTGGTATCGATCACGATCACCGGAATACAGTCCGCCGTCTGGATCCCCAGCAGCAGGTCGGGAGTTGCGGTGATCAGCCCATCGCCGACCAGTGGCTGGGCCGGAACGGAATCCACGCGATGGATGATGTCGGAGTGAACCTGGCGCAAAGTGACCAGAGGCCAGAGGGACTCGATCCGTTTCTTAGAACTACGCTTAGGGGCAGCCGCCCCCAGTTCGCGAAGAAATGCTGCGCGGTTTTTCTCTACCGCGGCGCGCGAGTCATCCGGTGTGAATCCGAGATTGAGATCGCCTTTGCGGTACAGGCGCGAGAATCCGCCAACCCGCGTGGAGAATCCGTGCACAAGCCAGGGGGACTGGCTCAATTGCCGAGAGCGAAGAATCGTGATTTTGGTTTTGTTACGCGAAGCAGTGGGCACACCTCCATCATAAAGGACGCCCTATAGCGAAGTGCCTTTGGTATGCGGGAGGAGAGGAAGAATCGGCCCGCCGGCACTGGCAGAGATTGCCGGGAAATGCGCCGCTCCGCTATAGTTTTATCCATGTTCGCCGACTTCACCGCCACCGACCGCTGGACCAAGAAAAAAGTCCATTGCGTCTACCAGGCGCAGATCGTTGCCATCGCGACACGCCACGCCGACGCCGTGGACTACAAATTCCTGGTCGACGGACGAACCGTCTGGGTCGCCCTACCACATCCCGCCTGGGTGGAATACACGAAGCGTACGGGCACGACCATCACCGATTCGCTGGGAGTGGAGATTGCCGGACATTATCTGAAGACAGCTCTGGAATCCGGTGAAGGCGTCGGCCGCGAGATGTATTCGCTGACGGTGGAAGAGACGCTGGCCCACCTCGACGCCGCCGTCGCCGAAATGCAAGCCCAGCCTGCGTAAGATTCATTGACTACCGCCCTCGGATGTCCGTCGCCGCCAGGCGAGGCCGACCGGCCAAGTTTCAAATCAGGGTTGGGCGAACGCCCAGTGTTGTTGGCCGTGCCCACCAGGGTCACACATTCCTCACGGAGTCAGCGCACGGGTCAGATCACGACCGCTTCCTTGTACTCGCCAAACACGTGTCGCATGGCATCAGAGATCTCGCCCACGGTCGCATTCGCCTCGACAGCGCCAAGGATTCGCGGCATCAGGTTCGCCCCCGACCGCGTCGCATCCTCCACACCAGCCAGCGCAGCCTTCCAGGGCCCAGCCTCGCGCCTCGCCCGCAGTGCTCGTACCCGCTCGACTTGTTTTGGCTCCAGAGAAGGATCAATGCGCTGAATCGGAATCGGCTTCTCCTCTTCCACCTCGAAACGGTTCACGCCGACCACGATGGCTTCCTGGTTGTCTACTCTCTGCTGATACTCGTACGCCGCGTTTTGAATTTCCTGCTGCACGAAGCCGCGCTCGATGGCCTTCAGCATTCCACCGAGTACCTCGATCTTGCCCAGGTATTCCGCGCCCCGCTTCTCGATCTCGTCGGTCAACTTCTCCAGGTAATACGATCCAGCCAGCGGATCGATCGTCTGCGCCGCGCCCGACTCATAGGCGATGATCTGCTGGGTGCGCAGGGCAATGCGCGCCGCCTGCTCCGTGGGCAAGGCCAGCGCCTCGTCGTAAGAATTGGTGTGCAGCGATTGTGTCCCCCCCAGCACCGCTGCCATCGCCTGAATCGCCGTGCGGACGATGTTGTTTTCCGGTTGCTGCGCGGTCAAGGTTGAACCGGCGGTCTGGGTGTGAAAGCGCAGCATCCACGAGCGCGGATTCTTGGCCTTGAAATGCTCGCGCATGATACGCGCCCACATGCGGCGCGCGGCGCGGAACTTGGCTACTTCTTCCAGAAAATTGCTGTGCGCGTTAAAAAAAAACGACAGTCGCGGCGCGAACCGATCGACGTCAAGCCCCGCCCTGATCGCCGCTTCCACATAGGCCATGCCGTTGCCCAGAGTGAAGGCCACTTCCTGCACGGCGGTCGAGCCTGCCTCACGCATGTGATAGCCGGAGATCGAAATCGTGTTCCACTCCGGCACGTTCTCGTTCGCCCAGGCGAACATGTCGGTAATCACGCGCATCGCCTGCTCGGGCGGATAGATGTAGGTCCCGCGCGCGATGTATTCCTTCAGCACATCGTTCTGCACGGTGCCTGAAAGTTTGCTGATATCGCCGCCCTGTCTTTTGGCCACGGCAACATAGAGCGCCAGCAGAATCGAGGCGGTGGCGTTAATCGTCATCGAGGTCGAAATCCTGGTCAGCTCGATGCCATCGAAGAGCCGCTGCATGTCTTCGATCGAATCGATCGCCACGCCGACCTTGCCGACTTCTCCCATCGCCAGCGGATGGTCCGAATCCATCCCAATCTGCGTCGGCAGATCGAACGCGACCGAGAGGCCGGTCGTGCCGTTGGCCAGCAGGTACTTGTAGCGCTTGTTTGATTCCTCGGCATCGCCCATGCCGGCGTATTGCCGCATGGTCCAAAGCCGGCCGCGATACATCGTCGCCTGCACCCCGCGGGTGAAGGGATATTCGCCGGGGTAGCCTACTTCGTTTTCGTAGTCGGAGTGCTTGAGGTCGGCTGGGGTGTAGAGTGGCTTTACCGGAATGTGGGAAGAAGTTTCAACCTCTGCGGCGACCTCCGGGCCGGATCTCAGCTTTTCCGCCATCAGTTTTCACCACGAACCACTTGCTCGGTCGCCTCTTTCAGAGAATCTATTCATGGCCGGTGGCTTTTTCGTGACGCTTTCAAGAACGAACTCAGCGCAAACCAGCCAAAAGTCACAGTTACGATGATTCCCAGAGCCAGCCGTGCACCGACGGGCTGTCCCGCATGATACTTTCCATATTCCCTCACCGAGGCACTGCCAAAGAGGAGGGCCATCACCAGGAAAATGAAGCCCATAACCTCAAGCCAAAGCTGGTGCAACACGCGACCGACGGAGCGGGCCGTGGTGCGCGCGGCACCGGTAAAGGCATTGACGGTGCGGTTGCGGCCTGCCTGATTGCGTGCCACCCGCACCGCGATGCCTGCTTTTCGCCAGCCAGAAACTTTGCTCACGCCCTCGATTTTAACAGCCCGCGGCGCTACAATGACCCCACGTACGTTGGCGGTGAACCGAACCTGCCGCCGGCGGCATCTGATTCACTAGGCTCGCGATGCCCGGGGGAGGCTCAGTGGACCCACAACTTAAGCAACTGATGAAAGAGCTCGGCGACGCCATCAATGAATCTCTTTCGGACTCTGAGCAAATCT
>Ga0123356_10008571_pt1 | contig 10147 bp, 9 predicted proteins | sample TergutEmb28metaG_2_FD_92546 | JGI IMG/M metagenome (GOLD analysis project Ga0123356, IMG submission 92546) | Embiratermes neotenicus P3 segment gut microbial communities from Petit-Saut dam, French Guiana - Emb289 P3 | ecosystem: Host-associated > Arthropoda: Insects > Digestive system > Gut ... | reverse complement strand
TTTTTCGAGTGTCTCATATGTTTTTTCACGTGAACGTGACGTATTCGGTTGAAACTCCGGGGATAACTCAAAAAATCGATCCATGTACTCTTGCTTGTCACGCAAATCAAAAAGTTTAACAGCCGCTTCGTTGCAATCTATGAGTTTCATATCCCTGTTCCACAATCCGCAGGCAAATGGCGTGGCGTCAAGCATGAGCTTTACGCGGTTATGCACAGACTGTATTTGCTCCGCCTGTTTTTGAATGGTTATAAATGGCTTGATTACGAGTCCCGACGCTAAAACGGAAACCCCAGCCCCCGCCGTCAAAAAAAGCAGTGACGCGAGCAATATCTGGGATTGAATCCCTCGCTGAGGGCTTTTATTGAGCGGAGCCGCCACCGCAATATACCAACCATTTGAGCCGGCTATTCGTTTATATACGCACAGGCGCTCGTCCCCTTCCAGATAGTATCTGCCGGATCCGCGATCGCTTGTGATCATGATTTGGTAAAACTCACCCGCCGATTGCTTTTCAGGATCAGTTTTCCCCTCTCTTATGAGATTACATTGCTCTAAAACCAGGTTTTCGCGGAAGTTTGCGATTATAGTACCCTCCGCATCAACCATGAATATGTTCCCCGTCTCCCACAACCTGTATTTCGAAAGAACTTCGGAAAACATCATTCCCGATGTGGTGGCTGACAAAACACGGTCTTTGCCCATTGGCACGAATACGTGCATTACAAAAGAATCGTCTTCGCTGTTGTAATGTGGGCTGGATATTGTTTTTTTGCCCTCAAAGACAGGCAATATATATTCTGCTCCGTTATCTAGAGCATCATGCAAAACCGGTTCGCCATAGTGTGCTATGACCCCTTTGCGGTCATATATATCAAGTGATATGAAACCTGGGAATTCTTCCATTTGCGCTTTCATGATTTCCTGCATTTTTTCAATATCACCGGTTTGTCCAAGCCGTTCGGCTATTGTTTCAGCATTTGATTGCAGCAAGTCAATTCTTGTGGAAACCACTGTATCGGCAACATCCAAAGCAAGGAAAAGCTCGTTTTCCATCGCTTTTGTTACAATTTCCTGAGTAAAAGATAGATTTAGGATCAACATCGCAGTTGTAAAAGCGACGATAATCGCCATGATTATCAGCGTAGCTTTTATTCGCATCGCAGAAATACTCCTACTGATTTTAAACATTGGGTTAGTGACGGCCTGCGCTTGACTTAACAGCTTTTAGTCTGGCAAGCGCCCGGCTTATGGAGGCTTGTGTCCTGAGGTATTCCTGTCTGCTGAGCGTATGTTGTATTCTGTTCTCAGCCCTGGCAAGCGCTTCTCTGGCACGGGCAACATTAATGTCGTCCGCCCACTCAGCGGTGTCCAGGTAAAACACAGACTTATCAGTGCTTATTTCGCAAAAGCCCTGGCCGACTGCGGCGGTTCTCCATTCCCCATCCGTATAGAGCTCCAATATGCCTTCTGACACAGCGGCAAACATAGGCGCATGCCCAGCCATTATACCGATACTGCCCTCAGGGGTGGAAAACACAATCTCGCATACCTCACCTTTGAAGAAATCCTTTTCGGGGCACAAAATTGTCAGGTAAAATGGGGTCTGTTCCACTGCACTATCCTCCCGGCGAATTCACAATTCACAATTCACAATTCACAATTCACAATTATCTTGATAATATTATTATTTGGTTATGCACTTGACGCCAACTGCACTATGCCTTAATAATGTGCCAAGTTTTGGCAACCCCCGGCTCTGCGGAGCCACCCCCTTCCGAGGAAGGGGACAAAGGTAAGCCCTTCCTGAGCCCCCTTCGCTCACGAAGGGGGTGCCGTCCGCAGACGGCGGGGGTTGATCCTAGAGGCAAATCATTCCGCTAATCAGTATATAAAGTATAGTAAAAGCTAAGTTGGCGTCAAGTGCATAACAAGGTATTATTAATGCCTATTGTTTTTTATGAGACGCTACCCTGCTCTTTTTTTATTTGCTCTGCGTGTTCATACACTTCTTCTATCGCGCCCTTCATGAAAAAGGCTTCCTCCGGCGCGTCGTCAAGTTTACCGTCGAGAATTTCCCTGAAGCTGCGTATCGTATCATCTAAATTTACGTACCTGCCCTCATGCCCTGAGTATGTTTCCGCAACATGGAATGGCTGTGACATAAACCCTTGAATCCTGCGCGCGCGCTTAACAATTCTCTTATCATCTTCAGCTAATTCTTCCATACCCAAGATAGCAATGATATCCTGGAGTTCCTTATATCTCTGTAATATTTCCTGGACACGCCTTGCGGTACGATAATGTGTTTCTGATACCGTATCCGGCTCAAGCAGTCTGGAGGTTGATTCCAACGGGTCAACCGCAGGATATATTCCAATCTCAACAATGCTGCGCGATAATACTGTTGTTGCGTCCAAATGTGCGAATGTGGTAGCCGGAGCGGGATCAGTCAGGTCGTCAGCCGGTACGTAAACCGCTTGAACTGATGTAATAGAGCCTTTTTTAGTTGAAGTTATCCTTTCCTGAAGGGCGCCCATTTCGTTGGCTAGCGTCGGCTGATATCCTACCGCCGAGGGAATCCTCCCAAGGAGGGCAGAGACCTCGGAACCAGCCTGAGTAAACCGGAAAATATTATCAATGAATAAAAGGACGTCCTGTTCCATTACATCGCGGAAATACTCGGCCATTGTCAAACCGGACAACGCAACCCTCATACGGGATCCCGGCGGCTCGTTCATCTGGCCGAAAACCATGGCTGTACGGTTGATTACGCCAGATTCCTTCATCTCCAACCACAAGTCGTTGCCCTCCCGGGTACGTTCCCCAACTCCGGTGAACACTGAAAAGCCTCCATGTACTGTCGCTACATTGCGGATTAGCTCCATGATAAGGACGGTTTTACCCACCCCTGCTCCGCCGAATAAACCTATTTTTCCACCCTTGGCGTAAGGCGCCATCAAGTCGATCACTTTAATACCGGTTTCCAATATCTCTCTGACGCCATACTGCTCAACAAGAGGCGGAGCGCCCCGATGTATCGGCCAGCGCTTGGACGTTTTTATATCCCCCAGCCTGTCTACTGGATCTCCAAGAATATTAAATACTCTGCCCAGGACTTCCTCGCCAACCGGTACTTGTATGGGACTCCCTGTATCCCTTACTGCCAGACCCCGGGTCAGATGGTCAGTGGGGTTCATAGAGATGCAACGCGCGGTATTATTGCCGATATGCGCCAAAACCTCGATAATGATCTTACCGCCCGGTGCGTCTATAACGAGGGCATTGTACAACCTCGGTAAAGAATCCGGTTCAAACCGGACGTCTAATACCGGTCCGATGACCTGAATGATATGTCCAATATTTTCAGCCAAAAGTGCCACCTCCAGTTATAACTCACGTCGTCTACGAACGGCTAGGGGTTAGGGGTTAGGGGTTAGGGGCTAGGGGCTAGGGGCTAGGAGCTAGGAGCTAGGGGCTAGAGGCTAGAGGCTAGGGGTTAGGGGCTAGGGGCTACGAATTCGTCTTTTATTTTGTTCTTATTTCCATATGTTACCGACGGTCCAATTAACCCGTCCCACAGTCCCCGTCCACTAACCCCTAAACCCTATCCCCTATCCCCTACTCCTCGGTAACCATCGCGGCGGCGCCTGCAACGATTTCCGTGATTTCCTGAGTAATCGACGCCTGTCTTGCCCTGTTATAAATCAAAGACAAACGATCCAGCATCTCATTGCCGTTTCGAATGGCGTTTTCCATAGCTGTTACTCGCGCGGTAAGCTCACAGAGCCAAGTATGGATCAAGCACCCATACAGGTATCCCTTCACGTATTTTACAATAGCAAAATGCAATACGTGTTCCGGGCTTGGCTCAAAAGAGTAGTGACCTTTGTGGAATTCTTCGTCAAATTCCCCAGTGAATGAAGATGGATCCAGGGGAAACAACCTTCTTAACGCTACTTCCTGCTTTACGGCAGTTTTGTATTCTGTATAAATAACATCAAAGGAATCAAGCTTCCCATTATCCAGAAGCCCTGTAACCTTTTCCGCTAATTCTCTCGCGGTAAACATAGTAGGAGGTTCAAGCGGCTGGTCGTAATCCTGATCAACAGGAAGACCCTCTTTGATAAAAGTGGAACGACCCTGCCCGAGGACAATCATATATGTTGCCGGGTTTCCAGCCACCGATGCTTCTGTGAAGTGTACAATATTACTGTTAAATCCGCCGGCAAGCCCTTTATTTGCCGACAACACCAATATCCCCCGCCTTCCACAGCCATCCCGGCAGGGCTTCAGATAACGGCTGGCAACTTCCGGGCAGTGGCGCAGAATATCGGCGATCACCCGGCTGACAGTATTATGATAGGAATTTGAATCATAGAGAAGTTTACGGGCCTTACCAATCTGAGCCGCAGCCACAAGTTTTTGGGCGCTGCTGATCTGCACGGTTTGCCGTATACTCTTCATCCGATGAACTAAATCCTGATCCATAATAACCCCTCTACAATTCACAATTCACAATTCACAATTCACAATTTAAAATTTACGAATATTTAATTCTTTAATTTTAGGCTTCATTTGCATTTTATCATCGTTTTATTTGTGATTTGTAATTTGTGATTTGTAATTTGAACTAAAGCGGTTTCGAAACCACAAAGCCCTTCTTGTAATTGTCCGCCACGGTTTTAAGCCGCTCCTCCGTTTTTGGTGAAAAATCGTTTGTATCCCGAATATCGTCTAAAATACCGGGATCATCATCCTTTACGTATGACAACAGACCATTGTTGAACCTGTGAACGTCGTAGGTGGGGATATTTGCTAGATATCCATTCTTAGCGCTGTAGAATAAAATCACCTGCTCCTCCAGGGGTACCGGGGTGTATTGCTTTTGCTTTAAGGCTTCCATCAGTTTTTCGCCATGGTCCAGCCTTGCGCGGGTGGAAGCATCTAAATCGGAGCCTAGCTGTGAGAATACTTGCAATTCCCTATACCTGGCAAGCTCGATGCGCAGGGACGACACAACTTTTTTCATGGCTTTTGTCTGTGCTGAACCCCCGACGCGGGATACGGACAGCCCCACATTGATGGCGGGACGAAACCCGGAATGGAAAAGCTCTGATTCGAGGAATATCTGTCCGTCTGTGATTGAGATAACATTTGTTGGGATATATGCCGATATATCGCCGGAAAGTGTCTCGATGATGGGCAGCGCGGTTATGGAGCCGCCGCCCAAATCCGTGCAAAGCCTTGCGGCACGCTCCAGAAGCCTGGAATGGATATAGAATACGTCGCCCGGATACGCTTCCCGCCCGGGCGGACGCTTAAGTAATAAAGACAGTGTACGGTAGGCGACAGCATGTTTGCTTAGATCATCATAGACGATGAGAACATCTTTCCCTGCGTACATGAACTCTTCCGCTATCGCGCATCCGGCATAAGGGGCTAAATACTGCAAAGGCGCGGGATCGCTTGAGGTCGACGCCACAACTACGGTATTTTCCATTGCATTGTGTCGGGTAAGCGTATTTATAATTCCCGCTATAACAGAAGCTTTTTGCCCTATTGCCACATAGACGCAAATCACCCCTTTATCACGTTGATTTATCATTGCATCCACAGCAATGGCAGTTTTACCGGTTTGCCTGTCTCCTATTATAAGCTGGCGCTGCCCTCTTCCGATCGGGATCATTGAATCAATCGCCAAAATCCCTGTCTGGAGCGGTTGCTTTACAGGCTGCCGTTCCGTCACTCCGGTCGCCAAAGCCTCCATAGGGCGTAGAATGTCCATCGGCAACGGTTCCCCGCCGTCAAGCGCCTGTGTCAAAGGCGATACTACACGGCCTAGCAACGCATCACCTACTGGAATTTCGGTCGTCTTGCCGGTTCGCTTCACCTGGCTGCCTTCCCTGACAGAGTCGCCGGATGTAAAGAGGACACAACCTACATTATCTTCTTCAAGATTCATAGCCATACCGACGTCGCCGCTCTCAAATTCCAGCAATTCGCCCGCCATACAGTTGCGGAGTCCATAAATCCTGGCGATACCGTCACCTATTTGGATCACTGAACCAACCTCTTCCAGATTCACAGAGCCTGTCAAATTCTTGACCCGCTCAAGCAGCGTCCGGCTGATCTCATTTACATCAATCATCATCTTTATTATTCCTACATTCCTTGAATACTAGTGTTCCTTAGTAACTTATTTAGTGTTGTTTTTAGGGATGTATCTATTTGATAGCCGTCGCAGGTTGCTACAAATCCTCCTATGAGGTCTTTATCCTCTATGATATGGAGATTTATATCTTCTGTATCCGCCGGTATTAATTTTTTCTTTTTGAAAGATGCTTTTAGTTGTTCGAGTTGACTTTGTTTGGGTCTAAATGGAACTCTTAGATGCAAAACTACCTTACCATGGCCGCTCAAACGCCGGAATTCTTCAGCAGTAGCACGAAAATGTTTCAGATGGCGCCGTGTAGTTAGCAGCAGGATGAATTCCAGTGTGAGCGGGCACACCTTGCCTGAAAGAAGCGCCTTTATGAAGGCTGCTTTATCCCTCGTGCCAACCAGTGGGTTGCTTAAGTAAGCGGCGCTTTGGATTTTAGCTTCTTCTATTGCTAGTAACTCGCCTGCCACATCATCTGTGCATCCAATATTCAGGGCTGCCTTGTACAATGCCTCGGCGTATCGCTCAAATACTGGCGTCATGCCGATATGTCCCCTTCCGATAAGAAGTTATCCAGGAGCAGCTTGTTTCGTTCACTGTCAATATTCGCGCGAAGCAGCAAGCCTGCTGCTTCAACAGCCGTTGCTGCAACCTGCCCCTTCATCTCTACCAGCAACGCATGGCGTTCCTGCCCTGCCTTTGTTTTGGCGGCGGAAATAATTATCGCCGCCTTGGCTTCAGCCTCGGCTACGATACGGTCGAATTCCTTACCCGCGCGTGTTCGCGCTTCCTGCATCTTCACGGCGGTCCTGGCTTCCAGCTCTTGATCAAGCTTTGTGCGGAGCTGCTCCATCTCCACCCTTAGCTTTTCGGCTTCCGCCGAATCCTGCATCGTTTTGTCTACTGTCTTCTGGCGCTCTTCTAAAACGCTAAAAACGCGTTTCCAAAGTATCTTTCTCAGCACCAGCATTAAAACCAGCAGGTTAAACGCAACCCAAAACCAGTCCGGAATATTGAAATCCAATATTTTCATAATGCTTTAGTCCTTTTGTTAGGCTTTTGAAAACAGGAGCAGCGCGATCAGCAAGCCATATATTGCGCAGGCTTCCGCCAGAACCATTCCAAGGAAAGCCAAGGAACGTATGGATTTCTCCTTTTCGGGCTGCCGGGCTATTGCATCCACTCCCTTACCTGCAGCAATACCAACGCCTAGTGCCGCTCCAATGGCAGTGAGTACCGCGATTCCCGCCCCTAATGCCGCTAAGCTCATAATAAATACCTCCGATTTTCAAATTACAATTCACAATTCACAATTCACAATTCACAATTCACAAATTACAAATTACAAATTGCCAATAACTTATTGCTTCTTTATACATGCGCAAAAATGATTGTGGAACACAATTACTTCTGCATTCTGCATTCTGCATTCTGCATTCTTAATTCTCCATCTCCACCGCTTCGCCTATGTATATTGTGGTTAGGTATATAAAGATGTATGCCTGTAGTATGCCGTCAAACAGGTCGAAGTATGCGGAAAATGGCGCTCCTGCGAACGGTAGGAAGGCTAGTAGTAGTTCCATGATTATAAAGCTTGCCACTATGTTGCCGAAAAGCCTGAGGCATAGGGAAAGTGGCTTTGTTCCGTATTCCATTAGTTTGAAAGGTATCATCAGCGGCATTGGGTCCGCCAGGCTCTTTGCCCAACCGATGAATCCTTTACGGCGGAATCCGGAATACAGGACAATTATTATACTTATCACCGCAAGGGCGCCTGTAACGTTGATATCTTTTGTGGGAGGATAGAGCTCAACTCCGGGGATAAAATTGAATACTGCTATAATGTTGGCAAGTCCTAGATAAAGCAGGAGTGTTCCAATATATGGTACATATGCCTTATAATGATGTCCAATGGAGTCTTTACAGATATTACTGACAGTTTCAACAAATAGTTCAACGATTGATTGTAGTTTGCCCGGCTTACCGATAGTCATTTTTCTTGTAAAAATTAGCGCTAAGACGATCAGAATCGCCGTAATGATCCAGGTGACGAATATTGTGTTGCTGATCTCAATATCATAATCAAAGAGGTTGAATCGGAAGATGATAAGCCGATCCATTTTTTCAAACACTTGATCAAGCATAGGTCGGCCCCCCCTCTTCATCCATCATCATTATTTTCATCGTTTTCATCAAATCGTACACCATTTTATCAAATATGTCAATATGCTGCTGTAGGCTCTGTTTTCATTATTACTCCATAATTTTAGCAGAATTTGGTACAATATCTGGGGGTAATTGCTCGAATACTGTTGCAATTCATAGCAATTTTTGTTTATTTAGTAACAACCGAAGTTTTTCATTCTAAAATATGTGACAAAAAAATACTCCAATAAGAGTATATTATATTGTTGATTATAATGTTGAATTTACTAATCTTTTTGGGTATAACTAACCCGGGAAGCTTGGCGCTGCCTTGCTTCCCGGGCTAGTGTTACAATTGCGATGGGATATTAGGTGAATCAGCGTGAAAAATATAGATTAACATACTTTTTATTGAGCCTTTGAGTTATATGATTCAGCCTGTGTTAATGGTTGTGCGAACTTTATCTTTTGGCTTATTAAGTAATGTCAGTTACGGAAAACGCAGAGTTACCTCCACCTTTAATCAAGACATGGAATGCATACGTGTTGACGTTTACTATGACATCAAACTCGCCGTCAACATTATTCGCAACTTCCCAAAGGCCGAAACCAACTACATCGGGCAACTGTTCTATTTCCCCGTTCGACCAATGTCTTTCCCATGATTCGGTGACTGTAATAATCAAATCGCTCAAATTACCATTCTTATGACCTTCAAGCTCTGCAACAAAAAAATACCCAATTAAAATATCAACATATGTTAGTTCTTCTTCAATCGGCTCGAGTGTGCCTTCGCCGATTCCAAGTTTACCATTTGCATCGCGCTGTAGTGTTATGAAATATGTGCCCGCACCTTCGATACCAACAGAAAAACCTTTTCCCTTAATGTCTTTGAATACAAGCGAGCCTTCCACCTCATCCGCAATGTCAATATACCAACCGTCCTTCACTTTATAAGGGGCATAAGCGCTATCCGCAGCCGTTGCGGAAATTGTAAACGTAAGCAGAATAACCAGTACGAGAGTCAAAGATAGCAGTTTCTTCATGTAGAAACCCCCCTAATAATTAATATATGCTCCTTTTTTCTGAGGGGTGGCATCCTCTTTTTCAGCCTCGTTTTTCGGGAACGAGGTTAACCCGTCCGTTCCGATTTTATTTTTACCTAGCCGATATCGGGGTGATTGTAGCATCACCCTATCTGTTTAGCCTTCTAAAATAATACTTTTATTGTATTCCAAGCTGAATCATATATAAGTCTGGATTATACGCCAAAATACTTATCTAGTCAAGCAAACTTGTAATATTATGTTATTTTTGAATTGTGAAGTGTGGAATTATCTTACTTTTCAATGATAGTCCAGGTTCGTGGGGCGGGAAGCATAATTTTTGCTGTTTCGGTCAGTTCCGTACAGTAGCCGGAATTCCCTCAACATCAAAAATCATACCCCCGCCCCAGATGGATTGAAGCTCTGAGTAATAGCGATATTGTCGTTCGTAATGGATGTAATTTTGTGATCACACCCCAAACAATTCGTATGTGTCAACATCTTTTATCGTTCGGGAGGTTGATTTCCCCGCATTTTTGAGCATACTTTTCATTTTTTCTTCGACCGATTTCTTAAGAAGCTCGGTAAACTCAATGTCGCGGAGCTGGAAAAACAGTGTCGGATCTTCATCAAACCGTGCGCCTATGCCGTACAGTACTGCTGCTACGTGCTTACACATTGACGCCCAGTCCGGACATGAGCAATTGAAGCTGATTTCTTTTGGCGAGGGGAAAAGACCGTCTCCCCTGTTCGTGAAAAGCTCCATGAACTCTTTTGGGAACTTCCCTGAAGC
>Ga0123356_10008570_pt1 | contig 10147 bp, 6 predicted proteins | sample TergutEmb28metaG_2_FD_92546 | JGI IMG/M metagenome (GOLD analysis project Ga0123356, IMG submission 92546) | Embiratermes neotenicus P3 segment gut microbial communities from Petit-Saut dam, French Guiana - Emb289 P3 | ecosystem: Host-associated > Arthropoda: Insects > Digestive system > Gut ... | reverse complement strand
GACCCGAATCCCCCCGAGCGGCCCGTCGACCTCGACGATCTTGGCGACGTCGGCGCGAGCAATGCGTACCACCGCGCGCGCCGACACGGCGGCAATCGACGCGTCGTCGACGACGACCCGCAGCGCGGCGAGGCGCCGCCGCCCGCTCCAGAACTGAACGCCGGCGCGAACGACGACGAGCGCCCCGGCCCCGACGACGACCGCCCAGAACGCCGGGGGAAGCCGCCACAGCAAGCGCGATAGAAGCTCTCCCGAGAGGACGAGCGGCGCGAGACCCGTGGCCGCGGCGACCCCCGCCGCAATCGCAGAACGCCGTGCAGCCGCAGCGACGCCGAGACCGTACCCAATCGCGCCCGACGATGGGCCGCCGCTCACGCTGCCGCCTTCGGGCGAAGGTCCCGTCACGGGCGGGGGCGGACGTTGTCCCTCACCCACTGAACGATCTTCTCCAGCGAGGTACCCGGCGTAAATACCCCGGTGACGCCGCCCACCTTGAGGGGCGCGACGTCGACGTCGGGGATGATCCCGCCGCCGAACACGACGACGTCGTCGGCGCCGCGCGCGCGCAGCGCCGCGATCACCGCGGGGAACAGCGTGTTGTGCGCACCGCTCATGATCGACAGGCCGACGCCGTCGACGTCTTCTTGAACCGCCGCGCTCGCGATCATCTCCGGCGTCTGGTGCAGGCCGGTGTAGATCACCTCGAAGCCGGCGTCGCGCAGCGCCCGGGCGACGACCTTCGCGCCACGATCATGGCCGTCGAGCCCGGGCTTGGCGACGAGGATCCGCACAGTACGCATCGTCGGGAAACCCCGCCGGCTCAGTTCGAGGTCGACTCGTCGTCGTCTTCGTCGTCTTCGTCCTCGTCGTCGTCGTCGTCATCTTCCGGCAGGTCTTCCGAGGATGGCGGCGGCGGCAGCGGCTTGCCCTCTTTTTCGGCTTGCTGGCGCGCCTTCTCCTGGGCGGCGCGCTGCTGCGCGACGCGCTGCATGACCGCCGGCTTGGGCGCGACGATCAGCGACATCGCGCGCGCTTCCATCGACGGCCGCGTCTCGACGTTCCCCACGTCGTCGAGCGCCTTCAAGATGATGTCGAGCTGCTCGTGCGCCTTTTCGGGGTGCGTGATCTCGCGACCGCGAAAGCGCACGGTGAACTTCACCTTGTGCCCCGCCTCGAGGAAACGGCGAGCCGCCTTCACTTTGAAAGCGATGTCGTGGTCGTCGGTCTTCGGCCGGAGCTTGATCTCTTTGATCTCGACCACCGACTGGTTGCGCCTTGCTTGGGCCTGCTTTTTCTTCTCTTCGTACTTGTACTTGCCGAAGTCGAGGATCTTGCAGACGGGCGGCTCGGCCTTGGGGTTGACTTCGACCAGGTCGAGCCCCTGCTCCTGCGCTTTGCGGAGCGCCTCGTGAGTTTGCAGCACACCGAGCATGCTCCCGTCGGCGTCGATGACGCGGACCTCGGGGACGCGGATGCGGTGATTGACGCGGATCTGGTACCCGCGCTGCTGCTGGCGCGGATCAAACCGGGGATGCCCCAATGCCATTCTGGTTACGTGACCTCCGTTGTGTACTCTTGAAAATGGTGGGCTTTGCGGGCCGCGGTCTCGATGAACGCCAGCCCCGCCCGCCCGGTCCAGTAGTGTAAGACGTATACGCGCATAGTGTCGGCGCGAAGGCCCCTACGCGTCAATGCATGACGTCATCGGGTCGAGCTTCGGAGCTCAACCGCGCCGCGAGCTCGTCGACCTTCATCGTCCCGAGCTCGCCCGCATCGCGGGAGCGGACCCCCACCGCGTCCATCTCGGCCTCTTTGGGCCCGACGACCAGGAGGTAAGGGTACCGAAGAAGCCGCGCATTGCGGATCTTGGCGCCCAGCTTGTCGCTCGAGAGATCGGCCTCGATGCGCAATCCGCGCGCCCGCAACCGCTCGACGACCTGTCGGGCGTGGTCATCGCTTTTCTCGCTGACCGTGAGGACGATGGCCTGCTTCGGGGCGAGCCAGACCGGAAAATTTCCGCCGCAATGCTCGAGATACACGCTGAAAAAGCGTTCGAGTGACCCGAACACGGCCCGGTGGAGCATCACGGGGCGATGTTCCTTGCCGTCTTCGCCGACGAACGACAGGCCGAAGCGAGCCGGCAAGTTCGGGTCGTATTGAATCGTCCCGAGCTGCCACGACCGCTTGAGCGCGTCGTGGACGTGGAACTCGATCTTGGGGCCGTAAAACGCGCCTTCACCGGGCAAAACCTCGTATTTCAGCCCCGCACGCTCGAGCCCCGCGGCGAGCGCGCGCTCGCTCCGGTCCCAATCCTCGTCGCTGCCGAGGCGCTGTTCGGCCGGCGGCCGCGTCGCGAGCTTGACGTCGACGGTCTCGAACCGGAACGCGCGGTACACAGCCGTCAGAAGATCGATGAACCGGCTGATCTCCGACGGGACGCTCGCTTCGTCACAAAAGATGTGCGCGTCATCCTGGCTGAAGCTTCGAACGCGAGCGAGGCCGTGCACGACGCCGCCCCGCTCGTAGCGGTGCAGCCGCCCGAAATCGGCGACCCGCCACGGAAGCTCTCGGTACGACCTCTTGCGGCTGCCGAAGATGACGCAATGGCTCGGGCAGTTCATCGGCTTGAGCGCGAAAGACGCCTGCTGCAAGCCCTCTCTCACTTGCGACGGCGTCGCCGCCGCCGGCCCTCCCGGCCCCGGAGCGCTGCCCGCCTCGGCGAGCGCGTCTTCGGTCCAGATGCGGAACATGTTCTCGTTGTAGTGCCCGAGGTGCCCGCTCGTCCGGAAGAGGCGCGGGTCGAACACTTGCGGCGTCACGACCTCTTCGTACCCGTGCTGGTCGTAGAGGCCGCGAATGAAATCGACCATGCGGTGATAGACGAAAGCCCCGCGCGGCAAAAAGAACGGCATCGCCGGAGCGACCTCGTCGAACATGAAAAGCTCGAGCTCTTTGCCGAGCTTGCGATGGTCGCGCTGCCTCGCTTGCTCGACGAGCTTGAGGTGCTCCTCGAGCGCCTCGGGTGACGGGAACGCCGTGCCGTAAATGCGCTGGAGCATCGGGTTGCGCTCGTCTCCCCTCCAGTACGCACCGGCCACGTGGGTGAGCTTCACCGCTTTGAGAAAACCGGTCGACGGCACGTGCGGCCCCTCGCAAACGTCGACCCACTCGTTCGGCGGCGCACCGTGGCGATAAAGGCTGACCTCTTCGCCTTCGGGGATCGCGTCGATGATCTCCACTTTGAACGTCTCGCCCATGCCCGCGAACATGCGCTTGGCTTCGTCGCGCGTGACGACGACGCGCCGAAACGGCGAGTCTTTGCGGATGATGTCGAGCATGGCTTCTTCGATGCGCCGGAGGTCGTCTTCGGTGAAGCCGCCGCCGCGCTTGTCGAAGTCGTAGTAAAAGCCGTCGTCGATGGCGGGGCCGATCGTGACTTTGGTCCCGGGAAAGAGGCGCTGGACGGCGTCGGCCATGACGTGCGCCGTCGAGTGACGAATCACGGCGAGGCCGGCGGGGTCCGTCGCGCGAACGGGTGCGAGCTCGGCGGCCGTGGCATCGACCGGCGTGTGCAGATCGACCACGCGATCGCGATGCCGGACCGCGATGATGTCTTTTTCGAGCTTGCCGGCGGCCGCAAGAATGTCGCTCGGTGCCTTTCGTTCGCGCATGCCTTCGCTCATCGGCGCGCTTTATAGCCTGCCTCGGTGCGCTCGGCAGTGCTGCCCTCCCTCGCCCCCGCCTTGACGAAGTGGGCGCCGGGGCCTACGCCCACGCGAACGCATGCGGCGCGCCCTCGCAGCCATCGCTTCGTGTTTCATCGTCTCCGCGGCTGCTTCGTGCCACCGCGGTGCCGATGCTCCCGCGGGCGCCGCACCGCAGTCCGCGGCGGTGGTCAAAGCGCGGACGGCGCCGGTCGCCGAACGCGCGATGCCCGAGTACCTGACGGTCACCGGAACGCTGCGGGCCAACCAGGAGTCGAGCATCGCCGCCGACGCGAGCGGCAAAGTCTTGCAAACATTCGTCGAGCGCGGGCAGCCGGTGCGGCGCGGGCAAGTCATCGCCACGCTCGACGCGCGCGGCGCGACGCTCGGTCAAACGGCGGCGTCGGCCCAGGCGCGTCTCGCGCAATCGCAGCTCGAGCAGGCGCGGCGCGAATGCGACCGCGTCGAGCACCTGCTCAAGACCGGCGCCATCTCCCAGGCCGACTACGACCGGCAAACGTCGCAGTGCACGGCCCAGCAATGGTCGGCCGCCGCCGCCGAGGCCCAGCAGGAGAGCGCGACGAAGCTCGTGGGCGACTCGCGCATCCAGGCCCCGTTCGACGGGATCATCGGTGAACGCCTCGTCTCGGTCGGGCAATACGTCGAGCCGAGCACGCGCGTCGCGACGCTCTACGAGCCCGACCCGCTGCGCCTCGCGCTCACCGTTCCCGAAGCCAGCCTTTCGGCAATCCACCCCGACGTGCGGGTCGAGTTCACCGTGGCCGCCTTCGGCAGCGAGACGTTCTCCGGCGCGGTGAAATACATCAGCCCCAACGTGCGCGAGGCCTCGCGCGACCTCGTCATCGAAGCGGTGGTGCCGAACGCCGAGGGAAAGCTGAAGCCGGGCATGTTCGCGGTCGCCAAGATCGAGCTCGCAGAGCACGTGCGCCCGGTCGTCCCCGCAAACGCCGTCGTTCGCGACGACAGCGAGAATCGGGTCTTCGTGGTCGGCCCCGACCGCGCCATCCAAGAGCGCCTCGTCCAGCTCGGCGAGCAGAAAGATCTGGCGATCGCGGTGCTCAGCGGCGTCCGTGCGGGCGAGACGGTGGTCGTCGAGCCGAGCCCCGACGTTCGCGACGGCATCCGGGTCGAGTGAGCGGGCGCGATGCAGTGGCTGGCCGCTCTTTGTGTCCGGAGGCCGATCTTCGCGTCGGTGCTCATTCTCATTCTTTGCGTCATCGGCATCGCCGGATACTTGCAGCTCGGGGTCGATCGCTTTCCGAACGTCGATTTTCCGTACGTCGTCGTGACGACGACGCAGGCGGGCGCGTCCCCCCAAGACGTCGAGACCGAGATCACCGACAAAGTCGAAGAAGCGGTCAACACGATCAGCGGCATCGACGAGCTTCGCTCGATCACGACCGAGGGCTCGTCGAGCGTCATCGTGTCGTTCGTCCTCGACAAAGACGTCAACGTCGCCGCCCAAGAAGTCCGCGACCGCGTGAGCGCGATCCTCACGAATCTCCCGAAAGACGCCGACCAACCGGTCATCCAGAAGCTCGACCCCGATGCGGCGCCCATCATGTACATCGCGCTCCGGGCCGAGGGGCACTCCATTCGCGAGGCGAGCGAGCTCGCCGACAAGAAGCTGCGCCGCCGCCTCGAGTCGATCGACGGCATCGGCGAAGTGCAGCTGATCGGCGCGCGCAAGCGGCAGGTCAACGTCGAGCTCGACCCGGTGCGCCTGCGCGGCGCGGGCGTGACGGTGGTCGACGTCCAGCGCGCCATCGCCGCGCAGAACCTCACCGTTCCGGGCGGGCGCCTCGACACGGGGCCGGGCGAGCTCACGGTGCGCATCCACGGTCGGGTAAGCGATCCGTCGCAGCTCGGCGACGTCGTCCTGCGGCAAGAGGCCGGGCACTCGATCCGCGTGCGCGACGTCGGCGAAGTTCAAGACAGCGAAGAGGAGGCCGAGTCGGCCGCGCTCCTCGACGGCGTCCCGACGGTCGTTCTCGCGCTGCGCAAACAGTCCGGGTCGAACACGGTGCAGGTCGCCGACCTCGCCCGCGAGCGGCTCGACGATCTGCGCAAGCTTCTTCCTGCCGGGTACAAGCTCGAGCTCATTCGCGACGAGTCGGGCGTCATCCGCACGAGCGTCGACGCCGTCAAAGAACACCTCGTCATCGGAGCGCTCCTCGCCGCGGTCGTCGTCTTTTTCTTCCTCGGCAACCTGCGGAGCACGATCATCGCGGCGATCGCCATTCCGACGAGCATCGTCGGGACGTTTGCCGCGATGTGGTGGGCGAATTACACGCTCAACACGATCACCCTTCTGGCGCTGGCGCTGGCGGTGGGCATCGTCATCGACGACGCGATCGTCGTGCTCGAGAACATTTTCCGGCACATCGAAGAGAAACACGAGCCGCCGATGCGCGCGGCGGTCATGGCGACCCAGGAGATCGGTCTCGCGGTCATGGCGACGACGCTGTCTCTCGTCGCCGTCTTCTTGCCGGTCGCATTCATGGGCGGCATCCCGGGGCGTTTCCTCCGCTCGTTCGGCATGACGATGGCGTTCTCGATCGTCGTCTCGATGCTCGTGAGCTTCACGCTGACGCCGATGATGTCGTCGCGCTGGTTGCGCGCGCACGAGGGGAATGAGCGGTCGTTCGGGCAGCGCGTCGCCGACGCCTTCTATCGACCGATCGAGCGCGTCTACGTGGCCGTGCTCCGCTTCGTGATGCGCCATCGCTGGATCGTCGTCATCGCGTCGCTCGTGACGCTCGGGTCGTGCGTTCCGCTCGCCGGCAAAGCCAACAAGGGCTTTTTGCCGGTCAACGACGAAGCGCGCTTCCAGCTCGAAATGCGCGCTCCCGAGGGCACGAGCCTCGGCGAGACCCGGCTCGTGGCCGAGCGGATCGCGCGGCAGATTCGGGCGAACCCTGCGGTGCAGCTCACGCTCACCACGGTCGGCGACGACGCCACGCGCACCCGCAACCTGGCGACGATTTACGTCGGCCTCGTTCCGCCCGACCGGCGCACGATCTCGCAAAACGAGATGATGGACTGGGTCCGGCACGACATCGTCGCCGCCCAGCCGAAGGAATACCGCCTGACCGTCGGCGAGGTGCCGCTCTTCGGCGGCGGCGGCTTTTCGACCGCACGCACGCAATACACCGTGCGCGGTCCCGACTTGAAGCGCCTCGAACAGATCGCGACCGACGTGACCGACAAGCTGCGGAAGGTCCCCGGGGCGGTCGACGTCGATTCGTCGCTCATCGTCGGCAAGCCCGAGGTCAGCGTCTACATCGACCGCGCGCGCGCCGCCGACCTCGGCGTCGAACCGGTCGACATCGCGAACGCGCTGCGGCTGCTCGTTCAAGGCGAGCAGGTCTCGAACTACGAGGAGAACGGCGAGGAATACGAGGTGCACGTTCGGGCGCAGCCGCGGTACCGCGCGAGCGCCGAGGGCCTGCGACTGCTCACCGTCCCGTCGAAACGCCTCGGCTACGTGTCGCTCGCCGACGTCGTCAGCACCGCGCCCGGCCGCGGCCCGTCGCGCATCGAGCGCCTCGGGCGCGAGCGGCAAGCCACGCTGCTCGCAAACGCCGCGCCCGGATACGGCGACGACTACGTCGCGACGAAGATGCGCGAGATCATCGAGGCCGAGCACCTGCCGCCCGGATACACGTCGGCTCCCACGGGGCAGACGCGCGAGATGGCGCGCGTGTTCGTCGCGTTCGTCGGCGCGATCGTGATGTCGTTCATCTTCATGTACCTCGTGCTCGCGGCGCAGTTCGAATCGTGGCTGCACCCGATCACGATCCTCCTGTCTTTGCCGCTCACGCTGCCGTTCGCGTTCTTGAGCGTCATCATCTTCAAGCAAGCGATCGACATTTACTCGGTCCTCGGCATTCTCGTCCTCTTCGGAGTCGTGAAGAAAAACGCGATCTTGCAGATCGACCACACGAACCAGCTCCGCGAGGCCGGCCTCCCGCGCCTCGAGGCGATCTTGCGCGCGAACCAGGACCGCCTGCGGCCCATCTTGATGACGACCGCGGCGTTCGTGGCGGGGATGATCCCCCTGGTCCTTTCGCAAGGGGTCGGCAGCGGGTTCAATCGCGCGACGGCGGGCGTCGTCGTCGGCGGACAGCTCTTCTCGCTGACGCTCACGCTCTTGGCGACGCCGGTCGCCTACTCGCTTTTCGACGACGTCTCGCAGTGGGGGGCGCGCATCTTTCGTCGACAGCCCCCCGAAAGCGACGCCACGCCGGCGCCGAGCGGTGTTTTGGACCCGGCAGCGGGCGAGTGAGCCCTTTAGAACATCAGGCCGTCCGACACGTAGATTCCAAGCGGCAGCGACGGGTTTTCGGAGACGGCGTCGGGCGAGTACGCCGCTTCCACGCGGAAAATCGCCGCCTCTCCCCACTGCAAAAATAGACCTCCCCCGATTCCGAACTTGAGGCCGACGCTCGTGCCGTCGGCGCGGGATATGAGCGCGTAATCGCTCCAGACTCGCCCGGCGTCGAAGAACGTCGTCGTGCCGATGCGGAACCGCTGCCCGAGGAGTCGAAACTGAGGGAATGGCGTCGAGCGCACCTCGAGGTTCGAGGCAATCTTCACCTTGCCCTGGTAGCGCCCCTGAGGAACGCCGCGGACACCGGTCTCGCCGCCGAGGAGGTACTGCGGCTCGAAGACTCCGCCCTGCGCAAGGTCGTAGAAGGGGACGCGACCGAATTGGAAACTGAGAACGAAGCGGCTCGCGAAGAGGAACGGCCCTCCGAGAGGCGCGTAGTGCGCGAGCACCGCGGCGCCCTCGCCGTACGCGACGCGCTGGGCCGTTCCCACCGTCGCACCGAGCCCCACTTGATAAAAGACGCCGCGGCGCGTGACGAACTCGGAATCGCGCGTGTCGTACATCGCGCCGGCGGCGACGCCGGCGAGGAACGCGTTCTCGGTGCCGATCGGCACCGGCCCGGGCTGCCCGCCCGCAAGGTCCTCGGCGAGCTTCGACGAGGGATATACCGAGGGCAGCTCGTAACGAAGGTGGGCCGCGGCCGCGGCGTCGACGCCGGGCACGCCGGTGTGCATCCGCCCGATGACGCGCAATCGCGCCTCTTCTTGCAGATAATCGGAGCTCAGGGTGGTGCCCGCCGCGTTGCCGATGCCGTAGTAGCCGGCGTTGATCGTGCGCTGGAAGTTGAGACGCGTGTCGACGCGCATCCGGCCCTTGAACAGATCGGGCGCGTCCAGGCGGAGCACGTGACTTTGCTGGGCGACGCGCAGCCCACCCGTGTCTTTGAGGCTCGCCGAGAGCAGGAGATCGATGTTCCACTCATAGGGAAAGGCCTGATCGTAGAAACGAGTCAACGTCCCGGCGGCCCCGAACTGAACGCCGATGTCCGTGTTGCCGCCGATGATCGGAAAGCCGGCGACCTCGTAACGTCGTGGAGGGGCTGCCGCGGATGGCGGGGCTGAAGAAGCTGAGGACGGTGAGGTCGTCCGCACCGGCGCCGGAGACGTCGGCGGCGGAGGCGCGGCATCGTCGGCGTAAGCGCTCGCCGCCATCCCGCCCGCCCCAGTTCCCCATGCTCCGGCGACCGCGCATCGCACCATCGCCGATCGCGCCAGCCTTTTGAATGGCGCTCGGCGAAAGGGCGATCCTGGCGAACAAGCGACTCCCTTGCGATTTCGGTGCCTCTCGGGTCCCCTGGCAGTCGTTCGGTTCACCGGGTCGTTCGGTCGTCGCCGCGGTATAGGTGCGTGCGGTTTTTCTCACACACACGCGATCGAAGCGAGCGGCCCGTGTTCGAGAGGCGCCTTTGAGAGCTTGAGCATCCGCCCGCTCTGGCACTATGACGAGGCCCTAGATGAACGAGCTGTCGCAGGAGGCGCCGCGCCCCGTGCAGCCGCCCCGCTCCGAGGGCGATGCGCGCGGTGCGGCCGGCGACGAAACCGAGAGTTCTCTCGTGCAGAGCGTCTACCCACGAGTCGTGGGCAACGCTCTTCGCGCGGCCGCCTTGGTGCAAGTGGCTTCTTGGGACGCGGCGCTCTGGCGCCTGCGCGCCGTCCAAGAGGCGACCCTCCTGTCGCTCCTGCGCCACAGTGCGAACACCTCGTTCGGGCGCGCGCACAGCTTTACGCGCGTCCGGAATTACGCGTCGTTCGTCTGCAACGTCCCGGTCGGCGACTACGACTCGTTCTCGCCGCTCATCGACCGCATGCGCGCCGGCGAGCGCAACTTGCTCGTGCCCGAGGCGGTTCGCTATTTCGCGAACTCGTCGGGGAGCTCGAACCATGGCCGGTCCAAGTTCCTGCCCATCACCGAGCGCCAGATCCGCTTCCAGCAGCGCGCCGGGGCCGATGCGCTCATGCGATACGTCCACTGGTCGGGCAACGACGAGATTCTCTGCGGCTTCACGCTCGGTCTCTTTCCGCCGACGACG
>Ga0123356_10008568_pt1 | contig 10148 bp, 10 predicted proteins | sample TergutEmb28metaG_2_FD_92546 | JGI IMG/M metagenome (GOLD analysis project Ga0123356, IMG submission 92546) | Embiratermes neotenicus P3 segment gut microbial communities from Petit-Saut dam, French Guiana - Emb289 P3 | ecosystem: Host-associated > Arthropoda: Insects > Digestive system > Gut ... | reverse complement strand
CCGGTTATCTGCACGAATCCTTGTCGAAATCACAAATAATGTACTTAGACGTAATGCAATGCTTTTTGAAGAACAGTATATTGAAGAAAATAGTGATGAAAGTGAAAGCCAAGGGGTGTTTATAGACCCGCGTATCGGTTCTTTGATTTTATTTTCAGAAGGCGGCTTCGTTGATGCCCGTATATTAACACAACAATCCGAGCATTTTTTCAGAAGCCAAATCTCCGTGTTGATGAAAAATAATAAATATAACGAAATAAAAAGTTTCATGTTAAACCGCGATTTATCACATTTAGCACTGAAAGTAAATGAAGAATGTGAAACCGGTGTATTGCTGACAAATCCGGATAATGCAAAGATTCTCTATTGCGGAAACTCGGAAAATTTGAATATCCTAAAAAATGAATTGAAAAATGAAGACAAAGACAGAAGTGCTTTTAACATTCATAGTGTGACAAAAGAAGCAATTAATGAGCAAAAAAGTGATAAAGCTTTTGATTTATCTGAAGCTGCTGTAAAAGAAATCAGAGAAAACGATATAATGTTTGTTTTGATTGATACTGCTTCATTGGATATTATCGATTCCAAAAAGGTTTTTAATGATATCAGAACGTTTATGCCCGATATTTCAGTTTATTTGGTTGAAATGAAGAAGCTTGATGAAGATATATATGAGGATTTTGCAAAAATGGGTGTAGCCGGCAAAGTCAGCATGATTAATTTACCGGCACTTATCGACGATTTAAACAGTATCGCCAATGAATCATATTTAAAACAACAAGCCAATTTATTAGCGAGAAAATCTGAGGTAATATCTTTTGAAACTACAGACATAGAATTTGATAAGAATAATAAAAGTGTCGTTATCAAGCTTGGCAACATTATACCAAAAAGAGCCGTACAAGCAGAAGATGCCGAAAGTATTTTATCATGCCATGAAAAACCGACTGACAGGTTGGATGATGTAATCGGTATAAAAAACGCGAAAAGAACTATTGATGATTGCATAGAATACTTTAAAGATCCGAAAGGTTATATTAACAAAGGCAAAGACGCACCTAAAGGTATATTGCTGCACGGACCGCCCGGCACAGGCAAAACAATGCTTGCAAGAGCATTGGCAGCAGAAACGGATGCAGCTTTTTTCAGCGTTAATGCCGCAGAATTTCAAACAGTATGGAAAGGCAGCGGTCCGAAAAATATTCGCGAATTATTCAGGCGGGCACGCAGATATGCACCATCAATAGTTTTTATAGATGAAATCGACTCTATCGGAAAAACTCGTGCACAAGATAGCGGAGGATGGAGTGCCGGTTCAGACGGCACCCTGACAACCTTGCTCACAGAGCTGGAAGGCTTTACTGTTAATTCAAGACGTCCTGTCCTGGTTTTAGCTGCAACAAATTACGGGATAACAAAAGGTGAAAGTGAAATAGGTACTCTTGATCCTGCATTAGTCAGCCGTTTTGATGAACGAATAAGAATAGAATTACCCGAAAAAGATGACAGAAAGCAATTCCTGGAAAAAATGCTTGAAAAATGTATTAATTATGATAAAAACACAGAGGGTGTAGCGGAAATGATTGAGACAATCGCCAAGCTTTCAATAGGCGACAGTCTCAGAGACCTTAGAAATTTAATAACATTTGTCAAAAAAAGAGCAAACGGTAAATTCATAACTCCCGAGATTCTGAGTGAAGCTTATGATGAATATATTTATGGAGAAGAAAAGAAAAGAGACGAAGAATCTCGATTACGAACAGCCCGACATGAAGCAGGGCATGCACTTGTATATCATAAAACCGGAAAAACACCGGCGGTTCTCACAATCGTTTCACGCGGTGACCACGGAGGTTATATGATGCCGGATATTGATGAAAAAAAATCTTATTATACGAAAAATGATTTGTTGGATGTCATTAGGACATCTCTTGGCGGGCGTGCAGCAGAACTTGTATGTTATGGTGAAGATAAAGGATTATCAACGGGAGCATCTGCCGATTTGGCCAAAGCCACAGATACTGCGTACAGAATGGTAGGCATATATGGTATGGATGATGATATCGGTTTGGTATCACATAAATCCGAAAAACTGTTGGATGCAGCTGTACCTGAAATAACATCGCGCTCTAAAACTGTTTTGGGTGAAGAACTTGAAAAAGCTAAAAAACTGATATCCGATAATAAAGATAAATTCGATAAACTCGTTGACAACTTGATGGAAAAAGAAAAATTAATCCAAGATGAAATTGAAAAAATCCTTAGTTGACGTTACCGGACTATTTGATGAAATTTGCTGCTTTTGCAGCCAATATAAAAGAAAAAAGGAGACATAAAAATGAATAATGAGAATGTAATTAATGTATCAGTAGACGGAGCCGAAAATCCGGTAGTTTTTTCACCGATTGAAGATACAGCAAGACGCGAAGATATTATTGTGCTGTACACAAAAGCACTGGCACACATGGAAGAATTACAAAAAGCAGCTTTCGCGGCAGGAAAATTCAAACCGGGTCTGCATTTTGAAACCAAGGATTGTAAACCATTCTCAATTCCGTTTAAAATACTTTCCGATAATGGTGCTTCTTTTGATGTAGAATTTATCAATAAAGATTATGATGTTTTAGACATACTTTTTGCTACATTATTTCTTAAAGAGAAACGCAAGCAAGTACGCAGAAAACCAAAATAAAATATAGGTGAATACATAAAATAAAATTAAACAAGGAGCAAATAAATATGTCAGATTTACAAGATATGAAAAACTGGACTTTAATGCAAATTCATGAAGTCTTGTATCCTGATGCCTGTGATATAGATGAAGATGACAGGATAACTCTTACCGCGGAAGAAGAAGAAGTTCTTGTTAAAAGAAGAAATGATCTGTATGACCGGCTTAAAAAGCTTTCAGCCGACAAAACTCCAATAACAGTTGATTATCTTATATCAGAATTTTGGCCGCACGAAACCGCAATCGCACTTGATGAAAATAGCAGCAGAGACATTATTTTTTACGGGGATAGTTTTGATGACATGTATAACCTTCCGGATGAAGGTGATACAAAAATTATTATAGATACACTTTTTACGGATTATTCTGACTTCGGTTGCGGTGAGTACGGTGTTTGGGCTTATGTATATGACCCAAATAATGAAAAAAAACATGATGATGAAAAAGAAGCTGAAAAGCAATGGATGATTGAGTATTTTTCAGGAAAAAAAGGATATCGTGTTGATAAACCTGAAGATCTTGATTTGATTAAGGACTTATGCAATTTAGAAATGCTGTTAATACGCAATATTGGTATCAGCGACTTATCTATTATTGAAAATTCGAAAAAACTAAAGCATCTTGTAATCAGCAACAATAATATCCTTGATATATCGCCGCTTTCAAATCTACATGAACTGGAAGTCCTTTGTTTTTGCGACAATAGTGTCAGCGACCTTTCACCGATAGCAAAGCTCAATAATCTGAAAGAGCTGTGCATCATGAATAATGAAATTAGTGACCTTACACCGCTTTCCGGTTTGACAAACTTGGAAATTTTACGCATTGACAGTAATGAAATTTCGGACCTTTCACCTCTTGCCGGGTTAAACAATCTAAAAGAATTGCAATTGGTGAGTAATGATGTTTCCGATATATCACCGCTTTCAGGATTGATAAGCTTAGAAAAGCTTGATTTCGGAAATAATGATGTTAACGATATATCAGCACTTAAAAATTTAATTAATTTGCAAACGCTGGAATTTATTAACAACAATGTATCTGACTTATCTCCGCTGTCTGACCTTGATAACCTGAGAAAACTCAAATTCGGAAGCAATGATATTTATGATATCTCCCCAATCAAGACTTTGACAGAACTTGAAGACTTAGATTTTTGTAACAACGAAGTAGATGACTTCGCTCCGCTTGAAGAATTGACAAATTTGAGAACACTTTGTTGTAAAATGAATGCAACAAGCGATATAAGCCCGTTAACAGATTGTGTCTGTTTAGAAGAGCTTTATATTGACGGTAATGATATTACTGATTTATCTCCGCTTGAAGAACTGGATGATTTACAAGTATTATCAGCACGACAAAGCGGATATCTCGACCTCTCACCACTGGAAAACTTAAAGGATTTAAGGAAACTCGATTTAGCATTCAGCGAAGAATTAAGCGAATTATCAGCATTATATAATTTGACAAATCTGGAGAGTTTCTATTACAGTCCTGACAGCGTGTCGGAAGATGAAATTCTCATAATAAAAGAACACTTACCTGATTGCGATTTTTACCCGTTAACAGACAAAGACGAAGAAAATACATACGACGACGATGATCATGATGACAGCTGCGGTAGTGGTTGCAATCACGACTAATGTTAAAGGGGTTGTAACAAAGCAACCCCTTTAATATTTAATCATCAAACCATACCGGTCCATAATGATCTAAACATTCCCACAATGGTTTTGATAAACCGGTTTCAAATTTTACATCTATTTCAATACCATCATATTCATATATTTCCAAAAATTCATTAAGATTATCAATAACCTCTTCTTTTGATAACCCGTCTAACCATTGTTCTATATCCCATTGAATATTTTCTTCACCATCGTCATCTATTTCAATTTCTCCTTTATTTAATCCTTTTATAGAAAATGTATATGAAATATTCTTTAAATCTTCCGGCGGCTCAAACTCGGTAATAGTCTTAATCCCTGATTCCAATTCGTGTGTTGTATTCATCTTTAGATACTCCTTTAAAATATTTTGTCAGGTCAATGCTTTTGTTCATTTATATATTCTTGAATTTCATTTAAAATGCCTTCATTTCCTGTGAGATGTAAAGGTTCATAAGCATCTTCAATAAATTCTGAAATAGCATATTTTTCATCGAGTTCATTAAATTCTTCAATAGACATATTATATCTTTTCATATATTCATTAGCAATTTCTATTTGTAAAAATAATACTTGATTAACTGCCAAATCACACCTCCAGCCATCTTTCCATGTCTCCGGCTTTTTCAGCTTCAAGCATGTCATAAACATATTCTACACTTTCTAAATACAAAAACGATTCCGGATCATATAATAAATCATACGTTTTTGTTTTCCTAAACTGCTTTAATGCCTCGGTGAAAGTTATATTATTATCTAAAGCGTACTTTTCCACAACCTCAGCAGTCAATGTTTCAATTGAATACCGAACGGTTTCGTTATTTAATGTCATAATTTAATTACATCTCCCTTCAATGTTAAATGTGAGAGAATGTCATTGTTGCTAAAATAAATTTGCTCAGGCAGTTTGTCAACTTTTAAACGATTTATAAGCATGTCCATTGCTTCATCGTTATCTTGTTCACCATATGCTCCGGCATTATATGCACGCAATGATGCTCTTGTGTCGTCGTTGGCAGTCGGACCGATAACTGCATCGTATGTATGTGATTTATCACTGCTGCTTCGATTAGCAATTACAAATCGCAACCATTCTTTGTCTGCACCGGAAAATTCTTTTATTGAATAATTTTTAAGGTAAGCCGGATTGAATTCGAAAGTATACAAAAATGCACTGACACACTCTGTTTTTCCAAATCTTTTATTTCTGCTTTCTTCAATTAATTTGTTTCGTAATGCTATATTAATCGCATTTTGCTTCTCTTGTGAAACATAAAAACCTTTGCCGAAATCTTTATAAGGTTTACCTTTATCAGCATCCGGTTTATCAAATAAACTAATAGATCCATGATAAAGAGTTATAAAATTATTTGCGTTTCTGACCGGCATCAAAGCAAACCCCATTCCCATTTATAACATTATATCTGCTTGTTAATTATATCTTTTCTTAGTCAAAATATCAAGTGAGCACACTTTGAGGTTTTTTCAGTAATATTAAATATGTAAGTTGACAAAGTAATCGCAACCCCCGTTTGATTAATCGGTTGCATTAAGTCTGACAAACAACGAGGTGGCATTAAATCTGACCATGGACACAGAGATGTGTTCTTTTTTGTGGATAAAATAAATCACACCAAGCCGGTGCGCACACCGGTGCGGTAGTGGCAGAGTAAATTCTTGCCGTATGTAAGCGGTTGACTGCGCCTGAGCACAGTTGAGCCCGATCTTTGCTTTTTTTGCACCCCTGCATAGCCTCGCAAGCGAGGCATTGGCACCCGTGTCCCACCCGTTCGCATTCGCTCATTTTTCGTGACTTATTCATCATTATGAGTCAAAATGAATGTTCGCCATACGAAAGTCTCGATTGCGAGGCTATGCAGACCTGTAGGGAGGACACTGCAATGACTGAAATCAAAAAAAAACATTTAACCGACGAAGAAAGAATTCTAATCGAACATTGGTTGAAGGGAGGTTCATCAATCATAAAAATCGCTGAAGAACTCGGTAAGAGCACATCTACCATTTCAAGAGAAATACGTGCACGTGCTGTGGCAAGTGAAAAGGCTGCGGTCGGCCGTATAGCAAACAGATGTATTTTTCGAAAGGATTGTATCAAGCGACAACTGTGTGAGGATAAGCCGGATTGTATTAGAAAATGTGCAGCTTGCAAATTATGTAATAATATTTGCACGGATTTTGAGGAAGAGATTTGCCTGAAATTATACGAGCCGCCATATGTCTGTAACGGATGTAAGGATGAACGGTTTTGTTCGTTAAAGAAAAAATATTATCTGCACCGTAAAGCCCATCAGGCGTACAGAGAAACGCTCTCTGAATCAAGATCGGGTGCTAATATCTCGGAAGATGAACTGCGTGCATTGGATGAATTTGTCAGTCCTCTGCTTATCAACGGGCAGTCTCCACATCACATAGTTGCAAATAATCCCGATCAATTCAACGTCAGCGAGAAATCAATATATCGCTACGTTGCAGGAAACCTGTTGTCTGCTCATACTCTCAACATGCCGCGAATATGCCGTATCAAACCTCGAAAATCTAAACCTGTTCAACATAAGGTTGATAAAGCTTGCAGAATCGGACGCAATTACAATGACTTTCAAAAATTTATCGAACAATCGGGACGTGCCGTTGTTGAGATGGATACTGTTATTGGGAGAATCGGAGGCAAAGTCCTACTCACATTGCTCTTCAAAAATTGCGACTTCATGATCGCATTCATTCGAGATCGTAATACTTCGAAATCTGTCATTGATTGTTTTGATCAAATGTATGACAATCTCGGAAAGGATGCGTTCAGAAAACTATTCCCCGCTATTCTCGCCGACAACGGTTCTGAGTTCTCTAATCCGAATGCGATGGAGTTTGATGCGATGGGGGCAAGAAGAACTAACTTATTCTATTGCGATCCCAACGCATCGTTTCAGAAGCCTAATGTTGAATTGAACCATGAATTCATTAGAAGAATTCTGCCTAAAGGTTCATCATTTGATAATCTCGACCAAAAGGATATCAATCTGATGATGTCTCACATTAACTCCTACTCCAGAGAGAAGCTTAACGACATGTCGCCACATGACTTGTTCTGCTATCTCTATGGGGTTAGTGTACCCGATATATTCGGGCAACGCAAGATTCTGCCTAATGATATTATTCTAAAACCGAGCTTGTTTAAAAACGTTCCTTTTTAATTCTTGTTTACTAACCGGTCTGCCGAACCGACTCATATTTTGTGTATAACTTTATGCTTAAATTATTTTTGGTCTGTTTCGCTTGGCGTTGTCTATTGCTTTTTTGGGGGATGCATTTACTCTGACCGAAAAATCAGATTCATGTGACCTCTTGCGACAGCTTGCTCTTTTTTGCTTTTTTATGTATAGTTATTCCTATATTTATGCGGTTTTGAGGTTAATGAGACCATTTTTTCTCAGACTTAATGCCACTCCTTCATTTTTTCTGCATTTAATCCGGCTTGGTTGCATTTACTTTGACCGCTCACCGTAATATTAAATACCCCAATCCTTGAAACGTAAGGTTTCGTAATCCCAATGCAAGTATACCGTGCCGCAATCCCCGGTGCGGTTTTTATCTATGATGCATTCGGCTAAACACGGATCATTATTATCTGTGTTAAAAAAATAATATTCACGATGCAGAAGCAATACGACATCTGTATACTTTAAAAATGCTTTATAAGTAAGTAAATCAAAATCACTTAGTTTGGGACGCATATTTTTGCGATGTTCATTTATACGGGGTATAATTGCAGTAAGAATTACCGGAACATTTAAAGTCATGGCAATATTCATTATATCCCGCATTATCATATTTTGATGCTGTGTACTTTCTTCCGTATATTTATCATCCGAAACCCACCGGAAGCCATCGATTATTACCATACCTAAGTTAGAAATACTTCCGCAAAGCGGAGCTATATTTTTTACATTCATTACACGGTCGCATAAATAAATACTGTCAATATTTGCATGATTAATTGCATAAATTATTTTTTCTAATTCATCTTTATTTAATTTATTATTCATGATCCGTCCGATTTTTACTCCCGATTGAACGGATAAAAGTTTTTGAGAAATTTCCTTGTTTTTAGTATTCATTGTAAAATAGACAACAGACTTCCCTGTCAGAACCGGTATATTACTTGCAATGCTGAGCACCAGCGAAGTTTTTCCCATACCCGGTCTGCACGCTATTAAAGTGACTGATGACGAAGCAAGACCACCGCCTAAGTATCGGTCAAGATTTTTTAAACCTGTCGGTATCCTTTTGTAATCGATACAGGAACAGTCAATTTCTGACATTGTTTATCACCTCTACACTCTAAGGTTTTTAAGTAAACATTTTATATCGTTCAAAAAACTCTTTTTTTCAAGACGGGTAATATTACCGTTATTGATTTCCGCAATACTTCTATAATTGTAATTTAACTGTTCAATGGCAACTTCGATCATGTAACAAAAATTTACTCCGGAAAATTTGTGATTCTCATCTTTAAATAAATATTCACATTCATAATAAACAGTGTTGTTTTCCTTGAGAACAAACTTTCCGCTGTTTGTTGTACCGGTGTTCACAGTATTAAGATAGTCTGCTATCATTATTTTATAAATATAATTGCACTTTTCGTAAATTGGAATTGATATTGTTATGTTTTTCATACGGAAGCATATAGTTATGTATACCTTCAACGGAGGTACGAATGCCGATTCTTTTATACCTGCCGTTATATACATGAACGGTTTTATATACGATACTTCAATTTCATTTTCTATAATATCGAAGTTGCGCAGACAGACAACGACATCATTTGTCAAGTGTGCTCTTTTTTCCGACTCGGTCATCTCGCACCCTCCGGCAAAGGTTCTGCTTCGGGCAAATCCCCTTCATATCCGCTAATCGTGTCAAAGCATTCACTTATAACTGACAGCATAGCAAGCGGATTATTAATGTCCCGCTCCATATATTGACCTACAGGGCCGGTAGGTTCACAACTTTCCATTGCATCTTCCACTGCCAATATTATTATGAAATCACCAAAAATACTTCCCATGCCATTTTCATTTATATAGCTGATCCTTTGTTGTTGATTGCCGATAATTCCTTCAATTGTAAACATTATTAGTCCCTCCTCATTATATTGATGCCATTACGCCAAAAATAAAATCTTGAAAATCTGTATCTTCGCGGAAATCATATGAACCTGTATAGAACCCTTCCAGTCCCATGCTTAGTATTTCATATCCGCTGTTTTCAGTATTTCCATAATCCTTACCGATATATTTATGACGCCAATGATCTACTCTTGTCTTTTCATCTAAAGGATATGGCGGTCCGAGCCATCGTGCTTTTTCTCCGGCAGTTCTCCGGTTGTAAAATTCATGTTCTAATTTGCGAATTTCCGGATACATCTCTTCCACATGATGCCCAAGTTCATGATACGCGCACTTTTCTATTCCGCGGCCACCGCTTAAACCACTCAAAGCAATTGTTGTTAATCCGTCTTTTTTATTAAAGTAGCCTCTTGGTGCGTGTACAGCCTCAATAGGTTCATCATTGCTTTTTTCGATCCAATCAGTCGGCAGCCGCTTACGAACATCGTTAATCGCATCTATTACACGCCAGGACCAATGATTGTCTTCGTTAACAAAACACTGTCCTTTATCATTTAAAGGCACACCTATTTCGCGTGTTTCGCTAAGTACTTTTACCATGTT
>Ga0123356_10008567_pt1 | contig 10148 bp, 8 predicted proteins | sample TergutEmb28metaG_2_FD_92546 | JGI IMG/M metagenome (GOLD analysis project Ga0123356, IMG submission 92546) | Embiratermes neotenicus P3 segment gut microbial communities from Petit-Saut dam, French Guiana - Emb289 P3 | ecosystem: Host-associated > Arthropoda: Insects > Digestive system > Gut ... | reverse complement strand
AGGCGGCATCGTGGGAAGAAACATAGGAATAATATCAAATTGTTATTCTACAAGCACTGTTATAGGCACAGCCATAGAAACCGCATCACCAATAGCAGGCGGTATAGTTGGCAATACTAACGTAGGCAATGGACCAGTAAGAAATAATGTTGCATTAAATACTTTAATTACAACTCCATCCGACTTAAGTGCAAATAGAATAGCCGGAAGCGGAGTTAGTATGATGAGTAATAATTATGCGCTAGCTGGTATACCCGGTGCAGTAGTTGGCACTCCTTCGGGATCAACCGTAATCGGATTGGATGCACCGCCATTAGAAGAATTAAATGCAGCATGGTGGGGAACCGCAGGAAATTGGATCGTAGTTACCCCTTCTACAGTATGGGATATGACCACTATCTGGCAAATGGGTACTGTCAATGTCGCCGGAACAGATTATACTCTGCCTGTACTGCGTACCCCGCCAAGGTAGTAAGGAAGAAGTAACAGTCAGTTTAAGAAACAGCTGTTGCCATTTCTTTACGTATAAGCTGAGAAATAAATTCAGCTGGGGTTTGGTGTAAAGCCCTGGCGCGAGCATCAATAATATGAACAGTAGTTTCGTCTAATAGCAGCATTCGAGCCTTGCGTTCAGTAAAAAAACCGCCTTCGCCTTTTTTAATTTTTGGAGTAGTCTTTGTATACAATTCATCCAAAGCAAATGCTTCTTCTTCAGTCATTTCAGCCATTATTTGATCTCCTTAAATCAAATCAAGGTAAGCCTTACGGCAAGGCATTGCATGAAACACGTTAATTGAATCATCATCAATTTTATTATACATAACTTCAAGAAGATTTCCTTTTAAATCGAATCCAATCAAAAGATATTTATTATCAGCATCCTCAATTGGGTCTTCATAAATGAAAGTTTCAAAAGTTCGCAAAATATCTGCTTCTGTATAACCGCGTTTTAAAGCTGCCTGATTAAATTTTATTAATGTATACATTGGCATCTAACCAAAACATAACATAAAAAGAGTAAAAAAACAATCAGAGTATCAGGAATCGGTTAAAAACTCAAACATTACCGTAAAAAAGTACCTGACACCAAATTTAAACTGATTGTCACTTATTTGTTCTTTTTTCGATAAACTCCAGCATTAAAACAAAGGCGAAAATTAATAACCCAAGACATAGGGCGGCGATTTTTATATTTCTGTCGGGGATAAAATCCGGAACCTGCGCTGTATAGACATTTCCGGCAATTATGGGGATTGTGTTTGTATTTCCAAGCCCGACAATCCTGATAAAACGTTCATCAGCATATCCAAAACCCATCTGGCGGGCATGAACCAGTATGGTATCCTGATCAAACAAAAGATTATTTCTTGTTCTTTCCAAATCTTCGTTAAGAATCCCCAAATTCCTTATATTATCCCATTGGTATTCCCTTTCGGTCAGCAAATAATTGTATGCGGATAAGCCTTTTGGACCGCCAAAAAACGATATAAGCGCATAAACGGCAATGGCAGCCCAAATTCCAAGGAGATATTTAAAAATTCTCATTAAAGCCTCAATTATTAATACGGTATTATGACATGATAGCTAAATCGAATAAAAAACACCGTTCTATGCTTCGATTTACGGTAATTTCGCAGGAATTCTTTAAGGATTGACAATAACCATCCCATACGTTATCATATATATTGAGAAAAACTATTGAAAAACAGGAAAAATGCCGATAATGGGAAAAATACCATATCGGATTCAGCACAAATAATACATTTTTGGTCATCATTGGTGTTAATGTAGGGAGCAGTTCATGACAAATAACAAAAAGCCTTCGATATATTCCGATCGTGCCAATATCGGCTCCGCGGAAGAACTGGATGAATATGGGGTATGGGTAAAAAGCGAACCCCAGGTTTTATCCGAAGACATTAATTCCGATTTGACTTCTGTTGATGCTTTTTCAGACGATGCATTTTCCGACAGCCTGCCAACGGATGATTTTTCAGCTGACGATACGTTAATAGACGAAAACATAATTGATGATGTTTCAGTTGATTTTGATGATATTGGGATACCGGCGGATGAAACCGGAAATCCGGCAGTTTTAGACGATGATTTCAATGATCCGGGTCTTCAGGCAGATAATTTTGAAGATGATGATACATTTTCTTTTGACGATGCCGTAATTGATGTTAAAACATCCGATCTCTCCGGCGATGATTCAATATTTCCTGATGATGATGTAAGTATAGATATAACCGATAACCTGGCGAATGTTGACACTGACCTTGGCGAATACAGTTTTCCAGATGTCACCGAAGATAAAAGCATTAATATAGAAGATGCAAATTTTGATGATTTTGATATAACAACCGATGATTTTGACACTGTATCTGATGAAACAGAAGACAAGGAAATGGTTATTAATATCAGCGACAGCGATGATATATCTTTTGATACCCTGGATGAAAATGAAATCGATATATTTGATACTGATACCGGTATCACCGCCGAAGAAATCAATAATAACGATATTGAAATAGAAATTGACGATTCAATTAATTCAGATTCAGACGATATTTCCGTTAATGACAACGGAATTATAAATGACAGCGGAATTATAATCGAAGACTTATCCAGCAATGAAATTGAAGATTATGAAGTTCCGACTGTCAGCGCAATAGAAAAAAATATTGATAGTTTACAAAGCAGCTATAATACCGCCAAAACAAGTGAAAATGAATTATCATCCCTTTTGCTGCAGAAAATTGCAAATGAACTTTCGTCAATCAGAAGTGAACTTACAGATTTAAAAAAAGAATTTGCAATTGTCCGTTCCGGCGTAAAGGAAACTGAAAAACGCGAAGAACCAGTATCTGATCAGCAGCGCAGCAGTTTTTTCAACGAAGAAGAAGATGATACAATAGCGCTTACAGGCGATGAACTTGACAATATCCTCAATACAAGCGGAGAAAGAATCGAAGAACAAGGCATTCAGGAAAGCATAAATATTGATATTGATGATGATGACGACGAAACAATAGCTCTTACGGGCGATGAACTGGACAATATCCTTGCTACAAGCGGAGAAATAATCGAAGAACAAGGCATCCAGGAAGACATTGATATCGATATTGAAATTGATGATGATGAAGACGAAACAATAGCGCTTACAGGCGATGAACTTGACAATATTCTTAACTCTGCGGATTTCACCGAAGAATCCGGAACAGACGAAAGTGATACATCCGCTGCTGCAGGTGAAACTGACACAGATTTACCTGACACAGATTTTCTGGACATTGATTCAATTGACACAGATTCAATGGACATGGATTTATCTTCAGATACTGATGAAATAGACATACCGCCGTTTGCAGATGACGATATTACACTGGACACTGATCAGATAATACTGGACGAAACTGAAACCGAAGAAATAAAAATCGAAGGTTTTGATACAGATTCTGATGATACCAGCGGAGATGATTTTATTGATTTGGATGCAAACAATTTGGAAATAGATATCGACCCTGATATGCAGATAGATGAACAGGATTTATCAGATTTGTCAATGGATGATTCATTTAATACCGATGATTCCATAGATATCGATATGGATGAACCTGTAATGGATGATTCAGTTATTATCGATGACCCTGTCAGTATAGACGATCCCGTCAGTATCGATGACTTCAGTATTGATGACCCTGTCAGTATCGATGATACTGCTGATATTGACGATCAATTTTTTATCGACGATCTTGCCGATGATGACGAGCAATTAATTATTGAAGATACTGCTGATGCTGACGATTCATTTAATATTGATGATCCAATTGGTATCGGTGATTCTCCTGAAATTGATGATATTGATTTTGACGAACTGGAAATGCTTCGTGAAGAAGGAGTTGAACCTGTAACAACTGCTCCGGATAACAGTTCATATCTTGAAGATGACGATTTGGCAGATGATAATTTGTTATCTGATGATTTTGATTTATCGGATGCAGTTATTGACGAACCGGATTTATCAGCCGACGGCATCAATGATGATCTGATAGAACCTTCTTTGGACGAATCTGATTTTGATTTGGATTCTCTTGATGATTTGACAATAGAAACCCAGCCGGAACAGGATGATTTTGATGAAGAAATTGAACTGGACTTAGGTTCAGAAGATGATTTTAACGTTATTCCGGAACCTGTTGCAAAAGCAAAACCACAACCTGCGCCGCAACACGCGCCGCAACCTGCTCCGCAGCCGCAATATGCACCGCAACACGCTCCGCAACCTGCTCCGCAACCTGCGCCGCAACCTGCGCCGCAGCCGCAATATGCACCGCAACCTGCGCCGCAACCGCAGTACGCACAACCCGCGCCGCAACCTGCGCCGCAACCGCAATACACACAACCAGCTCCGCAACCCTCGCCGCAACCTGCGCCGCAACCGCAGTATGCACAACCCGCTCCGCAACAACCTGCGCCGCAGCCTTCCGAACGGCCGCAAGCGAAAAACAACGATGGTTTTCAGATTCCGTCTGAGTTAAAATCAGAACTCAGAAATATTTTAAGTTATATGGATCAGCTTCTTGAATCGCTGCCGGAACAAAAAATAGAAGAATTCGCCAAATCGGATTATTTTGATTCATATAAAAAATTATTTAAGGAATTGGGGTTAGTATAAATACCGCACCCCTTTCAAACGGCGCACAGCTTCATTCACGTTATAATCCGCATGCAGAAGCTGTGCGTTATATTGATTCATTGAATCTTAATGAAAACATTAAAATATTTATCCTGATTGAACCCGGTCTTGGATACATAATACCTGTATTGCAGGAAAGATTTAAAACAAGCAAAATACTGGTACTCCATATAGAAAATTTTTCAGCAGAAAATACTTACAGCGCAGCTTCTAGTATTTACAGTACAGATGCAAAAGAAATTCAAATATTTCTGGAAACGCATATTCAGGAAGAAAATATAGCCAATATAAAAGTTATAGAATGGCGGCCTTCACTGAATTATTATAAAGATGTATACGTAAAACTCCTTTCGCAGGTTGCCGGATTTTTAAAACGTACAGATGCTGTAAACAGAACAACAGCCGTTTTTGGCAGAAGATGGTTCAGAAATTTTTTCAGGAATCTGGAAAATTTGAAAAAAATAATTTTGTATAAAAAAGCTAATCTTCCGGTAATTATAACAGGTTCAGGTCCGGGTCTTGAGCAGGAAATGGATTTTATCCATAAAGTTCAATCACACTGCTTAATTATAGCTTCATCTTCATCGGTAATGGCGCTTTTGCATAACAATATAAAACCGGATATTGTTATAGCTACCGACGGAAGCCCCTGGGCATTATGGCATATTTATCCATATTTGAGGGATAAAACAGAAAAAATGTTTGCTGTAAACATGTGCGCTGCCCTGCCTTCGCAATGTACTGATGTATCACGGTTAATCATAAACGACGGCAGTTTATGGCAAAGTGTTATCTTACATGAACTATCCATTCCTTCCGTTATTATTCCTCAGAGAGGAACTGTTACTGCTACTGCTTTGGAACTTGCCATGATTCTGTCAGATTCAGAAATTTATCTTGCAGGAATGGATTTATCGGTTCAGGATAGAACTCATGTAAAGCCATACAGTTTTGACAGTCTGTTTTACAGCCAGGCAAGCCGTATCCTTCCTGTGACATCAGTGCTTTATAAACGCAGCATTCTTATCCGGCATGGAGGCAGCATGGATATTTATGCAGCATGGTTTAAAAATCAGCTTTCCGGATGGTCAAATAAAATATTTTACATTGGACAAAAACACAGAATTTTTGACAATATTGATAAAATACAAGCAGAAAAAAAAATAACAGAATATAATATAAAAAATTCAAGCCTTTTATTAAAAACAGTCGATATAAAAAATGAATCATCTTTATGTCAAAAGGGAATTCGGGCGCTTTTGGGATCGTTAAAAAATCCTGAATACTCCGGATTAATCAAACAGGAATTAAAATCAATGTTTAATTTTACAGACAAAGATTTTACAGACAATGAACCGGAAACAGAAATATACAGGTTAATTCATGGATGAAAAAGCAAATATAACCCGTTATGTATTTTCACAGTCACGCACCGGCGAAATTGTTCCGGCTATTTATCTTCCTGACGGCAGTATACAGCCGCTTCATTCCATGATTGATCCCAAACGTGAAGCGCATCGTCTTGTTTCGGCAATCACGGAAGATACCGGTTTTTTGATATTTCTGGGATTGGGCGGAGGTTTTGCGCCGCAAGCGGCATTACATCAGACAACAGCGCGTATTGTTGTAATTGATTTTGATAAAAAAAGCATTGAAGAACTTTTTGCAGCAAAAGATTATTCAGAACTGATGAACAATAGCCGCTTCAGCATGCTGATAGATCCTTCATTTAATGAAATTAAAAACTTTATACTTGAACAGTATAACTGCGCTGTTTACGGCGGCATAAAAGTCATTCCCCTGCGGACACGTATTGAACATAACAAGGCGGAATTTGAAAAAACAGCTGATGTAATACAGGAAGCAATAAAAATTACAGGAAGCGATTTTTCTGTTCAGGTTCACTTCGGAAAAAGATGGTTTTCCAACATTATACGCAACATTATAAATATGGATAAAAAAACAAATACGTCATATTATGGATATAATTCATTGCCGCAGGATATTTTTCAGAAAAAAAAAGGCTTTCCGGCTGAAAAAACAGCAATAATTGCAGCAGGACCTTCGCTGGATCATCAATTAACATATCTGAAAGAATTAAAATCAAAAGATTTTTTTCTGATCAGTTCCGATACAGCGCTTCCTGTTATATTGCATAACGGCATAGAACCTGATGCCGTTGTTTCCATCGATTGTCAGCATATCAGTTATTACCATTTCCTTGGCTGCAACAATGAAATTACCGATAATATTCCGCTTATACTTGATATTGCAAGTCCTCCTGCGCTTATGGGTTTTTCAAAAACGCCTGTTTTTTTTTCCAGCGGTCATCCTCTTGCACTTTACATTGGTTCTGTATGGCGGAAGTTTTTCAGACTGGATACATCAGGAGGAAATGTTACATATGCATGTCTTTCCCTTGCAGAAATTCTGGAAGCTCAGGAAATAGTTTTGTTCGGAGCGGACTTTGCATACATAGAAAACCGTACATACGCAAGAGGTACATATTTAAATCCGTATTTTTCCAAAAAGCAAAACCGTATATCTGCAATAGAAGCTCAGATGTCTGCATTTTTATACCGAAGTCCTTTCCTGCCTCCGGAGACAAACGAAAAACAAAATAATTTTTACGAAACATCATCACTTCGTTTTTACCGGAAAAAACTTGAAGAAAAAGCTTCTGCTATGAATTCCGGTATTACATGCGCATTTGGTTTCGGCGCTCCGATAAATCTGCAAAAAACAAAAAACCAATCCTCCATTAAAACTAATGAAAAAAAATCAACCGGTAGAATATTCGTAAATAACATAAGCGGCAGGGATTTTCTGGAAAACTACAAAAACGATATCAAGGCTCTTCCTGATGCAGATAAAAATAACTGTCTTCCAAAATTCAATTTAAAAGAAAATCAGATTTTTACTACCCTGCTCCCATATGCGGCTTCAATAAAAAACAGAAATACAGGACTTGGCTTTAGAGATCTATTAAGCGAAGTAAAACTACGAAGCGTAATGGAAATTGAAAAAGTTCTTAACCTACATTAATTCTCTGAGTGCAGTCAGAAAATTATTTTCGGCATTCCTCATTAAAGATAATGCTCTGGAAAAAACAGGAATAAAATCCCGGGGATCATTTAAAAGCAGTTCTGCAGTAACAGACGCAATTCTTCCATCAGCGGAAACAGCTACTTTTGCAACTTTGGAACGCCTGTTTGAAAAGTTTGCCGCAGCAAGAGCATCTTCTATGGAAACTGCACCCAAACTGAACCCCATATATATTTGAAAGAACTGGATATCCCTTTCGTCAATAATAATAAAATAATTTTCTCCGGATACCTTAAACTGAATATCTCCGTCAGGATCAATAAGAGGCACATATCCTTCATCGCGCAAATGATCCATATAGATATCTTGTAAATCAGCTCTTGTCCATTCCGCAGCGGCAGGAATGATGATAATAAAACTTAAAAATAAAACAGCTGCAAGTATTTTGCCCATTTTTGTCATAAAAAACTCCTCAAAATATACTGATTTTAATATTTTCCTACTATAAATTATATGACCTCAATTCTGTTTGTCAAGTAAACACGAGTATTCTGCCTTTTACAAATGACAACAGAAAAAAGACAAATCATTAATCTCCGTCATAAACCGTTATTTGCTGTCCGGCTGTATTTTTCCGCTTTGACTGAAAGATCATCATTACAATAAACGCAAAGATAAAGAATATGATAACATAAGGAAACAGCGCTTTATATCCCCAGCCCCAGCTGACAACAGCTCCGGCAACAAACGGCGTTATCCCCTGTGCAAGCTGACTTGCCCCATAATAATAACCCGTAAACTTGCCAACAGTGCTTTTGCTGGAATATTCCACCAGCATAGGAAAGCTGTTTACATTGATAATTGCCCAGCCAATACCTACTATTCCAAATAACGCCACAACTATCAAACTCATGGAATTAATAAAAAGCATAGGAATTAAGGCTGCTACAATAATAATTATCCCTGTTATAACACTCAGCTTTCTGCCGATTTTTTTTGTCAGCATAGCCGCAGGAATAAATGACGCAAGCGAAACAAGCGCAAGCACAACCGGGGACATACCAATTAAAGGACCGCCTGCCATGACAGGTTCTCCGTTGGCATAATATTGCGGTATGCCATTTTCGATTACATGCGTTCCAAAAACTTCGTTTCCGTATGTACTCCAAAAAGTTTCCATTGCATTAAAAGCGAAAAACCATAGAAATATTCCGGCTAGCAAAAGCCAAAGATTAAACTTGTCGGCTTTGGTCAATTGCCTGTCACTAACCTGACTGGCCTGGGTTTCGGCAAATTTTTCGCCGATCTCCATATCGTCCTTAACTTCTTCTGCCAGCTTATTTTCTTTTACTTTTAAATATAAAAGTAAAATACAGATTACTATAACAATACTGGTTACAATAAACGGAAAATACAGCATATCACTTTGAGTGTTCACATGTCTGCCGGTAACAATAATTGTCAGCCCTCCGCCCAATATTGCGCCTATGTAACCTATTAAATTTACGATACTGTTTGCTTTGGGCCGAAGCGGCTTGGGAGTAACATCGGGCATTAATGATACTGCAGGTCCGCGCACAATGTTCATGGTAACCAGAACAACAAGCATCAGTGCAATAACGCCCCACAAACTATTTAAGATAAACAACACCGGAATAAACGGAAATACAACAACTGTTGCAACACTGCCGGCTATGATATACGGCATACGTTTTCCCATTTTTGATTTTGTTTTATCGCTCAGAATTCCTACAAGAGGGATAACCAAAAGGGCTACAAGATTATCAACCCCCATTAACAAACCGATAAGCCAGGTAAACTGTTCTTCATTTGCCTGACCTCTGTTATTTTCAAGCAAATGCCCCAAAAACTGCGGTATGTAGAAATTGTAAATCTGCCACATCATAAGAATGGCAAAAAAGCCGAAACTAATCCACAAAATATTTTTAGTACGAAGTTTTAAATCAGGCGATTCTTGTTTAATTGTATTTTCCATTATATTTCCTTTAATAAATTACACACGATAAAAGTACAAACTGTCAAGCGATTAAAATTGATTTGTGTATCATATGCCAAATGCAAATGCGGCATATCCAACAAAAGAATCGGGAATTCTTCCGTTTTCTTCCATTTCAGCAGATGTCGTATACTCCAAAAGCCGTGCCTTGCCAAGATCTTCTGTTTCGGCAAAACCCATAGCGCCCAAAACAGCTCCCGGCGAACACGAAGAAAAATCCTGCTGTGCGCAGCGTAAAACTTCATCGGCGTTACCGGATACCACTGCTTCAATAAAACCTGCATCATTGACTTCTTTAACCCAGCGTAATGCTTCTTTACCGCTGCCTTTTGGTGAAAAACCGTAATTTCTGCCATAATGTGTTAAATCGGCAGAAGCCAAAACATT
>Ga0123356_10008566_pt1 | contig 10148 bp, 10 predicted proteins | sample TergutEmb28metaG_2_FD_92546 | JGI IMG/M metagenome (GOLD analysis project Ga0123356, IMG submission 92546) | Embiratermes neotenicus P3 segment gut microbial communities from Petit-Saut dam, French Guiana - Emb289 P3 | ecosystem: Host-associated > Arthropoda: Insects > Digestive system > Gut ... | reverse complement strand
GTGATATAATAAAACCGACACATTATGGGATTTGTGTATATATTCGCTCATGTCGGTTTTATTATATCACAATAAGCAGTCCGACGCAAGACGTCGGGGAATAAAACCCGGAGAGATTCAAAGGCTCTTTTATGATCTTCCTTGACACCCTTGCCGTATCTGTACAGCCATCCTAAACGCCATTGCGCCTCTGTTTCGCCCTGTTTTGCCGCTTTAATGTATAATTCCGCCGCTTTCATAGGATCTAACTGTACCCCTTCAGCAAAATCATATTGATATGCTAGGCGTGTTTGTGCGATTGCAAGTCCTTGATCCGCAGCAAGCTGAAAAAACTTTAGGGACTCAAACCGATTTCGCGGCTTCCCGTTTAAACCGTAATAATAATCTAATCCAATTTGACAATTCTCCTCGGCTGTTTTGAGCTGATTTTTCGGTTCGGCATCGCTCATCGTCGAATTGAAAAAGCTGTTTATGTTTCCTCTGATGATTTTTTCCAAGTTTTCTAGATGCTGTTTTATCGGTCGGCGCGTCGCATCATAAAACTGAGTCGATCCAAGATATAACTCAAACCTTGGTGTCAATGTACAATCTTCAATTTTGAACGGGATTACCCGCTTGTTGTTTTTACGGGCAAGCGCTAGTTCATCATATACGTTATCCGATTCAATTGCATTTTCGGAAAGTACCAACAAGAAACTCTTTGAAGCTATGACACTTGATGCTATTTCCGCCTGATAATATTTTGACCCCACCGCAATGTCGCGAGGCGCAATCCAACATTCGATACCTTTGGATTCCAAATACTCAACAACTTCGTTGGCAAACATTTGATCCTTAATCGAATAAGATACAAATATATCTTTCGCTTCCATTTTTAGTTCTCCTATTTTTTAATCCTAATGATTATCTTCAAATGCACCTTCTTGCCCTTGTGCAAAACGAACTCGCTCTCGGCTGTAAAGTCCGAAACTCTTTGTTCGTGGCTTGTAACCTTTTCCTCGTTCACTTTTACGCCGCCCCCGGCGATTAGCTGGCGGGCTTCGGATTTGGATTTGGCGAGGCTTGAGAGCACCATGATATCGATGATAAGGCTATCCAAACCCGCCGCAAGTTCCATGCTCGGCATTGCGCCCGCGTCGCCCGAGAACGCGGCGGCGGCCTGAGACTCGGCTTCTAGCGCCGCTTCCTCGCCGTGAACAAGCTTCGCCACCTCGAACGCAAGCCTCTTTTTAGCGGCGTTAATGCGCTCGTCTTTAAACTTACAGAGTTCCGCAATCTCGTCCAGTTCCATAAACGTGAGCAGTTTTAGGCACTCCTCCACCTTTACGTCCTCGACGTTCCTAAAATACTGATAAAACTCGTACGGGGAGGTTTTGTTCGCGTCCAGCCACAGCGCACCCTTTTGGGTCTTGCCCATCTTGGTGCCGTCCGAGTTTTCTAAAAGAGTGAACGTCACCGCGAATGCGTCCACGCCCTCCTTCCTTCGGATTAAGTCCGCGCCCGCTAAAATGTTGCTCCACTGGTCGTTGCCCCCCATCTGGAGTCGCGCGCCGTACTTTTGGTACAGCACCAAAAAGTCGTAGCTTTGCATCAGCATATAGTTGAATTCCAAAAAGTTTAAGCCCTTTTCCATCCGCGCCTTAAAACAGTCCGCCGTAAGCATCTTGTTCACCGAAAAATACACGCCCGTGTCGCGCAGAAAATCCACGTAGTTGAGTTTTAGCAGCCAGTCCGCGTTGTTGGGCATCACCGCCGCGTTTTCTCCCTCGAACGAGAAAAAACGCGACATCTGCATTCGGAATTTCTCGCCGTTGGCTTGAATCGTCTCGAGACTCATCATGCGGCGCATGTCGGAGCGGTTGGAGGGGTCGCCCACCATCGCCGTGCCCGCTCCGATTAATGCAATCGGCGTATGCCCCGCCCGTTGCATATGCGCCATCGCCATAATGGGGATGTAATGGCCGATATGAAGCGAGTCCGCCGTCGGGTCGAACCCGATGTAGAACGAAATTTTCTCGGTTGCGAGCAATTTTCGCAAATCGTCCTCGTACACGGTTTGCTTGATAAAACCGCGGGCGTAGAGGGTATCCAAAATGTGAGTCGTTTTCATAGAGTTAGTCCTAATATTCGTTATTGTAAATTCAAATGCGTATCATCGCTAAACAGTTTTATATTTTCATTAAGTCTTTTAGCAATCAAGTCTATACTAGAGATTTTTAGGGTGTAACAAGCCGTATTGCAAACAATAGTAAGTCTGCCGGCACCGTGCATCACACTAGCATTATTCTTACTTATTTCTACAATCTCTTTGAGCGTAATAATAATCTGCTCCTTTGTGTCGGGGAAAAGATATAAAACTTCATCTTGTTGCTCGAGTACCATTTTTGGACTTATCCATTGTTTAATAACCATTCCTAGTGACCAAAGCCCTATTATTCCGGTTGTAACAACTCCGATTAAGTATAGAATATTTTCTTCAACGGTTAAATAAATAAAAAATGACAAAGCGCAAAACACTATGAAACTACCAAACGTACAAAGAATCGTGATAGCAGTTACGCTTTCATATGCGCGAATATTCTTGTAAGTTTTCTTTGTGTTTTTCATAATCTTTTTTTTAGACGCAGACGTAAGAATGCACTGCTTACTATGTTCCTGCTACGATTTTCTCTTTAAACAATTCCTCCAACGCCTTAACGCCCGTCTCAATCCGCTCTAAGGATTCGTTAGAAAAGTTTAGCCGAATTGCGTTCAGCCCGCTACCGTCGGCGTAAAAAACTTTGCCTTGGATGTAGGCAACGTTGCGGGTTATCGCTTCGGGGAAGATTTTGACGGTGTCGATGTGCGCGGGGAATTCACCCCAGATGAATAAGCCGCCGTCGGGGTCGGTGTGCACGAATTCTTTTGGCATGTATTTTTTGATTGCCGCCATCATGGCGTTTTTGCGGCTCCGGTATAAAGGCAGCGCTTTTTCGATGTTTGGGTACAATAGGCCGCGCTTTAGGTACTCGAAGGTTATCGCTTGCGCCAGACTCGAGGTATGCAAATCCGAGCCCTGCTTGGCAATCGTCATTTTGCGGATGATTTCCTTTGCGCCGACCGCCACGCCCACCCTAAGGCCCGGCGAGAGGATTTTTGAAAAACTCGACACGTACACGACGTATCCGCCCTCGTCGAAGTGCTTTAACGCGGGCACGGGTTCGCCCGAAAAACGCAATTTTGAATACGGGTCGTCCTCTAACACGGGAATCTGGTATTTTGCCGCCAATCCCGCAATGCCTTTGCGGTTAGCCGCGGAATACGTTTTGCCGGTCGGATTAGAGAACGTAGGCACGACGTAGATAAATTTGGGCTTTAACGCGCGTATCTTTTGCTCTAAGTCGCCTAAATCCAAGCCATCCTTACACGTTTTTACGCCGACGGGTTTTGCCTCGTAGGAATGTAAGATTTGCAGCACGGCCAAATACGTCGGATCCTCGACCAGCACGACGTCGCCTTTGTCCAAAAATACCTTACACATGAGGTCAATGCCCTGCTGCCCGCCGCTGATTACCAACGTGTTATCAAGCTCCGCGCCCTCGATTCCGACGTCTTTTACATACCCGGTCAAAAGCTCCCGAAGCGGTAAATACCCTTCCGTAACGCCGTATTGCAGCACCTTGCGCGCCGAGTCAGCCGCCAAAATCTCGCCGGAGATCGCGGCGATATCGGCGACGGGCAAAAACTCGTTTGCCGGCAGCCCGCCCGCAAACGAAACAATCTCGGGTCGGCTCAGCAGCTTAAAAATTTCGCGCGTCGCCGTCCCGGAGAGGGAATGCATCCTCGTACTGAATTGAAACTCCATAAAACTCCTTTTTATGTCGATGCAAAAGTGCTTTTTAGTGTCAACACGCTCTAAGGCTCGTGGTCGTAATGCACCGTTACATAAGCAAAAATTACCACGGTCGTCAGGCCGCTTATCGCACTCCACTGCGCCTGCGAGCCCGCATAATAAACATCCTTTAATCTGGAGCAGTCTTCAAACGCGCCTTGGCCGATTGCCGTCAAACCGGCCGGCAGCGTAATGTTATCCAGCCAGTCGCAGGAATAGAACGCGTACCTGTCGATAACGGTCACATCGCTGCCGACGGTGACGGCGGTTAACGCACGACAGCCGGCAAAGGCCCAATCGCCGACGCTTTCCGCCGTGTCGGGAATCGTGACAGCGGTTAACGCGCTATACGCGAACGCGCTGCTGCCGATATTTTTAAGTCCGCTCCCTATCGTAACGCCCTTAAGAGCGCTGCAACGGGAAAACGCCGCATACCCCAAATATAATACGCTGTCCGGGATCGCGACATTGGCTAAGCCGTTGCAATTGTAAAACGCGGAACCCGCGATTCCAATAGTGCCGGCCTTGAACGTTACCGAAGTAATATTTTTATTCGTCGCCTCAATCGCCCAATTACCCAAATACTTTATGTTTCCGGAAACACTGTATACCAATTTGAGACAGCCGAGAAACGCGTCGCTCCCGATGCTTTGAACGGTGTCGGGTATCGTAATACTCGTAAGCTCGGCGCAAGCCCGAAATGCGTCGCCCCCGATGCGGACGATCCCGTCGGGGAGTTTTATGCTTTTAAGCTCCGGGCAATTGTAAAACGCATACGCGCCGATGTCTAACACGTTTTCGCCTATCGTAGCGCTTGAAAGCCTCGTGCAACTATAAAACGCGCGCTCGCCTATCCGCGTTGCGCCGTCGCCGATATCGACGCTTGTCATTCTGTTGCAGCCGTAAAACGCATAGTCGCCGATATCCGTTATGCCGTCGGATATGATAACGCCGGTGATTCCCGTGCCGCCGATAAATCCGCGATACGCGATACGCGTCACAGGCAGGCCGTTATAGGCCGACGGAATATACGCCACGCCGGCTGCCGAGCCGCCCGCCGAAACCTCATATTCGGCGTCGTCGAGAATCAGCGTAAACTTTAGTTCGACCGTAGCGTATACGCGTGTTTCAACGTGCGAAGAATCGCGCCGGCAAATTCTGGTCTCCTCGCCGTTCGTCGTATCGGAAGGGGGCGTCGTCAAAACCCAACTGTCCCAGAAATGCCCGAGCGCGGGGACGGCGCGCGTTTCGGTATGCGCGGGGTCGTCCTTACAAGTCCGCGTTTCTCCGCCCGCTTCCGTGCAGGTGGGCGCGGAAAGAGGCGTCCATTCTCCCCAATCGCATGCAGGGGCTTCCGCTTCGCCGCCGTCCTCCGCTCCGCCGTCTTCCCCTACCCATTTCGCATACAGCGTAAGGTTTCGCGTAACCGTATCGACGACAAAATCCCAGGCGTTTACGCATGCCTCTTCTTTATACCAACCGCTGAAATTTTCGCCGGCCTTTACAGGATCCGAAGGCTTGGCAATTTTTGTTCCGCTTTCAACCTGGGACAAGCCGGCAACGGGGGAGCCTCCGCGGCTGTCAAAGGCGACTTCGTAAACAGCGGGAGCGGATTCGCCGCACGCCGCTAAACCGAGCGCGCCTATGAAGGCAATCAGCAAAATTAGCGCCGGCATTTTAAACTTTTTCATAAACACTCCTTGGCAAATACTTCACCGTATAAAATACCGCAAAGCCTATAAACAAGCCAGCAATCGTGCTTGCAATCAGGGTGAGTGGAAGGACGTAAAACAGGCTTTGACCCAATATGAGCGACGCAATCAGCAGTTGGACGGCGTTGTGCGTAATTGCGCCCGTGAGGCTAATGCTGATAAGCCCGATTTTAGGGAACGTAAACCGGTACAAAAGGTATTGGACGCCCAAAGAGATAAGCCCGGCGGGCACGGAGTACATAAGCATAGCGGGGCTGCCGGCAAACAAAGCGCCCAACAAGCATTTTGCGGCCAGCACAATCAGCGCGTCTACGGGTCCGAGTAAGACAAGCACCGCCAAAATCGCCGCGTTCGGCAGCCCTATCTTTGCGCCCGGCGCAAACACAAGCAGCGGGGGCAAAAAATTCTCGACCAGCGTCAATATGAGCGCCGCCGCGGTGAACACCGCAAGACGGGTGATTCGCTTTGTTGTGATGCGTTTTTGTTCCATGAATATTAGCCGATAGAGATAAAATTGCTCTCGCCCACTAAGCGTATCACGATGCCGTTCGGGATGCAGACGATTTTTTGGTTGGGGCGGGTGATTTTACCCATGCGCTCGCACGCGTGATCCGGACAGGTGGAACTGCCTTTTTTAACATAACAGGCACCGCTTTCGATGACCAGCGTCAGCCCCTGCAGCGGGATTTCTAAGGGCTCCTCATCGGGTTTTGGAAACGCGTACGGGCGTTCCACAAGCTTTCCGTTTTGCCGCACCTCAACGCCCTGAACCGGATAGGCGGGGGGCGACCAATATACCCACCAGCACAGCGCCAACACCGCGGCCGCCAGCCCCGCCAAAAAAAAGATGTCGGTAAGGCGGAAAGGTTTGCCTTTTTTTATCGATTCAATTTTTTCGGATTTTGTCATGTTAAAAAGCAACGAATTCTATATTAGGCTCTCCGTACCGCTTGTATGTCGCGTTTTCGGGATATTCGGTCAACAAATCCGACTCGGCGATGCCGATAAACGCGATTTTTTGCGCCGTCACTACCGCGCCCTTGATCCCTTTGTCCGCAAGCAGCGTTTTTGCCTCCTCGAACGACTTCACGCACGCCGCCGTCGCATAGCCTTCCGCCGCGACGGCCGAGGAATCAAAAATCGCCGCGGAAACCACCGCCGCATCGTCGTACACGTACCTTTTCCCGTCAAAACTAACGCCTACGGGCATCCCGGTGAAAGGGTTTATGATGTGGCAGACGGGTAAAAAGTCGTACTCTTTTTTGCCGTTTTCATCCAATACCGGTTCGCCCGCCTCGCCCTGACGCACATACGGATATAAATAATACCGCTGGTAGTCGCCCGAAACGATGGCCGACATTTCGCCAGGCACGGACGTTGCAAATAGGGTCTCAGGTTCCCAAAAGAACGGGTTTGCCCGTTCCCCGTGCGAGCGCGAATGGTTGACGCCAACCGTCCAGTCCTCTTCGGATTGGGTAGCCGCGTCATAATACCGGCCGTAAAATTTGTTGTGCCCGGCAAAGCTGACCAAAGCCGAGCGGATGCCGCTTTTTTTAGCGATGTCCATACAAACCTCTACGGCATAGCCCTTGGCAACCGCGCCGAAGTCGAGTTTTATGTCCTTGTCGAGTTTTTTTAGGTAGTACTTTGCGCCTTCCTGCGACGCTTCCACTCCGAACGGCGTGGAAGTGTCCGCAAACTTTTCGTATATGCTTTTTGCGGCGTTCACCGTCTCGACATCGGGCAGCTTAATTACGTCCGGGGCGACCGGGAACATAAAATACCCCGCGCGCGTCGCGTCTACGTTCCATAGCTCGCTAAGCTTTTGCACCGCGATGTTGAACGCGCCGCCGGTTTTATGATAATACGCCTCCGAAAGCTTTACTAATTCGTACGTATGGCGGCTTACCTCGACCGGCTCTCCCGCGCCGGCCTCGTCGTTAAGATACTTTAGCGGCGAGGGCGCCGTCAGGATGATATCGGCATTAATGACTTCTAGCTCGGCGCACATTTGTTTATATACCGCCGGACTGTTCTTCCCGAGCAACCAAACCTCAAAGTAAAACAAGCCGAGCACGATATCGCCGTCTTTATAATATTCGCGCTCGTACGCGCTGCCGCAGCCGGCAAAGGAGCCGGCAAAAAAAAGCAAAACGCAAGAGATAATAACGGCAAGCAATCTTTTCACGAATACTATTGTACAAGAAAAGAACGGGAAAGTAAAGTAAAAAGTAAAAAGTAAAAAGTAAAAAGTGCGGATGGCGATGTAATAGGTATCAGGGCACAGGGCACAGGCTTTGGATAAAATGCCTCCGATACCCGTGCCCTGTGCCCTGTGCCTTGTGCCCTGTTACCTTATGCCGAAAAGTTATCCCTAAAAAACGCAATCTCCGCCGCGTACCCGTCCAATTCGTTCGGCGTCTCCAAATAAAACGGGAGATGCCGCAAGGCGGGGTGATTGACAAACCTGACAAGCGCGTCGGCGCCGATGAGGCCTTCTCCTATTTTCGCGTGACGGTCTTTACGGCTGCCAAAGGGCATCATGCTGTCGTTTAGGTGCACCGCCTTTAACCGGCTTAGGCCGACCTCCCGGTCAAATTGCTCCAAAACGTCGTCTAAATCGCCTGCGATATCGTAACCCGCCGCAAAAACATGGCAGGTGTCCATGCAGACGCCCAAATCTTCGTTATGCGTCACGCCGTCGATGATTTGCCTAAGTTGCGAAAAGTCGGCACCGATCTCGCTCCCCTTACCGCTCATGGTCTCGAGGAGAATCCGTGGTTCGTGATTCGGGAGAGTCGAGTGAGGAGTGAGGAGTGAGGAGTAAGGAACGGCGGAGGGAACGCTTCGTGTCGAATCCTTTTTTTCGCGCTCTAAATTTTGGATTCCGGACACCCAATTTATCTCTCGCTCCTCACTCCTAACTCCTAACTCCTCACTCGGCTGCACTAGAATGCGGTTTAACAGGCCAACCAAGTGCCCAATTCCCTCTTCCATCCCCGTCCCCGTGTGGCTGCCCGGATGAAAGGTATAATTTGCAGCGCCGCAAAGCAAGCGCAGCGTTTTTAAATCGCCGCTCATGCAAGATTCGGCAAACTCCCGCGTAGCTTCCGTACTGCTGGCGGCGTTTAGCGTGTACGGCGCGTGGGCTAACACGGGCAGCAAACCGTGCTCGCCCGCGTAGCGCAAAAATTGCGCGATGTCGCCCGCATCGACTGCCCTGGCCGACCCGCCGCGCGGGTTGCGCGAAAAGACTTGGAACGTATTCGCCCCGATGGAAACGGCGGTTTTTGCGGCCGCTAAGTACCCGTCCGCAATACTTAGGTGACATCCGATTTTGAGGGTTGAGGTGGGCATGGGAAACTCCTTGATGACCGATAATCTATTGACAATTTACAATTTACAAATTGTCAGTTTAGTGACCTACCGCATACAATGTACTACCATACAAAGGAGGTATAGGCTATGTTTTTTTGTAATCTTTTCGGCGGGTGCCGAAGAAATTGCTGCTGCCGGAGGCGCTGCTGCCGGCATGATTGCTGCTGCGGAGTCGAAGACGAAGGCGAAAGCGGAATCGAAACGGTCGGATTCGGGCGCGGACGCGATTTCGACGGGCGCGGGCGCGACGAGCGATTCGAGCGGGAACGCGATTGCGGTTGCGGACGCGATTGCGGTTGCGGACGCGATTTTGACGACGGCGGAAGGCGCAGGCGCGAGCCGGGCTGCGGATGCCGCTGATGAGCTGTGCGCAGTTGACAGTTTTCAGTTAAGCAGACTTATTTAATCCACTATCTGACAACTGACAACTGACAACTGGCAACTGACAACTCAAAAAGGCGTACCGGGTTTCCGGTACGCCTTTTTTTATGGTACGCAAAAACTACCGGCTAATATATTTACCCGTCTACCTTCGCCATATACGCCATAAGGTCTAAACACTTGTTGGAATAGCCCCATTCGTTGTCGTACCACGAAACCAGTTTAAAGAACGTTTCGTTTAAGGGGATGCCGGCCTTCGCGTCGAAAATCGACGTGCGCGGGTCGCCGATAAAGTCGCTCGAAACGACTTCGTCCTCTGTGTAGCCTAAAATGCCCTTTAAGTCCCCCTCGGACGCTTCCTTGATTGCCGCGCAAATCTCTTTGTACGTGGCGGGCTTTGCAGTTTTAACCGTCAAATCGACTACCGATACGTCCAATGTGGGGACACGGAACGCCATACCGGTCAATTTTCCCTTAACCTCCGGAATTACCAGCGCGCAAGCCTTGGCGGCGCCCGTCGAGGACGGGATAATGTTGCCGCTGGCCGCGCGGCCGCCCCTCCAGTCCTTTCCGCTCGGGCCGTCGACCGTCTTTTGCGTCGCGGTCGCCGCGTGCACCGTGGTCATAAGCCCCTCTACGATGCCAAACTTGTCGTTGATGACCTTGGCGACGGGTGCTAAGCAGTTGGTGGTGCAGGAGGCGTTGGAAACGACCTTCATCTCGCTCTTATACTTGTCGAGGTTTACGCCGCATACAAAGGTGGGGGTTTCCGCGTCCTTGGCCGGAGCGGAAATGATGACCTTTTT
>Ga0123356_10008565_pt1 | contig 10149 bp, 3 predicted proteins | sample TergutEmb28metaG_2_FD_92546 | JGI IMG/M metagenome (GOLD analysis project Ga0123356, IMG submission 92546) | Embiratermes neotenicus P3 segment gut microbial communities from Petit-Saut dam, French Guiana - Emb289 P3 | ecosystem: Host-associated > Arthropoda: Insects > Digestive system > Gut ... | reverse complement strand
CGACAGGGGGCTTTATGTCAGCTGAGGTCGGCGGCGCCGACGCCGCCGACGACATCGCCGCCAAGGCTGGACCAGCCGGTGGTGGTGCCGACGATGACCTGGAAGACAGCGTGGTTGGTGCCTTCGGCCAGGATGAGTGTCTGGCCGCCGTCGGCGGCAATGGCTGGGCTGCCGATCAGGGTGCCGCCCAGTGTTTGCAGTGTGGTCCAGCCAGTCCCGCTGTCGGAGGCGTACCAGAGCGCGTGATTGGTGCCCTGGCAGGCAAAATAGGTGGTGCTGTTCTCGGCGAGCAGCGAGGCGGCCGGCCCGCTGAGGCAGGTCCACGGGGTGCCCTGGTAACCGGTCGTCACGGTGCGGGTGAAGATCTGGCCGTTGGTGCCGCGGACGAAGAAGGTGATCGTGCCGCCGACCGGCGCAACGGCGGGACCGGCGGACAGCGTGCCGCCCAGGCGCTTCCACCCAGCCGTGAACTGGGGCAGGCCGGTGGTCGGCACGGTGGCCGTGTCTTCCCAGAGCGCGTTGTCAAGTCCGCGGCAGGCCACGGTCAGGGTGTAGCCGGCGGTTGAGGTGCCGGTGATGACCGCCGCGGGACTGCCGATGCATTCGGCGGTGGCCGGGCCGAGTTCCTGCCAGCCCCCTGTGAGCGACCGGATGAACAGGTGCTTGTCGGTACCGGTGGCGACGAACAGCGGCTGCGCCGCCTGGCCGCCGCTGCCGGGGATGGCGGCGACCGCCGGCGGCGCCACGATCTTCCCGCCCAGCGGCTGCCAGCCGGCAGCCAGCTGTGGTGCCTGCACCCACAGCTGACCATCGCTGCCCTCCGCTCCCACCGCCGGCAGCGAACCGACGATCAGCGTCAAGGCCTCTGATGTCCCGCCGAAGCTGTTAGTCGCCGTGACCTGTATCAGGTAGCTGCCGCCCGTGCCGAAGCCAGGCGTTCCCGACAGCACTCCGTTCGTGCCGAAGCTCACCCCGGCGGGCAGCGCCCCGGTCTCGGAGAAAGTTGGCGCTGGGTAGCCGAAGGCGGTCACCGTGAAGCTCCCCGGCACCCCGGCCTTGAATGTCGTCTGGCTGGCGGAGGTGATGGTGGGCGCCTCGTCGACCGTCAGCGTGAACGCTTGCGTCGCTGTGCCCGCAGTGCTGGCCGCCGTGACCGTGATCGGATAGCTACCGCCGGTGCCAGCAGCGGGCGTGCCGGACAACACGCCGGATGAGCTCAGGGTGACACCAGTAGGCAGCGCGCCCGTCCAGGAGATGAACGGCGCCGGATAGCCGGTCGCGGTCACGGTGAAGCTGCCCGCCACACCGGCGTCGAATGTCGTCTGGGCGGCGGAGGTGATCGCGGGCGCTTGGTCGACGGTCAGCGTGAAGGCCAGCGAGTAATCTGGCGCGACGCCGTTGCTGGCCGTGAGCGTGAGGGGATAAGCGCCGCTGGTCCCTGCTGCCGGGGTTCCCGAGAAAACGCCGGCGGGGCTCAGCGTGACGCCGGATGGAAGCGCGCCGGTCTCGCTGTACGTCGCGGCGGGAAGGGCGGTTCCGACGATCGCGAAGCTGCTGACGGTGCCCACAGCAAACGTCACAGACGTGCTCTTGATAATCGGGGACCATGCGTTTGCGGTCGAGGGCGTCAGCACCCAGGCGCCGTGCGTCTGCCCGGAGTACGGCGCTGCGTATGCCGATCCGGTCGCCGTGTTCACGGCGACCTGAAGCCCGCCGCGCGGGATGGTGTCGACGACTGTATTGCTGCTGGCGTCGATGATCCAGGTCGCGCCCGCGTTGGTCGAGGCGAACACCGTGCCCGAGCCAGGGTCCATCGCTACTGCCACTGCCGCGATGTTGATGTAGGAGCCGACGGCGCCCGACGTCTCGTTGATGACGGCGAGACCGTCGGCAGGGGTCGCGGCATAGACGGTGCTGGTAGCTGAGTCCACGGCGACGGAGTCCACCGCTGCCCCGCCCAGGCTGATTGTCTGGGTAACGGTGTCGCTCGCCTCGCTGACTTCCTGGACGTCGCCGTTCTGGTCGGCCACCCAGACAGCGCCGAGCGTTTCATCGACCGAAAGCTGGTACGGCCGCGTCCCGCTGCCCGTACTGATCGTCGTGACCGAGCTCGAGCCCTCTTGAATTGCGGCAACCGCGGCTGCGGTTTCCTCGGTGACGAAGACGGTCTTGGTGGTGCTGTCAACGGCGACACCTTCCGGGCTCGACCCGGCTGCCAGTGGGATCGTCTGCGTCACGGTGTTGGTCGCGCCATCTATCGCCACGACGGAAGGCTCGCTGGTGACAGTTGAGGTGACCAGCGAGACATACACGGTGCCGGTCACCGGGTCGACTGCGATGCCACGAGGCGTCCCTGACAGGGGGATGGTGGCGGTCACCGTATTAGTAGCCCCGCTCACCACGCTGACTTCGTTGGAACTGAAGTCGGCGAAATAGGTGGTGTTAGTTGCCGGGTCTACCGCCACTGCGTACGAGTACAGGTCTGGAATCGCGATGAAGCTGGCGGTGTATCCCGCGGCTGGGGCAGCGGCCGCGCTGCCAGCTCCGATGACGACCGTGGACAGCAGCATTGCTAGGGAGCTAGCCACGGCGAAACAGATAGTTCTGACTAGCCGAGGACCTTGCCAGACGCGAACTCGGGACTGGCGCATGATTGCCCCCTATTACCGCTCATACGGTTATACGAGCGAATACTTCACCATCTGATATGACTATGACAAGAGTCGCGGCACCGCGCTTTCTCACCACACCGGGCAGCCCCAGCCGGCGGTGTCAGGTGAGGTCGGCGGCGGCGATGCCGTTGATGTCGCCGCCGAGGCTGGTCCAGCCGGGGGAGTTGCCGAACAGGGCGTACTGGAAGAGAGAGTGGTTGGTGCCCTCGGCGAGCATGACGGTCTCGCCGTTCTCGGCGACGACGGCCGGACTGCCGATCAGCGTGCCGCCGAGCGGCAGCGCAAAAGACCATCCGGACCCGCGGTCGTAGGCGTACCACAGCTCGTGGTCGGTGCCCTGGCAGGCAAAGTAGGTGCTGCCGTCTTCGGCGAGCACCGACGCGGCCGGACCGTCGATGCACCGCCACGACGTGCCCTGGTAACCGGCAGCCAGTGTCCGGGTGAAGATCTGGCCAGTGGTGCCCTGGACGAAGAAGGTCATGGTGCCGCCGACCGGCGCTGCAGCAGGGCCGGCGGACAGCACGCCGCCCAGCCGCGTCCACCCGGAGGTGAACTGCGGCAGGCCGGAGGCCGGCACCGCGGCAGAGTTCTCCCACAGTGCGTTATCCAGGCCGCGGCAGGCCACCGTCAGGGTGTAGCCGGCGGTCGAGGTGCCGGTGATGACGGCCGCGGGCGCTCCGATGCACTCGGCGGTGGCCGGTCCGAGTTCCTGCCAGCCGGCCGTCAGCGACCGCATGAACAGGTGCTTGTTAGTACCGGTGCCGATAAAGAACGGCTGGGCGGGCGTGCTGCCGCTGCCGTCGATGACCGGGAGGGCCGCCACCGCAGGTGGCGCCACGATCTTCCCGCCGAGCGGCTGCCAGCCAGCAGTGAGCTGTGGTGCCTGGACCCACAGCTGGCCATCGCTGCCCTCGGCCCCGATCGCGAGCAGCGACCTGACAGTCAGCGTGAACGCCTGTGACGTCGTGCCGGCGCTGTTGGTCGCGGTGATTGTGACGTGGTGCACGCCGACAGCGCCCAGTCCGAGCCCGGGTTCCTCATACAATTCGCCGTTCGAGAACAGAGTCACACCCGGAGGCAGCGTTCCGGCCGTGACCGTGTACGTGGCGGCGGGGTAGCCGCTCGCCGACAAGTTGAACTGGTCATTCGAGTCCGCCAGGAACGTCGCCGACGCCGCGGACGTGATGGCCGGCGCCTCAAGCACGGTAACGGGAATCGTGCTGTAGGCCGTCACGTTGCTCGTGCCGTAGAGAATGGCGTTATAGAGCCCGCCGGATCCGGCGGGCGGGGTCCCGGTCAGCTCCCAGTTGCCCGCAGTCGGCTCGGTCACTGTCAGCCAGGTGGGTACATCAGTGTAGGTACCGACGGCTGTCACGGGCGGGTTCCCTGAGACCTGCAGCGGGACGATGCCCGGCGTGCCAACCCGGAAGGTAGCTCCCGACGGAGCCGTTATCGACGGAAACTCCTCGACAGTGAGCGTGAAAGCCTGCGAGTTGTCCGGTGCGACGCCGTTGCTGGCGGTGATCGTGATCGGGTAGGTGCCGACCGCTGCGGCAGCCGGGCTTCCCGACAGCCCGCCAAAGGGGTTCAGGGTCACGCCAGCCGGGAGTTGACCGGTCTCGGTGAAGGTGGCCGCCGGAAGTGCCGACGCCGTGATGTCATAAGTGTTGCTGGTACCCGTACCGAAGGTCGCGGCGGGCGTGCTGTTGATGATCGGCGAATACGCGTTTGCGGCTGACGGTGTCAGCACCCACGCGGAGTTCGTCTCATAGGCCGACCCGGTCTCGGTATTCACCGTGACTTGCGCACCGCCGCGCGGAAGCGTGTCAGCGACCGCGTTGCTGCTGGCGTCGAGTACCCAGGTTGTACCGGGGTTGCTAGACCCGTCGGCGTTCAGCGGCGCCGCGAGGCTCGACGCGAATACCGTGCCCGAGCCTGGGTCTACGGCCACGCCAGTGATGGCCGCTGGGAATGCCGTTTCAGGTGTGACCGTGGTGCTGACGGTCCCGGTTGCTCCGTCGATGACGGCCACGGAGGTGTCCTGCAACCCGGCATACACCGTGTTGCTGACCGGGTTGACCGCAACCGATTCGACCACCGCACCCGCGCTGGGGAACGGGATCGTCTGAGTGATCGTGTTGCTGGTGCCGCTGATCGCGAGCAAGGCGTGTGCACCGGCGATCCACACGACGTCCGATGTCTCGTCGACCGCGAGCTGAGCCGGGTGCGTACCAGTGCCGGTGCTGACGGTCGTCGTCACCGAGTTCGTGGAACCAGCTATCACCGCGACTGCGGCCGCGCCCGGCTCGGTCACGTAGACGGTGTCGGTTGAGCTGTCGACGGCGATGCCTGCCGGGGCTGATCCGGCGGGCAGCGGGATGGTGGCCGTGACTGTGTTGTTCAGGCCGTCGATGGCGTCCACCGCTGGCGCGCTTGCACTTGTGGCGGCCAGCGCGACGTAGACCGTGTCCGAGACTGTGTTCACCGCAACGCTGCGGGCAGCCGCAGGCAGTGCGACCGAGGCGGCCACGGTGTTGTCGGAGCCGTTGACAACGGTGAGCCCGCTGGCCCCGCCGAAGTACACGCTGTTAGTCGCCGGGTCGGCCGCCACAGAGAGGACAGTCCCGATAGGGAGCTGTGACACCGTGTACCCGGCTGCCGGGGCCGCGGCGGCGCTGCTCGCTCCGCTCACCGTCGCGGCTAGCAGCACCGCGAGGCCTAACCCGGTGGCGAACTTTGAGCTTGGAATACGCGGACCGAACCCGCCGCGTCCTTCGGACTGACGCATGGTGACCCCCGCTTTACCTGGTCATGCGGTATCGATGCTGACGCATCTGACGTTGCTGCGGCAAGCGCCGGAGCCGTTGATCGCTGCCATGAGGTTCCAAAGTCAGGTGAGGTCGGCGGCGGCGATGCCGTTGATGTCGCCGCCGAGGCTGGTCCAGCCGGGGGTGCTGCCGAACAGGGGGTACTGGAAGAGGGCGTGGTTGGTGCCCTCGGCGAGGATGACGGTCTCGGCGCCTTCGGCGACGACGGCCGGACTGCCGATGAGGGTGCCGCCCAGCGAGACGGCGGCTGTCCACCCGGTCCCGGTGTCGGAGGCGTACCACAGGGCGCGGTTGGTGCCCTGGCAGGCAAAGTAGGTTGTGCTGTTCTCGGCGAGCAGCGAGGCGGCCGGCCCGCCGATGCAGCGCCATGGCGTGCCCTGGTAGCCGGCCGTCGCGGTGCGGGTGAAGATCTGGCCGTTGGTGCCCTGGACGAAGAAAGTCATGGTGCCGCCGACCGGGGCTGCGGCCGGGCCGGCGGACAGCGTGCCGCCGAGGCTGGTCCACCCCGTGGTGAACTGGGGCAGCCCGGTGGCCGGCACCGTGGCGGTGTTCTCGAACAGCGCGTTGTTCAGGCCGCGGCAGGCCACGGTCAGGGTGTAGCCGGAGGTGGCGGTGCCGGTAATGACGGCTGCCGGCGCGCCGATGCATTCCGCGGTGGCCGGGCCGAGTTCCTGCCAGCCGTCCGTCAGCGACCGGATGAACAGGTGCTCGTTGGTGCCGGTGCCGATGAAGAAGGGCTGGGCAGGCGTGCTGCCGCTGCCGTCGATCACCGGGATCGCGGCCACCGCGGGCGCCGCGGTGATCTTCCCGCCGAGCGGCTGCCAGCCAGCAGCGACCTGGGGTGCCTGGACCCACAGCTGCCCGTCGCTGCCCTCGGCCCCCACCGCAAGCGGCGACCTGACCGTCAGCGTGAACGCCTGCGACGTCGTGCCGGCGCTGTTGGTCGCGGTGATCGTGACGTGGTAGGTGCCCACCGCCCCCAGCCCGAGGCCCGGTTGCTCTGTCAGTTCGCCGTTGGAGAACAAGTTCACACCCGGAGGCAGCGCTCCGGCCGTGACCGCATAAGTCGGGGCAGGGTAGCCGCTCGCCGACAGGCTGTAGCTGTCATTCGAGTCCGCCAGGAACGTCGTCGTCGCGGCGGAGGTGATGATTGGTGCCTGCTGAACGGTGATCGAAATGGAGAAGTAGGTAGTGCCGCCCGAGTTCGAGGCGTCGAGGACGACGGGGTCATAGAGGCCGGCTGACCCTGCGGGTGGGGTCCCGGTCAGCTGCCAGCCGCCCGAAGAGTTCTGGGTTGCTGACAGCCAGGAGACAAAATCAGAGTCGATCCCGACAGTAGTGCCGGGGGGATTCCCGTTGTTGACCTGAAGCGGGACGCTGCCGGGGACCCCGACCTCGAACGAGGCGCTCGAGGGACCCGTTATCACCGGCAGCTGCACGACAGTCAGCGTGAAGGACTCCGAGTAGTCGGGCGCGATGCCGTTGCTGGCGGTAATCGTGATCGGGTACATGCCGGCATCGCCCGCCGCCGGGGTTCCCGACAAGATGCCTGACTGGCTCAGCGTTATGTCGGCCGGCAGCGCGCCGGTCTCGGTGTAGGTGGCTGCGGGAAGTGCGGATGCGGCAAAAGTAAAGGTGTCGCTGACCCCCGTGTCGAACGTAGTCGCGGAAGCACTCGTGATGATCGGCGACAGCTCGTTTGCTGCTGACGGCGTCAGCACCCAGGCGCCGTTTGGCTCGAAGCCCGATGCTACGTAGGCCGAGCCGGTCGCCGTGTCTACCGCGACGGCTGTCCCCCCCCGCGCGATCGTGTCGACGATAGAATTGGTGCTCGGATCGATGACCGAGGTCGTGCTGAGGGCGCCGGTAAAGCTTGACGCGAACACCGTGCCGGATCCCGGGTCGACTGCTACTCCCGTCAGCCGTTGCGTCGCGGAGATAGTTGTGGTGACGGTTCCCGATGCTCCGTCGATGACGGCCACGCCAGTGATCACCGCGGCGTAGACGGTGTCGCTGACCGGGTTGGCCGCCACATAGGCCACCTCTGTGCCGACACTGATCGTCTGGACCAGGGAGTCACTGGTGCCGCTGATGGCGAGCACGTGGCCCTTCAGGTCGCCCACCCAGATGACGTCCGAAGACTCGTCGACAGCCAGCTCAGCCGGTTCCGTGCCGCTCCCCGTGCCGACCGTATCTATCACCGAGTTCAAGGACCCGTCGATTACCGCTACCGCGGCCGCGGACTCCTCGGCCACATAGACCATGTCGGTGGTGCTGTCGACAGCGACGCCTGCCGGGACCGATCCGGCGGGCAGCGGGATGGTGGTCGTCACCGTGTTGTTCGTGCCGCTGATGACGGCGACTGCCGGCGCGCTGGTCGCCGTCGCAGCGAGCGACGCGTAGACGGTATCCGTAGCCGGGTCCACTGCAATGCCGCGAACACCCGTAGACAGCGTGATCGAGGTGGCCACGGCGTCGGTGCCGCCGGTAACAACGGTGACCTCATCCCCGTCGTTCGCGAAGTAGACGCTGTCGGTGGCGGGATCGACCGCCACGAAAAGGGCTGTCACGCCTGGGATGAGCGAGGCCGTGTAGCCGGGAGAGGGGGCTGCGGCAGCGCTGGTCGCGCCGCTCACCGTCGCGGCCAGCAGCACCGCAAGGCTTAACCCGGTGGCGACCTTTGAGATGGGAATACGCGGCCCGGGCCCGCCGCGACCTTGCGACTGACGCATGGTGCCCCCGCCTTACAGGTTCATGCGGTAGCGATGTTTCCGCACCCGATGTTGCTGCGGCAAGCGCGCGGCGGCGCGGGAGCCTTTGGTAGCTGACATGAGGTTCCCATGTCAGTTGAGCGCTACGGCGCTGACGCCGCCGACAACGCGGCCGGCGAAGTCGTTCCAGATGCTGGTGGGCGTGCGCCAGACGACTGAGTGGTTGGTGGCTTCGACGTAGAGTTCGATCTGGCTGCTGGTTGCGGCTATGCCCGGCCCGCCGATCAGGATGCCGCCCAGCGACGTGGCCGGGCTCCATCCGGTCCCCGGGTCGGTTGCGTACCAGAGCGCGTGATCGGTGCCCTGGCAGGCGAATGCCGTGATGCCGGTGGCGGGCTGGAGCGCGGCGGCCGGGGTGCCGATGCAGGACCATGGTGTCGCCGCGTAGCCCGCGGTCAGTGTCCGGGTGAAGATCCGGCCGTTGGTGCCGCGGACGAAGAAGGTGATGGCGCCGCCGACCGGGGCGACGGCCGGCGCCGCTGACAGGACCCCGCCGAGGCTGGTCCACCCCGAGGTGAGCGTCGGCAGGCCGGACGCGGGCAGGGTCGCGGAGTTCTCCCACAGCGCGTTGTCCAGTCCCCGGCACGCCACCGTCAGCGTGAACGGGCCACTGGGCAGCGAGCCTGTGATCACCGCGGCCGGCGGGCCGAGGCAGGATGCAGTCGCGCTGAGTTTCTGCCAGCCCGCCGTCAGCGACCGGACGTACAGGTGCCTATCAGTGCCGGTGGCGATGAGCAGCGGGGCTGCCGGGCTTGCGCTGTCCGGGTTGGGTGGCGCGGCCACTGCAGGCGGGCCGGTGATCCGCCCGCCCAGCGACTGCCAGCCGACATTCAGCTGCGGCTCCTGCACGAACAACGCCCCGTTGGTGCCCTCCGCGCCGACCGCAACCGCAGGCGCCGCCGGCGCCTGCGTCACTGTCAGCGTGAATGCCTGCGACCAGTCCGGCGCAACGCCATTGCTGGCAGCAATCCTGATCGGATAAACCCCCGCCGTGCCAGCCGCAGGCGTACCCGACAGAATGCCGTTCGCGCTGAACGTGACCCCGGCGGGCAGCGACCCGGTCTCGGTGACGGCCGGAGCGGGCCGCCCTGCTACGACGCTGAAATTGGTCTCGAAAAAGCTGCCGGTGCTCGTGGTCGCAGCGGCAGGACCGGATATAAGCGGCGAGATGGCGTTCGATGCCGACGGCACCACCGTCCACAAGCCGGGCGGCTCGTTGGTGTACGCAGTTTCATACAACGTATCTGTGGCCGGACTCATTGCGGCAACGTATCCGGCCGGACCGATCACATCGGCGACAGTGTTCGTTGCTCCGTCGATGGCGATCGTTCCGCCGGCGGTCGTTCCGTTGACGGACGCGTAGCCCACGGCGAACACGACGTTGTCCGTTGGGTCGACTGCTAGGCGGCCGAACGCCGTGTCCGTAACCGGCACGGTTGTAATGATCGTGCCGGTGGCTCCGTCGATGACCGTAAGCGGATCGGCGCCTGCAAGTGACGAGACATACACGGTGTTGGTAACGGGGTTGACCGCGACATATGCCCCGTAACTCATGCTAACAGTGTGAAGGATGGTGTCGGTGACGCCGCTGATCGCCACGACCGGGCCGTTAACGATGACGGCCCAGATGACGTTGGTTGCCTCATCCACGGCGATGGCCTGCGCGCGACCGCCGCTGCTGACCGTCGTGGTGACCGCATTGGTGCTGCCATTGATGACGACGACGCCAGTAGCAGCGACGTAGACCGTGTCGGTGGCGCTGTCTACGGCGACCCCCAGGGCGATGCCTGCCGGCATCGCGATAGTGGCGGTGAGCGTGTTGGTAGAGCCATCGATCACGTCGATGTGGCCAGCATCGGCGACATACACAGTGTCCGT
>Ga0123356_10008564_pt1 | contig 10151 bp, 8 predicted proteins | sample TergutEmb28metaG_2_FD_92546 | JGI IMG/M metagenome (GOLD analysis project Ga0123356, IMG submission 92546) | Embiratermes neotenicus P3 segment gut microbial communities from Petit-Saut dam, French Guiana - Emb289 P3 | ecosystem: Host-associated > Arthropoda: Insects > Digestive system > Gut ... | reverse complement strand
TAAGAGAATACGCAACGGCCTCCAGCCACTTTGCCAAATCACTATCCTGGAAAACCCATCCGTAGTGTTCTCCCTCCGCTTCTCCGGCTGCTATCCTGAAGTTTTGGATCGCATGGCTTTTCTCCACACCGGGGATCTTATCTTCCATAACATCAGCTTGATAAGGAATCACGACTTCTCGTACAAGTTTTTGAACTTTGTTCCAAAACATGTCATCAACCTTTACATTTTCCAATGGAATGCTTTGCTGAACTCTCATAAAACTGACAATTCCTTTCATATAGTACTGAGGAACATACTCACTCGGGCATCTCACTATCCTAAAATACAAAACAACCGTGAAAAGCAACACCACATCCGTGCATCTTATTCACATGGACGAGATGTTGCTTTAATATGTAATTAGTAAAATACCCGAAACCTACCCTTTAACACTACCGATAACCAGACCCCTTGTGAAGTACTTCTGTAAAAACGGGTAGATAGCCATAATAGGTATCATCCCAAGGAACAACTGGGCAGCACGACCGGAACGCTCATTCAGACGGGCAACAAGTTGAACGAACTCGGGACCCATAAGTCGCATCAGTTCTCTAAAGTTAGTCAGAAGAGTTTGAAGATATGTTTGCAGCGGATAGTTAGTTGGACTATTCATAAAGAGCATGCCCAGGAGCCACTCGTTCCAATGATGCACGAATGAGAAAAGTGCAACAGTGGCAAGAGCGGGTTTGAGAACGGGGAGCATGATCTTAAACAGAACGGTAAAGTACCCGGCTCCGTCAATTAGGGCAGCTTCCTCCAGCTCTTTGGGTAAACCGCGGATGAAGTTCATCAATATCAGCATTGAGAAAACAGGCAATCCACCCGGCACAACAAGCGACCATATGGTATCAAGCATCCCGAGATTTGAAACAAGGATATAGAAGGGGATAAGACCACCGCCAAAAATCATTGTTATGGCAAAAAACGCCATGTAATAATTTCGTGCACTGAACTCACGTGTGCTTTTTGCAAGTGGATAAGCTGTTAGGATCATAAGAATCATGTTGATCCCGACACCGAGGACGACTCTGCGGATCGAAACCATAAACGCCTGTACGAATCTGCCGCTTTCAAATGCAAATGTATAGGGTTCTATAGTGAAACCCATTGGCCAGAAACTGACCCTGCCTGCTGTCACATAAAAGGGTGAGCTAAATGAGATAGCGAGTATGTGGATAATAGGCAAAGCGCAAGATAGACAAACTATAGTTATGAGAATATAGTTGAAAACGCTAAAGATTTTCTCGCCTCGAGTTCTAAAATGCATATCTCACACCCCCCCCCTAAAATATTCTATAGTTGGCGACCCTATATGCGAAAAACAGGGAGAGAGACATAAGGATCATAGATACTACCGAGCGCATGAGACCGACTGCAGCACCAACTGCAAACTGTCCGCCGGTAAGCCCGATTCTGAACAGATAGGTGTCGATGACATCACCTGTAGAATAAACGACAGGAGAGTACAGATTGTATATCTGGTCAAAGCCTGCATTGAGAACATTTCCTAACGCAAGAGTTGCCATAAGTACAATGATGGGACCCATGAGCGGAATGGTGATGGACATGATTTGCCTGAACTTGCTTGCCCCGTCAACGACAGCGGATTCATATATCTCAGGATCTATTGAAGTTATCGTGGCAAGGTACACAACGGTTCCAAAACCAAAGGTCTTCCACACATCAGACCATATCATAGTCCACGGGAAAACATTCGGATCGACCAGGAAAGGTATTCTGCTAAACCCAAGAGCTTGTATGACTACATTTACGATGCCGTCAGAAGCGAGGATCGTCTGCATGACACCTGCAAGGATTATCCAGGAAATAAAGTTTGGTATGTAAACGATCGTTTGGAAAAACCTCTTGCAAAAAGTGACTCGAATCTCGTTTATCAGCAGAGCAAACAGGATGGATGCCGAAGTGCTGAAGACGATTTTAAGAATAGAAATAAAGAGGGTGTTCGGAATAGTCCGGGTAAATTGCGGCTGAGCGAAGAGCCACCTGAAATTATCAAGCCCGATCCACGGAGACCTTCCAAAGCTGAGCACCGGACTGAAATCCTGAAAAGCCATTATAAGACCGTACATTGGGCCATATGAAAAAATGGCAGTAACAATAAGCGCCGGTACTATAAGCATATGTAGTGGCCATTCTCTGCCAAAGCGCTTGATTATCCTGCGTCCACCTCCAAAGTATCGCTCTTTCTTTACCTTTTCTGCTTTATTGGATCCAAGTTGATTTAAATCGACAAAGCCCGACCCCATAAGCAAACCTCCTCTTGATCATCTTGGTTTAATTATCAATAAAGATATATTCATTATACATCATTTTTTACTATGTTAAAGACTTTGGGGAAACTTTTTGGAAAGTTTCCCCAAAGTGCAGCGAAACCGCCGGTTTCTATTTATCGGTAGTAGAGATTTACTGCGTCTTCTTTGATTTGTCCGCCTTGAGAATACCACTGCTCAATTACGGATGGCCATGCGCTTACGGGTTTATTGCCCATAACTATTTGCATTACTTCTTCCAGGATGATATCACCGGTGCTGCCGGCATCACGGAACTCTGCAGGCGGTGGGCCGTTCAAAGCTGTCCTTATTGTCCAGTTGTTGTCGAACAGATGTTGGCTTCTTGCATATGAGCTTCCATCAAATCCCATCTGCAGATAAGCACCGAGTGAATTGAAGTTCTCCGCACTCGGATCGGTTCTCCATGTGAGCGAGTCAGCATACTTAAACTTCATGCCTGTTGTGAAAAGATCGCTTGTATCTCCTGATTCAAGAGCGTGGAGTACATGCTGGAATTGCAATAAGTCTGCATGCGGGTCGATTACAGCAAATGTTCCTGTCATCGCATGCTCACGACCATCACCCATGTAGTATACGAGTTCTTCTTCGGTCAGATTTGCATCGGGACTGAAGACCATATGGTCGAGGATGCTGATAACCTTAAACATAGCAGCGGGGTTTTGGAAGTTTGAGCTTGCAACGATAACGCCAACATTCTGGTAGAAGATTTGACCGTTCGCAGGCTTGCTTCCATCAACTGTCGGGAGATTGAATGGAACAAAGTATGCGTCCAGATTATCTTGCTCAGCGACGATCATACCGCCCCACCAGCCCCACCACTGGAGCCAGCAATGGATGCCTACGACACCGTTCATAAGATCTTCTTTTGCGCGTCCATCGGGATCCATTGTCATGAATTCGGGGCTTATAAGACCTTCAGAGTACCATCTTGCCCAGTTTTCAAGAGCTGTTTCAAATTCAGGGAATGTAAATCCGGGTTTTAATTGTCCTGTTGCATCAGGCATCCAGAAATACTCGTTATTATAAATCTCTCCGACATATGCACCCCAGATCGGAGCTGTTCTGAATAACCATCTTAAATCACTGTCCACACCAAAGCCATAGCCGGCACCCTGGTCACGCATGAACGTTCTTGCGAGATTCTCAAAATCATCAAGTGTTCTGAGCTCTGGTGAGCCCGCATCTTCGTACCAGTCTTTACGTACCCACATGTGCCACGGCTGGTCGATTTGACCATAGTAGTAACGAGGCATTCCATAAATTCTTCCGTCTACGCTGAAGCCCTGGATAGTGTCAGGGTCTACCTTCTCATGGTCACGGATGCGTTGAGAAGCATGGTTCTGATATGCATCGGTGAGATCAAGAAGCATTCCTTCTGACTGCAATTGACCAAACAAGCGAGGGTCGATATCACGAGGGATGGTGAAGACATCAGGAATATCTTGTGCTGCAATCGTCATATTAAGACGTGTTTCATACTCCTCGATCGGAGCTGTCCATATGAAATCTACTTCGATATTCAATCTGTCTTTGTACAACCTGGTCCATGGATTGTTGTTTACATCATCGTCGCCTTCAAAGAACCAGTTTGTGGCGTGTGGTGCAGCCGCACGAATCAGAACGGTTTCCGAGTAAGGGTCGTCCCAATTTGCAGGTGGCTCCACATAGTTTAATGTTGCTCCACTGGCTGCAGGAGCTGCCGGATCTGCGGGTGCTGCCGGATCTGCGGGAGCTGCAGGATCTCCCGGTGCTGCCGGGGTTGTTGTGTTGTCTGCGCATGCCGCAAGTATGCCGACAAGCATAAAGCACGCAAGCACAAGGGCTATTAAGCGTTTTCTCATTTGATTACCTCCATATAATATTGTATAAGTTAATTGCTAAGGATGCATTAATAAAGATTATAAAGTAATTAACCTGCAAAAGCAATAGCCAAAGATAGCTAAAAAATAAATTTGTTAAAATGATGTAATGCCTCGCATTGTATTTGTGCAAGGTGTACAAAAATCGAGCGAAATTTTCTATTTTCTGATTAGAAGAACTTTTTAACATTAGTTTGACAACGGAAAACTAATGTATTATTATAAAAAGCGGAGAAGTGCGCCTCGATTATTAATTAAGACTAATTAATAAATGGGAAAAGCATCCTGCAGTACATAAAAAGCATCCGGCAGTATATAGATGACAGATGATAACGGAGCAGCAACTAATGCAAAATAACATCAAATCACCCGAAACGATCGCGGAACACAATAGACGACTTATATTAAATGCCTTGCGCTTTAACGGCAATATGTCACGAGCCGACTTGTCGAGGCATCTTAATATGAGCTTTCCTGCAATATCATCAAATGCAAAAGGATTACTGGATGCAAAATATATATTAGAAGTAGGAACAGGGGACAATACGATCGGGCGAAAATCCACACTGCTTGCATTTAACGCTAAACGTGGGTATATCATAGGCGTAGACCTTGGACGATTCAGGATAAGAATGATGCTTGCTGACCTGCTTGGCAATGAGGTCATAAGCACAGAGATCATCAACACGGCAAGTCATCAAGGAGGCGGTCAGGAAAGCATCACGCTGATCCATGACCAGGCACTGGACATACTAAAAAAATCCGGAAAAACGAAAGATGATATCTTATGCATCGTAGTCGGTATACCGGGTATCATCAGTGAAGGAAAAAGCTTTCTGGCGCCATATACTGAAAACTATCTTGAGCAGGATATGATAGGAACGCTGCAAGACGTATTTGAAGCAGATGTGATATTAGAGAACTGCGTAAATCTGGGTGTTATAGGCGAGCAATGGAAAGGTGCGGGAGTAAACTGTGACGATGTAACATATATTGCCTACGGTGTTGGGCTTGGATCTGCGCATATCGTCGACGGCAGACTTTATACGGGAGCAAAAGGAGCTGCGGGTGAAATCGGCTTTATGGTGACTGACCCTATAAACATCAGCAACACTTACGATGAAGTCGGCTCACTGGAGCAAGCTCTATCGATCAGTAAGATAGAACAGTATTTAAGATCCGGAAACTTTGATGAGGAAATAATCAAGCTGATCAAAAGCTATAAAGAGGGCGAAGACATGTACGCCAGGCTGATGATCGATGAAATCGCTTTAAACTTCGGGATCATGCTGGTAAACATAGCGGCAATACTTAATCCTGAGGTGATAATTATTGCCGGCGGATTAGGCTACAACCTGGGCAAGCTGTTTCTGGAAAACTGGAAGGAAACCTTGGGTAAGCACGTACCATTTGCTCCAAGGCTGGTGCTTTCCGAGTTGAACCATACGGAAACAATGCTTGGTGCAGTGATGACAGGAATAATACACGTACACGAGTTCATGCTGTAATACAAACCCGTCATTGTGGGCTTGACCCGCAATCCCATGAACTTCTCTGAAAGGAGGAATATATCATAAAATACTATATTGGCGTCGACGGCGGTGGAACAAAAACAGCGATCTGCGCAGTGTCTGACGATTCATCTGTGATACTGACGGAACTGACAAACAGTGCCTCCTGGAGAGAATATGGCATAGACCATGTTGTGAAGAACATAAAGTCAGTGATCGAAGGATTCCCTATAGGGAAGGACGGGACTGTTGCAGGAATTGCAATGGGAATACCATGCTTCGGTGAAAGTGAAGATGGAGACCGCGAACTGGAAAAAGCAATGAATAATGCCTTTTCCGGAGTCCGGGTATATTTGACTAATGACGTTGAAGTAGGGTGGGCAGGCTCACTGGGATTGGCTCCGGGAGTAAATGTGGTAGCCGGAACCGGTGCTATTGCATTTGGTAAAAATGAATCCGGAGAAACAGCACGATGCGGCGGATGGAGTGAGTTTTTTAGTGATGAAGGCTCCTGCTACTGGGTTGGTCGTAAAGTATTACAGTTATTCTCAAAACAAGCAGATGGCAGAGTAGCAAAAGATGAACTTTACACAATGATCCACAAGGAATTTAACCTCAAAAATGACTTTGAAATCATTGACCTGATCCATAGTGAGTACGTTGCAAATCGTGACAAAGTAGCCTCTTTGCAAATCTTAGCAAGAAATGCTGCTCTCGCAGGCTCAGAGAGCGTAAAGGTACTGTATAAGGAAGCAGCAAATGAACTCTGTCGCTTGGTCGAAGCCATAAGTGAAAAGATACATTTCAAACAACAACCCTACCCGGTTTCATATTCCGGCGGATTATATCGGGCAGGCGAACTCATCCTCCCGTATTTCTTTGCCGGGATCGAAGCAGCAGGCGGAATACCGGTAACACCAAAGTTTGAGCCGATGTATGGAGCCGTCTTACTGGCATTCGAAAAAAATAATCCGGAAGGACTGCCAAAACTTCAACAACGCCTTGAAGAAATATGATATAATACAAACCCTGTAGGGGTTGCAGTCCTCTGCGACCCCTTTTTGTAATCAACTTTCTCAACTATTTTTATCGGAGGGACAATATGGCACTGACTTACAAAGAAATGCATGACACCTTTAACGCATTGAATAAAACAAAAGACTATATCGAAGCAAACTGGACAAAAATAGAAACATTCTTCAGAAGTAAAGACCGCTTCGTGTATGTAGGATGCGGCTCCAGCTACAGCAACGCAAAATCCTTTGCGATGATATGTGCAATGAGCGCCGGAAAGTCGGTAATGGCACTGGCAGCCGGAGATATACTGCTACACGCAGAGCGATATATAAAATGTCTGGACGGAGCAGCAATAGTGTTCATCTCACGTTCAGGACGCACAAGCGAACTGATAATGGCACTTGATGCACTGAAAGAAAAAGGATGCGACATCGCAGTCGCATCGCTGGTTTGTGCAGATGACACACCACTCGGCGAAAAGAGCGATCTCGTACTGTCGACACCGTGGGCATTCGATGAAAGTGTATGCCAAACACGCTGCGTGACTAACGCATACTTTATGGCAGCGTATATAGGTGCAAAAATGGTAAGCGATACAGCCGTGCTCGAAGACTTGACATTGATGATAAAAGAAGGTCCGGCATATCTGGAAAAAGCCGAGGCACTCGCAAAAGAACTGGCAACAGAGTCATGGACACACGCAGTCGTACTTGCCGATGCAGAGCTTGAAGGAATAGCAGAAGAAGGAGCACTGGTGTTCAAAGAAGTATGCCAGTTGCCGTCAAGCTACCATCATCTCCTTGACGTACGACACGGCCCGATGGTACTTATAGGCAAGGAAACACTGGTTATCGTTGCACTTGGAAAATCAAATGAGCTCGAACTTAGTCTGCTAAAAGATTTAAAAGCAAAAGGTGCGACAGTCATAGCATTTTCCGACTTGCCAATAAATCTCGAAGACATCAAAAGTACCTGCTTTGGCAAACCCCTGTCACATGTAGCAAAAGGTATACCGTTTATAGTCCTCAACCAAATGATCGCATACTATAAATCAAAAGAAACCGGAGCCGACCCCGATAAACCCACAGGTCTTGACCCGTGGATCTCACTGTAGCGAGGTACTGATATGCACCCTATCCAGGAAATGATCTCTGCATATAAATCAGGCAAACACACCGGCATTTTCTCCAACTGCAGCGCAAACGAGTATGTACTCAGAGCAGTGATGCGCAGGTGCAAAGCAAATGGAGTGCCTGCACTCATAGAAGCAACGGCAAACCAGGTCGATCAGGACGGCGGATATACCGGAATGACACCAAAGGACTTCTATCAATACTGTCTTGATCTGGCGAAACGTGAAGACTTTGACGCATCAGAGCTAATTTTAGGAGGAGACCATCTCGGTCCGCTCACATGGACGAAGCTTAACGAAGCGGAAGCCATGGTAAGAGCTGATATCCTTATCACTGAATACGTACTGGCAGGGTTTACAAAAATCCACATCGATACAAGCATGCGCCTAGCATCCGATGATCAGTCAAAACCTCTTTTTGATGCAGTAATAGCAGAAAGAGGAGCAAGACTTTGTACAGTAGCGGAAGCAGCTTATAAAAGGAGAAAAAATGAGCACCCCGACGCTGTTGAACCTGTATATATCATCGGGAGTGAAGTTCCTATACCGGGCGGAGCGCAGGAGCATGAAGAACTCGGAGTCACAAGCAAAAAAAATTGCCTTACAACTATCTCGGCATTCAGGAAAGCTTTTGAAAAAGCAGGGCTCAACGAAGCATGGGAGCGTGTTGTTGCAGTTGTTGTCCAGCCGGGTGTAGAGTTCAGCGAAGATGAAGTATTCGTATATAACAGCGATAAAGCAAAAGAACTCTGCAGTGCAGTAGAAAACGAAAGATTTGTTTTCGAAGGACATTCTACCGACTACCAACCAAGACCTGCTATGCGTGAGCTTATAAAAGACGGGATCATTATCCTGAAAGTTGGACCTGCACTCACTTTTGCACTGCGTGAAGCGTTATTTGCACTTGAAAATATAGAGAAAATAGTACACCGGGGAAGCGGTATTGAACTGAGCAGGTTCACAGAAGTGCTGGAAACGATCATGATGGAAAAACCCGAACAATGGAATAAACACTACCACGGGGATGAACACAAACAATGGGTAAACCGTGCATACGGGTTTTCTGACAGAGTGCGCTACTATCTGCCGGAGCCGACAGTAAAAGCATCGATAGACAGGCTGGTGGGGAACCTGAAAGCCCCGATAGCACTCCCACTGTTGAGTCAGTACATGCCAATTCAATACGCAAGAGTTCGCGACGGAATCCTTGAAAACACAGTAGATGACTTGATCCTGGACAGGATAGGCGACTGCATCGACGACTACGTCTATGCAATCAAGTAGTTTGAAAAAAGGAAAACAACTTATTTGACATACATTGAGCAGCTATTGATAGTATGCCCGCTTGTCTTTCTTGCGGGCTTTATCGACGCTATCGCAGGCGGGGGAGGACTAATATCTCTCCCCGCTTATTATATGGCAGGACTACCGCCGCACATGGCACTCGGAACCAACAAGATGTCATCCTCGATAGGAATGGTATTTTCAACGGGCACATATTTGCGTGAAGGTTTTATATACAAACCCTTGATTCCCATAACCATTGTTGGAGCACTTATCGGCTCATGGCTTGGAGCTCAAAGCGTACTCCTGTTAGATGAAGTGATATTACGTTGGATAATGTTGATAGCGATGCCGGTACTTGCAGTAGTGATATTATTCAAAAAAGACCTACTCTCTCCCGAAGAGCGGGAGTTCAGCAAGTCACGGGAGCAAATCATCGCAGCAGTAGTAGCATTAACAATAGGATGGTACGACGGCTTCTTTGGACCGGGTGCCGGAACATTTCTAATGCTTGCATTCGTAGGAGTCCTCAAGCTGGACGCAGTCACAGCGTGCGGAAACACAAAAGTCGTAAACTTCTGCTCAAACATAGCAGCGCTTGCGGTGTTCATAATGGCAGGCACAGTCAACTACGCCCTTGCTCTGCCCGGAGCAGCATTTGCAATTCTCGGTAATATAATAGGAGCAAGACTAACAGTAAAAAAAGGCGCAAAACTAATAAAACCGGTAATGCTAATAGTAGTAGTAATACTAATGATAACAATAATCAGGGACTTGCTAGGCTAACCCTTTAAAGCAAATCCTAGCCGTTCCTGCACGGTCTCAATTACCTTTACACGTGAATAAAGCTTATCCACAGCCTCAACTATCGTCCAAGGAGCATAACTTGTAGAAGTGCGCAGCAGCATCTCGTCCACAGCCTCTAAATAATTATCCCACTTATCACGGTTGCGCCAGTCCTCATCCGTGATTTTCCATTTTTTCTCAGGAGTAT
>Ga0123356_10008563_pt1 | contig 10151 bp, 8 predicted proteins | sample TergutEmb28metaG_2_FD_92546 | JGI IMG/M metagenome (GOLD analysis project Ga0123356, IMG submission 92546) | Embiratermes neotenicus P3 segment gut microbial communities from Petit-Saut dam, French Guiana - Emb289 P3 | ecosystem: Host-associated > Arthropoda: Insects > Digestive system > Gut ... | reverse complement strand
TTAATATACGTTCAGCTTCGCTATAACTTCGTCTGTTCCATTCGGACGCGAAGCGGTTATGATAATCAATAGCAAGGTTAGTTTGTATTACCGTATCTAAATGCGAATAGTTGGTTTCTGTTAAAATATTTTTGTATTCTTCCAGAAAATTTCTCGCGTCTGTCATTTTTCTTTCTCTTATAAATCGTGTTATTCTGTTATTTATAGCTGCCAGTAAAAAATCCTGCCAGTATTCAATACCTGAATACATGGAAGACGCTGATATTGCCCATCTTATTCCATCTTCTTCTCGATTCGATCTTAATAACGCGGCGCCGTAATTTAATAATCTGTCTGTTAAATCTTTAATTGGGTTTGTAAAAATAGATTCTAATGAATAAGAGGCGGAAGAAGCGAAAGATAGATCGCCTAATAAAAGCGCGGCGCGATCTATCGCGAGAGGAACAGCTTCGGCGAAATTATTTCTTCTTTCCAATTCCGCGATTCTGTTGTTTAAAATTAAAGATATAAGTTCAAAATTGCTGATTGTCTGACGATCTTGATAATTCTGAGCCGGTACATAGGTAAAACCTGTCAACCTTCCAAATTGATCGTGAAACTCTTTTCGGTTCCCGGGATCAAATCCATAACGGTTTGTTGTTTCAACATCGATATTTTCTCCGTTTATATGAACCATTACAAAAGCGTGATCCTTTGTTATAACTCCGCTTGTTTTAATGCCTACAGATTCGCATAGGATGATATAAAGAATTGATGAAGAAACGCAATTAAATCTGCCATTGGAAAAAATGGTATCAACCCTTGTTTGTTGGATTGTATAATTTCTTAAAAAATTTCTATGCATAAATGTAAGAATGGATTCTGCTATTTCTTTGGAAGATGTACCTTGTTCAACTGAATTTTGAAATTGTGTAACCGCGTTTCTGATTCTTTGCAAATTTGAAGCGTTTATATCGCCAGAAGCCCAAAGACTAATTTCCGCGAGTTGTAACCAGGTTAAATCGCTGCCGCTGTTCCTCCTTGACAGGTTATTGTATTCAAGCGCCTTATTATCAGGAGTTAGACGCGGAAAAACAGCCGCGGAACTAGCTCTGTTTTGTGGAAACAAAACCTGTAAACTTAAGAAAAATATTAAAAACAGAAAAAAATGCCTTAGCCGGATAAAAAGGAGGTTTTTTATCAATACCATAATTGACGATTTTTTGTACACAATTTACTATAATATATATTAATAAAAATGTAAGATATTATAGAGGTGTAAATGACTGACAACTATGTCGATCTTTTGATAATTGGAGCGGGACCTGCCGGGCTTACTGCCGCTCAATATGGCTCAAGGGCTAATTTAAAAGTACTTGTTATTGAGCAGCTTGCCTCAGGCGGGCAGGCTTTAGTTATTGATGTATTGGAAAATTATCCCGGTAATATAGAACAACTTGACGCGGCGGGTAATGTAGTTTCCGGTATTAAATCCGGTTACGATTTCGCGATGGATTTACATAAACAAGCGGAAAACTTTGGATCGTCTTTTTTTTCAGGTTCTGTAAGTTCATTAAAAAAAGAAAATGATATTTTTACGATTTCTCTCGCGGACGGCACATTCTACAAAGCGGCAAGTGTAATAATCGCTACTGGAGCGAAACCGAGATTTTTAGGAGTGCCGGGAGAAAAAGAATTTTCCGGAAAAGGTGTTTCATATTGCGCTGCTTGCGATGGAAACTTTTTCAGGAATAAAAAGATATTTGTAGTAGGAGGAGGAGATGCCGCGTGTGATGAAGCGCGTTATCTTTCCCGTTTAACAGATAAAGTTATATTGATTCACAGACGGGATACATTCCGCGCGCAAAAAGCTCTTGTTGAAAGAACGATTAATAACCCCAATATAGAAGCGCGGTATAACCTCGTGATAAATGAAATTAAAGGCAGCGCTAAAGTAAGTTCAGTTATTTTGCGAAATACAAAAACGGGTGAAGTTTACGAAGAAGAAACTGACGCTGTATTTATTTTCGCCGGAACAGTACCGCAATCCGAACTTGCGCGCGAAATAGGCGCCGCTCTTGATGAAAGCGGGTATATTATTACTGACCAAAAAATGGCAACTAACATAGAAGGATTGTTCGCTGCAGGCGATATTCGATCGGGCGCGTTTCGTCAGGTAGTAACGGCAGCCGCCGACGGCGCGGTTGCCGCTCACCACGCCGCGGAGTACATCGATGAAAAAAATTAAATTTTATCAGAAATATTTCTCGCCAAGACGCCAAGACGCCAAGAGAGAAATAGGATGCATTTACTTTATTCTTTCTTTGCGTTCTTTGCGAGCTTTGCGCCTTTGCGTGATGTCTTTTGGAATAATATTTTTTATATTTTTTGTAATGCCGGTTTTTGGGTTGAGCTTTCACGACGATGAGCCGCCTGCTGTGTTAGCCGCTAAACTTGAAAGCGCAATGACAGACGAACAGGCGCTAGCTCAAGTGTTTATGCTTGGCTGGGTTGGTGAAGATCCGTCGCCTTTAATCATGGACTGGATTCGCCAAAGAAATATCGGCGGTGTAAAAATATTCGGCTGGAATACAACCAATACACAAAGGCTAGCGAGAGCTGTAGGAGATTTACAACGAGCGAGTTTACAGGGACCTTTTGGCATTCCATTGTTAGTCGCGACTGATCAGGAAGGCGGCTGGATTCGTCACATCAGAGGCGCTACAAGTGAAACACCGGGTAACATGGCAATCGGAGCTTCCGGTTATCCGCGGGACGCGTATTTGTCCGGTTATTATATTGGAAGAGAGTTGTCTCTGCTTGGCGTTAATATGAATTTCGCTCCCACTGTCGATCTTTTTACAAACCGCGATTCTGTAATCATTGGTCCAAGAGCTTTTGGAAGCGATCCTGTAAGAGCAGGTATTTTTGGTTCCGCTTTTGTTAGAGGGCAGCTAGCGGCGGGTGTTATTCCGACAGCGAAACATTATCCCGGGCATGGCGGAACCGATCTTGATTCACATGGAATACTGCCAAGAATCGAAGTTCCTTATGAAACTTTATGGAATAGGGAACTAGTTCCATACCGCATGCTTGTATCCGAAGGGCTGCCCGCGGTTATGAGCGGTCATCTCGCGTTTCCATTAACAGAAAGCGCAAACGCGCCCGCGTCGTTATCTTCGTGGTTTTTACGCGATGTGTTACGCGAAAGAATTGGTTTTAATGGAGTAATAATAACAGACGATCTTATGATGGTAGGCGCTTATGTATATCTTGGAAATATTCAAAGAACAGCAAAACAGGCTTTAATCGCGGGTAACGATATTATTATGTTTTCCAGTACACCTCTTTTATTTGATCCTGTATGGACTTTCCTTTATAACTCAATGAGAGATGAAGAAGATTTTCGTCAGATTGTAAGAAGCGCCGCTCGCAGAGTATTGGAATTAAAATTAACATACCTGCGGGGAGAATCCAGTGTTCCTTATATACCAGACATTGCAAGAGTGGAAGCCGAACTTCCTTACCCCGAAGGTCAGGCGTTTTTCCTGAACCTCGCGGCCCGAAGCGTTACATTTGTAAAACCCGATCCGCCTGAAACTGTATTTCCGCTTACAAGAGAAAACGCTGGCAGGGTTTTATTGGCAGGAAGATTCGGTGATTTTTTTACATACGGCAGAATCGCTTTTCCCGGAGCGGCGTCTTTTAGATTTTCGAATACAACAAATCCGTCGGATATTATAGCTCATGCGCGTAACGCGGATACGATTATATTTTGTCTTTCTGATAATAACGATTTGCGGGTATTGCGGACTTTACAGGGATTAAACAGAAGAGTAATTGTTTTTTCGGTTTTAAGCCCTGTTCATGTAGAAAATATCCCCTGGGTAACAGGCGCTGTCGCGACATATAGTTACGCTCCTGAATCATTCGCTGCCGGATTTTCCGCGATTATCGGAAGAATCCCCGCACTTGGTAACCTCCCTTATGACTGGTAATCATTCTACGTTTAAATTTAACTGGAAAAAAATAAAAAATAGCGATATTCCTTTCGTAGAAAATATATTACAAAGTGTAGAAAATAATTATGTCAGCGCGTGCGGTAGATATTTAGCGCGTAACGCGTCAAACGATCCGGTTTGGCTGCTTCGAGATAAACAGGGAAACATTCACGCTCTGATTATAAATTCCAGAAGCACTCTAATTCCTGTTTTACGAGATTTTAACGAACTGACAAATTTAGATTTTCTTAAAAGTTTTTTTAGAATAAAAAAAATTCATTCTGTGCAGGGTCTTAAGAATGAAGTAGTCATTATGGAAAACGCGATAAAACAATATGGCTGGAAAGCAATAGAAAATATAGATTACGATTTAATGAGTCTTGATAGAAAACCTGACAATAAAACAAACTTTTCAGGTAATCCTTTAAACCTTGTATTACGCGTGCCGAAAATGACAGATTTGGACGCTCTCTCCCCGCTGCAGGCGGCTTATGAACAGGAAGAAGTTTTGCCGCAAGGGTCAGTTTTTAGTTATGCCGCGAGCAGGATAAATATTACAAACATAGTCGCTGGAGGTAAAATTCTCGCGGCGTCATGTAATGGAAAACTTGTTGGAAAAATAAATGTAAGCGCTGTATCATTTAAAAGGTATCTGGTTGGCGGTGTTTATGTTCACCCCGATTATCGAGGGTTTGGAATTGGACGTAAAATGGCGCATGAATTTATATCAACATTGATAAATGAAGGCAGAGGAGTAACACTTTTTGTAAAAAAAGATAATATACCCGCTAAAAAACTTTACGCCGGTTTAGGTTTTACTGTCAGAGGGGATTACAGGATAACCTACTATTGATATTTTTTAACTTTTTCAATATTATTTAATTATTGTGGCTTATCTATACGAAACTCACCTCCATACTTACGGTGTCAGTAAATGCGCGATTTCAATGGGGAGTGATTATATCGCGGGTTACATCGACAAGGGATACTCAGGGATCATTGTAACTGATCATTTTTTTAACGCAAACTGCGCCTTGTCAAGAAAATTACCGTGGGAAGAATGGGTAAACCGTTTTTATCGCGGGTACGAAGAAGCGAAAGAAGCAGGGGACAGGCAGGGGTTAGATGTTTTTTTTGGATGGGAAGAAACATTCGAAGGCTGTGATGATTACCTTATTTACGGTTTGGACAAACAGTGGCTTCTTGAACATCCAGAGGTACGAAGTTGGACAAGAGGTCAGCAATACAAAGCAGTAAGAGAAGCGGGAGGCTGCGTTATTCAGGCTCATCCTTTCAGGCAGCGCGCTTACATTCCGCGTGTTGTTCTTTCTGCCGGCTGTGTTGACGCGGTTGAAGTTGTAAACGGCGGACATGAAGATTTTTCCAATGACGTTCTAGCGTACCGTTACGCGAAGAAAATAGGAAAACCCGCGACCGCTGGATCAGATATACATGACGCGAGTGAGATTTTTTATGGTGATATATTTGGTGTTTATTCAAATAAAAAACTGAATAGTATCGCGGATTTTGTGGATATGATTTTAAATAATGAAGTATCCGGTTTAAAAGTTGATGAACAGCGGCTGGAATATTATGGAACAGAACAGGTTAGACTTCCTGTAGAAATTAGAAACAAGGAAGATAAAGTTATTGGAAGAAACTGGAAGGAATATATTTAGGAGTTTTTATGAATGAAAAAGCGGCACATGTCCCTGAAAGGATTAAAGAATTAAGGGAAATTCTGGACATTAGCGCTCTTGATATGGCAAAGGACATCGACATTCCTTACGAAACTTATAACAAATATGAAACAGGTGATCTTGATATACCGATCAGCGTTTTATATACAATTGCTACAAGACTTGGAACCGATGTTACAGTTCTTCTAACAGGCGAAGAGGCAAGGATGGACAGCGCCGCGGTGTGCCGCAAAGGCAAAGGCGTTATGATAGAACGTTTCCCCGGATATGAATTTTCCAGTCTCGCGTATAACTTTAAACATAGAACCATAGAACCTTTGCTTGTTAAACTGGATTCTTCAAAACCACCAGCGGCTCTTGTTTCACATTCAGGTCAGGAATTTAATTTTGTAATTGACGGACAGGTAAAAATAGTTGTCGCGAAAAGTGAACATATACTTTCACCCGGGGATACAATTTATTTTGACGCGCGTCTGCCGCATGGTCAAAGCGCTGTAAACGGAACAGCTCAATTTTTAACAATAATACAGGAATAATTATGAACGAGATACTTTCACGTTATCTGCCAAGAATAGATTTTGACAGCTACGAAGATTTTTACCAAAATTACAAATGTAATATGCCCGATGATTTTAATTTTGCCTACGATGTTGTAGACGAATGGGCAAAAATACAGCCGGAAAAACTCGCTTTACTTTGGACGGACGATACAGAAGTTGTAAAGTCCTTTACTTTCGCGGATATAAAGCGTCTTTCCGACAAAGCCGCTAACGCGCTTTTATCGTTAGGTGTAAAAAAAGGCGACGTTGTAAAATTAATTTTAAAACAGCGCCCCGGCGTTTGGGTGATTATGTGCGCGTTGTCCAAAATAGGCGCGATTTGCATTCCCGGAACGTATCAGCTAACGGCAAAAGATTTGGAATACCGATGTAATATTGCCGATGTAAAACTTTTAATAACAGTTGATGATGCCGATGTATTGGAAAGCATCGCAATCGCGCGCTCAAACTGTCCAAAACTGGAAAAAATCGCCGTAATCGGCAAAAATATTCCAAATGGATATTTAAACATGCACGACGAAATCCAAAAAGCGTCAGAAAATTTTACAAGAATGCCTACGGTTACAAAAGATCCAATGCTCGTTTATTTTTCTTCCGGTACTACAGGAATGCCAAAAATGGTAATACATAACCATTCACTGCCGTTAGGTCACATCGTTACCGCTAAATACTGGCATTGTGTAGATGATAACCGCGTTCATCTAACCCAAACAGATTCCGGCTGGGCAAAATTCGCGTGGGGAAAGATTTACGGACAATGGATTTGCGGCGCGGCAATTGGCGCTTACGATACGGAAAAATTCACGCCAAAAGGAATGTTAGACGCTATTCAGCGGTTAAAACCGCATACATTCTGCGCTCCCGCGACAGTTTTTAGATATCTTATAAAAGAAGATTTATCCGGTTATGATTTTAGTTTTATACGCCACACATCGGTCGCGGGAGAACCTCTAAGCCCGGAAGTTTACAATAAATTTGAAGAAATTACAGGTCTTGTTATACGCGAAGGATTTGGACAAAGCGAAACATCTGTAATGGCTGCCGTTTTTAAATGGCTGCCAATAAAACCCGGTTCAATGGGAAAACCCGCTCCGCTTTTCGATTTAAAATTGTTAGACGAAAACAAAGATGTTTGCGACGAAGGTATTGTTGGAAACATGAGCATTACTCGTGCCGGTAAAAATATGTACGAAAGCGAAGGAAGTGCATCCAATAATAATCCACCCGTAATTGGTAATTCGGATTTTCCCGGTCTTTTTAGAGGTTATTGGAAAGATAAAGATGTTACCGCGAATGCGTGGAATAACGGGATTTATCAGACCGGCGATATGGCGTGGCAGGATAACGACGGCTACCTTTGGTTTGTAGGGCGCAACGATGATGTTATTAAATGTTCCGGTTACCGCATAGGTCCTTTCGAAGTAGAAAGCGCTTTAATGGAACATCCATCGGTATTGGAGTGCGCTGTAACAGCCGCTCCAGACACCATGCGAGGACAAATTGTTAAAGCGACAATTGTTCTAGCCCGCGGGTTTAGCGCGTCTGACGAATTAAAAAAAGAATTGCAAAATCACGTTAAACGAGTGACCGCGCCGTATAAATATCCGCGTATAATCGATTTTGTAAGCGAGCTTCCAAAAACAATCAGCGGAAAAATTAAACGCATGGAAATTCGCAAAAAAGATTTTGATTGATTATAATAGACAGGAAAAAGCAGTAATCCGGTTAATAATCATTATTTGCTGTTCATTCGGCAGTTTGGAAATAATGAGGTAACCCGTGCAGAAAAACTTCATTTCACTTTTAACAGAATTTGTCGAAGTAAACGGTAGTACTACAGCCAATTTACTGTTTTTAAATTAGCTATATATATAAAATGTTTTTCATTGTTGGTGACAAGGGTTAAATTGTGAAAAATACAAAATGAAGCGAGTAAAATATCATTATCTCCAATTGTTATACCTTTTTTTTGTAAATTTGAATAAATTTCAGAAGCAATTTCAAGAATTTCTCTTCCAATAGAGCTAATACCGGATATTGAACACATCATTTCAAAGAGTTTCATTTTTTTAACGGCGTTTTTTGCCAATAACCATCTTTTTATTTCAAAAAATACAATTGGTGGAATAATAATAAAATTCTCATTATCTGTTTCTATAGAAATTCGATCAACAATTGTTTTATTACCTTTTAAATAATATGAAATTATATTAGTATCAAGAGCGTATTTCATTATAATGTTTCCATATCAAACATTGTTCTAAATTGAACAGTTTGTGGCTCATCGTTTAATTCTTCATCACAGTTAAGTATGGCTTCGCCTATTTCTCGCCATTTATTTACTGGTTTTGTATCAAAATGAGGTTTTTCTTCAATTGTAACGATTACTTTTTTCTTTTGTGGAATAGATATTGGATTATCTGGAATAAATCTTTCATTTTCAAAGGTACCTGTTACAACTAACATATTTTCCTCCTAAATTATGAACTTAGAATCTTAGATTTTTTATTTTATCATAATTATAAGTAAATAAACAAGATATAAATATTAACATGTTATAAATATTGACAATTTGTAAAATCCAATAAATCACAATATTTGAGGTAAATCTATGCCAAAAACCTTCCTTTCCCTTTTAACTAAGTTCATCGAAGACAACGGCAAAAAAATCCTTGAAAACCCTGAACCTTTTTAAAAATATGTTACAAATTAATAAATAAGTAAGAATACCACCACAGAATACACGAAGAAGATATCGTTTTTAAATTAAAAACTCCGTGTCCTCCGTAAGGAAGGATTATTTTGTAAAAATTTCATTGTAGAAAGCGCTTTAATGGAACATCCATCGGTATAGGAGTGCGCTGTAACAGCCGCTCCGGGCACCATGCGAGGACAAATTGTTAAAGCGACAATTGTTCTAGCCCGCGGGTTTAGCGCGTCTGACGAATTAAAAAAAGAATTGCAAAATCACGTTAAACGCGTAACTGCGCCGTATAAATATCCGCGTATAATCGATTTTGTAAGCGAGCTTCCAAAAACAATCAGCGGAAAAATAAAACGCATGGAAATTCGCAAAAAAGATTTTGATTGATTGGGTAATAATTGAAAGTAGGAAAATATTGTCCACGGATTAACGCGGATTAAAGTGAAAATTTAACCACTACTACTCAAACCACACGAAAAAGAAAATAATTTCCACTTTTTTTCATTTTCGGTCAAACCCTTCGGGTTTGGCTCTTTTAAGGAATGGATTTTATGTCCGCTCACGCGGACGTACGGGTCATGCGCCACGCGTATTTGAACCCATATAGGGGTATGAAAAATTTAACTTTTGGGTCTGCTTTTTGTGGTTCTACCAGGAAGTTTGCCCTCACAGAATCTACAAATAAACTCACGCAAAGACGCATCGAACTTTAGTTCGCAGACGCTAAGTTTAATGAAAATGAAATAGGAGCTATTGTCATAGATTCTGCTTACTGGCTGCATAATAATCTTGGGTCAGGTTTATTAGAAAATGTATATGAAACTATTCATACTAAACAATTATTAACATATTTAAAACTAACAAATACAAAACTTGGTTTTATTCTTAATTTTGGATCAGAATTAATGAAAAATGGGATATATAGAATTGTTAATGGACTTCCCGATTAGAACTTTGCGCCTTTTGCGTCTTTGCGTGATGAATTTCCCAGAAATTTATGATAAAATGTTGTAAAGTAGAGAGGTAATTAAATGGATTCAACAATACAAAGAAAAGAGGTACCAGTAATGAACCAAGCGATAAGTGCCTATTATAGTATAACAGCTGATTCAGAATTCCGTGAAAGAGAACGTCTTTGGGCAAAAGCCCGCCACGATGAAGCCACCGCTTTATATTATGCAGAGCAGAAAGGTGAAATTAAAGGTAT
>Ga0123356_10008562_pt1 | contig 10152 bp, 8 predicted proteins | sample TergutEmb28metaG_2_FD_92546 | JGI IMG/M metagenome (GOLD analysis project Ga0123356, IMG submission 92546) | Embiratermes neotenicus P3 segment gut microbial communities from Petit-Saut dam, French Guiana - Emb289 P3 | ecosystem: Host-associated > Arthropoda: Insects > Digestive system > Gut ... | reverse complement strand
CTTTGTTGCTATTGCTACCTATAGCGGCAGTCATGCGGAAATCGCACTCTATTGCATAGAAAAAAATATTCATGTTATAATAGAAAAACCTATGGCTATGAGTATAACTGACGCGGACAAGATTATAGAATTATCGGAACAAAAAGACGTAAAAATTTCTGCGTGCCACCAAAACAGATTTAACATTGCGGTGCAGAAAATGCGAGTAGCTTTGGAGAGCGGCAGGTTCGGAAAAATTTCGCACGGCTCGGTAAACATCCGCTGGAACAGAGGCGAGCACTACTACGAGCAGGCGCAGTGGCGCGGGAAATGGGCAACAGACGGCGGCGCGCTGATGAATCAGTGCATACACGGAATTGACTTGTTACAATGGATGATGAATGACGAAATAGACGAGGTTTACGGCGTTACAAGGCGGCAATTTCATGATTATATGGAAGCAGAGGATTTAGGTGTCGCGGTTGTTAAGTTTAGAAATAATTCTGTCGCGATAATTGAGGGAACGATAAATGTTTACCCACAGAACTTAGAGGAAACATTATATTTATTCGGCGAAAAAGGCACAGTGAAGCTCGGCGGAAAATCATGCACTAATATTGATGTCTGGGAATTTGCAAACAGGAACGAGCTTGACGAAAAAAATAAAGGACTCGTTGAGGAAACAAGCAATGTCTATGGCAATGGTCATACGAGTTTATACGCGGATATGATTGACGCAATCAAGAACGACCGACAGCCGTATATTGACGCGCATGAGGGGAAGCGAGCATTAGAATTAGTGCTTGCGATTTATAAGAGCCAAAAAGAAGGCAGGGCGGTTAAATTGCCGTTGGAGGAGTTTTCGAGCTTGGATATGATAGGGGAGTTTTAATGGATTTTTTCGTACACGAATCATCATATATAGACGAAAACGTCGCCGTCTGCAGCGGCACAAAAATATGGCACTTCTGCCATATTCAAAGCGGCACGGTTATTGGCAAAAACTGCTCATTGGGGCAGAACGTAAATATCGGCAACAACGTGAAAATCGGCAACCATGTAAAAGTGCAAAACAATGTGTCATTGTATGAAGGTGTTGAGCTTGAGGATTATGTTTTTTGCGGGCCTTCATGCGTGTTTACAAACGATTTAACGCCAAGGTGCAAATATCCCAAGGGGAGTGAAAACTATAAAAAAACTCTCGTAAAAGAGGGCGCGTCTATCGGCGCAAACGCAACTATTATTTGCGGAAACACGATAGGAAGAAATGCGTTAATAGGCGCGGGAGCTGTTGTAACGAAGCCGGTAAAGGATTACGCGATTGTAATAGGAACCCCCGCTCGTCAAATCGGCTGGGCTTGCGAGTGCGGTGAAAAATTAAACGAAGTGTTGAAATGTGTTGAATGTGAAAAAGCATATATTGAGAAAGACGGTGTATTAATATGCAGTTCATCGACTTAAAAGCGCAATACAAAGCATTAGAAAAAGAAATAAATGCCGGCATACAAAACGTATTGAATCACGGCGAATATATATTGGGAAAAGAAGTAGCAGAGCTTGAAACGCAGTTAGCGGAATACGTCGGCAGAAAATATTGCGTCACCTGTGCGAACGGAACCGACGCGCTTTCGATGGTGTTAATGGCGTGGGATATTAAAGCGGGTGACGCTGTTTTCGTGCCATCGTTCACGTTTATGGCAACAGCGGAGGTAGTAAGCTTGCGCGGGGCAACGCCTGTGTTTGTGGATATAAACCCCGATACCTTTAATATCTGCGTCAACAGCTTGGAAAATGCAATTAAAGATACAATTTCAAAAGGCGAATTGATTCCGCGAGCAATAATTCCCGTAGATTTATTCGGGCTTCCGGCGGATTATGATAGAATTTTACCTATCGCAAAAAAGTATAATTTGCTTGTACTTGAGGACGGCGCGCAGGGCTTCGGCGGTACGCTCGGCGACAAGCAGGCGTGCAGCTTCGGTGAGGCGGCGACAACGTCGTTCTTTCCTGCAAAGCCGCTCGGATGCTACGGTGACGGCGGTGCAATTTTCACCGATGATGAAGGATTGTGCAGGGTTTTAAAATCAATCAGAGTTCACGGAAAAGGTGCGAACAAATACGACAATGTGCGTATAGGACTAAACTCGCGGTTAGATACAATTCAAGCGGCGATACTTTTGTCCAAGCTGAAAGCGTTCAGGGAATACGAGGTTGCAGCGCGACAAAAATGGGCAGCGATGTATACGGATTTGTTGAAAGATACAGTGAAAACACCGCTGATTCCGCGCGGTTATACTTCAAGCTTCGCGCAGTATACAATACTGTTGGAAAGCGAAAAACAGCGCGATTCATTGCAAAAAATGCTGAGTGAAAACGGCATGCCGAGCATGATTTACTACCCGAAACCACTTCACCTGCAAACTGCATATAAAAACTTAGGTTACACTGAAGGAAGTCTTCCTCAGTCCGAACAGGCGGCGAAGCGCGTTTTGAGCCTGCCTATGCATCCGTACTTGGGAAGTAACGAAATATATTATATTTGTAACAAAATCAAACATATTTGAAAGGTTTAATGATATGGAGTTTATGAGATGCAAAAGATGCATAATGGATAATTCGTCAGATAAAACTATAACATTCGATGAAAACGGTTTTTGTAATTACTGTAAAGAGGCGTTAAAAATAAAAAACGTTGTATACTTTCCGAATGAAGAGGGTAACAAAAAATTAACCGCTTTACTGGAGCAGATAAAAAAAGATGGCAAAGGTAAAAAGTATGATTGTTTAATGGGAGTATCGGGGGGATTGGATTCATCATATTTATTATATTTAGGTCATAAATGGGGATTAAGAATAATTGCCGTTCATATAGATGATGGTTTTAACACAAATATCACAAAGAATAATATTAAAAAATTGTTTGATGCTACCAAATTTAAATTAATAACTATCAAACCAAACAAGGAGCAATTCTATGCTTTGACAAAAACTTACATGAAAGCTGGAGTTCCTAATTTAGCAGTTCCTCAAGATAATATTCTATTTGCCTCAATATACGAGTATGCAATCAAAAACGACATGAAGTATTTCTTGTCTGGTGAAAATTTCTCATTAGAAAGTATTTTACAAAAGGGAAATACGCATGTTCCTTTTGATTTAAAAAATCTAAAGGATATTCATAGAAAGTTCAAAGAAAAACCTATTAATAAATTAAATTTAATATCGCAATATAAGCTAGATAGAATTCGTAATTTCACAAAATTGAACTTTGTTCTTCCGTTAAATTATATTAATTATAATAGAGATGAAGCTTTGAAGGAACTATCAGATTTTTGTGGATTTGAATATTATGGTAGCAAGCATCTTGAAAACATTTTGACTACATTCGTTCAATTGTATTGGTTTCCTAAAAAATTTGGGGTTGATAAACGCACATCTCATTTATCAAGCATGATTATTTCTGAACAGTTATCAAGAGAAAAAGCATTACAAATATATGAAGAACCACTATATGAGGAAGATAAAATGAGAGAATATATAGATATTATAAAAACAAAACTGGATATTAAAGATTTAGAATTTGGAAATATTATGAACACCCATCCTCGGCAGCATACTGATTATATAACAAGCAAATATATGAAAATTAAACCGTTTTTAAGCAAAATAAAAAGAAAAATAAAAAAGTGATAGGATGTGATGCAAATTGGTTTTGATTTTAATAGAAAGATATAAAAGTATTAATAACGATTATATAATTAACGGATTTGTACACGCAAGAATTAAAGAATATATGGGTGCGGGAATAGAGGTAAGCGTTTTTGAATGTTGCCCAAAATTCTTGCGCTCAAATTATATTATTGATGGTGTTTCTGTTACTGTAGGTGATTCACACGATTTATCAATATATATTGATAAATATACTCCAAATACTATTTGCCCGCATTTCATTGATAAAAATATGATTAAAGGACTAGAAGGCGCAAAGTATAAGCCAGAGCTTTTTATTTTTGTTCATGGTGGCGAAGCATTGTTTTGGTATGAGCGGATTTTCCCGAAAATGTTTAAAACATTTAAAAATATCCGTTTATTTGTTTTATATGCTGTATATAATGTCTTTACTATTAAAAAAATACGTCGTTTTTTGAAAAAAAGGCATCATGAAACAACTTTAGTTGGAGTATCTCAGTGGATGTTGGATATAGCTATACGGAATTTTCGGTGTAAGGGCATAAAAACCGTTATAATTCCAAATGTTATAAGAACAGATTTGTTCAAGTTTGAAGAGAAACCTTTAAAACAACAATTAAAAATATTAGTTTTACGCTCTTTTGACTCTATGAAATATGCACCTGATATTATTGTAAAGGTTGTTGAAAAATTATCAAAACATTCGATTTTCAATAATATTCAAATTCATATAATTGGAGAAGGAAAACACTGGGAGCAATATACATCTGCTATTTCGCATTTCCCGAATGTAACATTAAAAAAGGGGTTTATCTCCCAATCTGAAGTAGCAAAATTGCATAAAGCATATGGAATATTTTTGTGCCCCACTCGCCAAGATGCTCAAGGGGTATCTATGTGTGAAGCTATGTCCAGCGGATTAATTCCGATTACTTTATCTAATACGGCAATACCTGAATTCATACCGGCAGAATTAGAATGTTTTAATATTGAAGATATGGTAAAATTAATTTTGAATATTACAGAAGATTCAGAATTGTTCTTTCGTCTTTCCAATTTAGCTTCATCTTTCATAAAAAATAAATGTTCACCTGAAAAAACAACGCAGGTAGAAATTAATCTATTCTCCGAATAAAATTGTTTTTAATTTATTTTTTATAAATATTATATTTGAAAGGTTGATATGAATAAAACAATAAAAGCAATATCATTAGTTGCAATATTATCTTTTTTTTCAAAATTTATGGGGTTTATAAGAGAAATGATAATTGCAGCTTATTATGGTGCGACATATCAAACTGATGCCTATAATATGGCAGTGAATATTGTCGGTTTCTCAATTATGATTATTTCTGCCAGTGTTTCAACGATAATAATTCCAATGTATAATCATAAGCGAATACAACAAGGCAAGAAAGCGGCAGATTTATTTTTAAATAATACTCTATGGATAACATCTTTCCTGTCAGGTATACTGGCCATTATCGGCATTATTTTCGCACCAGCTTTAGTTAGCATTTTTGCTCCAAGCTTTAACAATGAAACATCATTATTAACGGTGGATATTGCAAGAATAATATTTATATTCATTATCGTTATTAATATATCGAATTATATGATGTCGATAGCGAGAATATATGAAAAGTTTACTATAATTGTTATTTCGAACTATCCATTTACTATATTGACTTCGCTTTTCATTGTGTTTTGGGCAAAAAGCATAGGCATTTACGCATTAGTTTTAGGTTATATATTATTTTTAATTACGCAATCATTAATACTAATTCTATCTGTTCGCAAAATTTTTTATTTCAAAGCGAGTATAAATTTTTCAAATGGAGATTTTAAAGAAGTAGCAAAATTGAGCGCTCCTATATTTATAAGCGTTGCTGTAAGCGAAATAAATGCGATTATAAGTAAAATACTAGCTTCGAGTCTTCCGGAAGGAAGTATATCTGCGATGAATTATGCAAATACATTAAGAGAATTACCTGATGGTATAATAACCGCCTCGGTACTTACAGTTACATTTCCTATATTATCGCAGTATGCTGCTAAAAAGGATTTTAATGGTATGAAAATAGTTTCAATTAAAGCTATTTCTCTACTTTTAATAACTTTGTTGCCAATAATTGCGATTTGTATAAACTACTCGACAGAAATAACGACAATTATTTTCGAGCGAGGGGCTTTCACTTCGTCCACGACAGCATTAACGTCAAATATATTTATTTTTACAATATTATCGTTAACATTTTCCGGTAGCGCAACACTTCTATGTAATGTATTTTATAGCATGAAAGATACAAAAACACCGCAAATTGCTGCTGTTTTTATGGTGGCATGCAATATAACGCTAGGTTTTATTTTTATCAAACAAATGCAAGCAGCGGGATTAGCATTGGGAACATCAATAGCTTATTTTGTGTATTTTATTGTATTATTTATACTTCTCAAAAAGAAATTGGGGTCACTTGGAGTATTCTCTCTCTTTAAAAATGTAATTAAATATATAATTGCTATAACAGGCATGATTCCTATATTTATCTTGTGCGAATTATTACGCAATCTTCTCCCATTATTCATTTTCTTCGCAGTAGCATCTGCGGTTTCATTATGCGTTTACGCTTTGTTTCTTTATTTGCTTAAAGCAGAGCTATTTATGGAAGCATTGAGCCGAGGGAAAAACTATTTAAAAAGCCGCTTCAAAAAGAAGGAGAATCAAACATGAAAAAAATAATGTTAATCTTCGGAACACGCCCCGAAGCAATTAAAATGTGTCCACTTGTAAATGAATTGAAATTACGCTCAAGCATAAAAACGCTCGTCTGTGTAACCGGTCAGCACCGTCAAATGTTAGACCAAGTGCTTAAAGCGTTCGATGTTGTTCCTGATTATGATTTATCGGTTATGCAGGAAAAACAAACACTGTTCGATATTACAACAAATATTTTAAGCAGAATCAAAACTGTACTCGAAGAAGCAAAGCCCGATGTAGTCTTGGTTCATGGGGACACTTCTACTACATTCGTATCCGCATTGGCGTGTTTTTATTTGCAAATTCCGGTAGGGCACGTTGAAGCGGGGTTACGCACCTACGATATATACTCTCCTTATCCGGAAGAGTTCAATCGTGAGGCAGTAAGCATAATTGCAAAATACAACTTTGCACCTACGGAGTTATCAAAACAGAACTTAATAAAAGAAAGCAGAAATCCCGAAAGCATTTTTGTGACCGGAAATACTGCTATTGACGCATTAAAAACAACAGTGCGCGAAGATTATAAAAACGAGCATCTTGACTGGTCTGAAGGGAGCAAATTGATTATTATAACCGCACACCGCCGAGAAAATCTCGGCGAGCCAATGAGTAATATGTTTAAAGCCATTCGCCGTATTATGGAAGAAAACCTTGATGTAAAGGCAATATATCCCATTCACATGAATCCCGTTGTTCGTCAGGCGGCAGATAAAGAGCTTTCCGGTTGTGACCGTATTCGTATTATCGAACCGCTTGATGTGTTAGATTTTCATAATTTTTTGGCTTGTTGTTATTTGATTTTAACTGACAGCGGAGGCATTCAAGAAGAAGCCCCAAGCCTCGGTAAACCGGTACTTGTTATGCGTGATACAACAGAACGCCCGGAAGGAATTGACGCCGGAACACTGCGGTTAGTCGGCACTGATGAAAAGGCCATATACGAGGCTTTTAAGCTGCTTCTTGAAAACAAACAAGAATATGATAAAATGGCTAAGGCGAGTAATCCTTATGGAGACGGTTTTGCTTGTAAAAAAATAGCTGATATTTTAGAAATATAACAAAAAGGAGACCCCCATGTCAGAAAACAACAACCTCCCCGAAAAAGAAATCAACCTCAACCTCAAAATCCCGCCTGAACAACAGGACGGCAGCTTTTCAATGCGAGACTTGGTGCTGACCATCTACAATGCGCGGAAAATATTCATCATCTGCTGTCTCGTCGGCTTATTGCTCGGAACAATAGCAGCCGCAGGATACTATGCAGCGAGTTCGGGCAGCGCGCCGCCCGCAGTAGGCGATTCTTCAATCACGCTCACGCTCAATTATTCCGGCGCAGAGCATAACATTTATCCGAATGGAGCAGGATTTAACGTAAACTTGTTTTATGAAATCGAGCTGTGGGAAAACGCACTGCGTGCTGTCGGACGTGACGATATTACGCCTGCCGACGCAATGGGAGAGGTGCGAATCGCTCGGCAGACGCCCCGCTTAGACGAGCACGGACACCCGATTGAGGAAATTTTAAACACGAGCTTCATAGTGACGATTCCTTCAGGAAGCGTGGTTTTCACGGACAAAGAAGCAAAAGAAAGCTTCCTGTCGGCTTTCGGTGTGGAATACAAAAACGCAATTAACGACAGGTACTTCACCGACAGCAATGTGGGAATGCTTTGGAATCAACAGCTTAGAAAATGGAACGAATCGAGCGGCGAAATATTATGGGATTCCTTCAGCTTTGAGCGGAATTTTTCCTTACTGAATTCGCGATACGAATCGTTAATAGGCTTGCTTGAATCACTGTTTAACGCTGACCCTATGTATCGTGCAAGTGGCAAAAGTTTCAACGATTTTATAAATGAGTTCAACGAAATTCGTAATAACGATATTAGATTGTGGACAGAAAGATTAACTCAAAATGCATATATCCGTAACATAGACCAATTCAAAAATGAGTATCAGTTGCAAATTGATTTAATGCGGCTCAATCGCGAGTATTCTTTAGAGCGTGTCGATTCATATAATGAATTATTAACCTCATTCCAGCAAAAGGATGCAAACGACGGTTCAATTGTTTGGTCGGCAGTTTATATGCTCGATGAAGCGAGAACGCAAGCCGATAAAGCGGCAGATTTGCAACGGCAAATACGCCAAACGGAATATAACGCAAGGATGTTGGAAACGAATGAGCAGATGCTCCGCGCCAACAGCCGTGAAGCCGAATCCGCGTTGACAGCTTTTATTGAAGATTTAGAGCGAAATCAAGAAGAGCTCGCTAAAATAATTTTTGATTATTACAAGCAGTTAAACGAGAGTACTGCCGGAAATTCTGTTTTAGCCACTACACCGACTTCGCAGGTGCTGATTACAGCAGTAGGCGTAAGCACAACGCGGCTTCTCATGCTGTTCGCAGGATTAACTTTCGTGGGATTTGCGTTTGGTTTCTGTGCGGCGTTTGTGAAGAAGTATTTACCGGAAAAAGCAGAAACAAACAAGAAAGGCAAATAATATGGCGATATTAGTTACCGGCGGCGCAGGTTACATCGGTTCACACACCTGCATTGAACTGTTAAATTCCGGATTTGAAATAGTAGTTGTTGATAATTTTTCTAATTCTAAACCGAAAGCACTCGAAACTATAAAAGAATTAACAGGCAAAAGCTTCGGTTTTTATGAAGCTGACATCTGCGATAAAGCCGCATTACAGCGGATTTTTGCAGAGAATAATATCACAGAGGTTATTCATTTTGCGGGTTATAAAGCCGTCGCAGAAAGCGTTCAATTCCCACTCAAATACTATCATAACAACGTCTACGGCACTTCTGTTCTACTTGAAGTTATGAGCGAATATAAATGCAAAAAGCTTGTGTTCAGTTCGTCTGCTACAGTTTACGGTATTCCCGAAAGCGTGCCTGTGACTGAGGATTTCCCGCTGAGTGCTATTAATCCTTACGGACGCACAAAATTAATTATTGAGGAAATGTGTACAGATTTGTACGGTTCTGAAGATGATTGGAACATCACGCTTCTGCGTTATTTTAACCCCGTCGGCGCACACGAAAGCGGAAAGCTCGGCGAAGACCCCAACGGTATTCCGAATAATCTCATGCCTATAATTTTGAAAGTTGCAACGAGAAAAATCCCCGAGCTGAGCGTTTACGGCAACGACTATCCCACTCCCGACGGAACCTGTATCCGCGATTATATTCATGTTGTGGATTTGGCAAAAGGGCATATCGCCGCCCTCAAGCACATGAAAAGCGGCGTTCATACTTACAACCTCGGCACCGGTAAGGGTTATTCGGTGCTTGAAATAATTGAAACATTCAAACGGGTCAATAATATTGATGTGCCTTATAGAATCGCCGACCGCCGCGCGGGTGACGCAGCCGAGTGTTGGTCTGTTCCGGTGAAAGCGGAACAAGAGCTCGGCTGGAAAGCAAAGCTTGGGATTGAAAAAATGTGTGAGGATGCGTGGACGTTCGCACAAAGCAAATCTTAACATTCCCGAAATCTGTCGAAAGAATCCCCGCAAAACCCATTGACAACCCCATATTTATAAGCTATAATAAAACCACTTGAAACTTCCGAATAAGTTCAAGTGGTTTAATTCACCGCAGAAAATAAAATACTCACCTCAAGTAGTGATTGTACGAAAAGATGAATTCATGTACAGTCATGCGGCGTAAAGATTTGCCGCGTCACTATGCTTTATAGTGGCGCGG
>Ga0123356_10008561_pt1 | contig 10152 bp, 9 predicted proteins | sample TergutEmb28metaG_2_FD_92546 | JGI IMG/M metagenome (GOLD analysis project Ga0123356, IMG submission 92546) | Embiratermes neotenicus P3 segment gut microbial communities from Petit-Saut dam, French Guiana - Emb289 P3 | ecosystem: Host-associated > Arthropoda: Insects > Digestive system > Gut ... | reverse complement strand
TAAAAAGGAGTACACCCCTGAGCAACTGCAAGCTATCCTCCTATGTTATCTGTGCGACTGTGCGGAATCATTTCTCGGAGAGCGCGTCGACGGCGCCGTAATCACTGTCCCCGCGTATTTCACTGATGTGCAGCGCCGTATGACAGCAAAAGCCGGTGAGCTGGCGGGGCTGAAAGTTGAGCGCATTCTGAACGAACCCACGGCGGCGGCGCTGGATTACGGCCTTGCAAACCTTACGTCATGCAAAAACATACTGGTGTATGATTTTGGCGGGGGCACGCTGGATGTAACGGTGCTTGAACTGTTCGAAGGAGTAATCGACGTAAAGGCAAGCTGCGGGAACAACAAACTGGGCGGCAAGGATTTTGACGAAGTCATAATGAGACAGCTTGCAAAGCCCACAAAAGACGAACGCGCCCTCATGCGGCTCAAAAAAGCTTCGGAGGAATGTAAAATAGCTCTTAGCACCCAGGACCAATTTGAAGTTTCGCTGCCGTTTTTAACAACTACAGTCATCGGAAAACCAGTCTCCGTCGAAAGGACAGTTACAAGAGCGGAATTTGAAGAATGGGTGAAGGATAAGGTTGAGTCAACCAGAATGCCGATGATGACGGCGCTGTCCGACGCGGGGCTCACCACTTCGGACCTGGACATCGTTCTGCTTGTGGGCGGCTCTACGCGCATCCCCTGCGTAAAACAACTGGTGGCAAAAAGCCTTTCCATTGTGCCCCAATCGCTTGTGGACCCGGAAATGACAGTCGCCAGAGGCGCGGCAATACAAGCCGGAATCATCGAAGGCGCCCTCACAGGCGAAAAGGAACTGATTTTGACGGATGTTTGCCCGTATACGCTGGGTATCGCTGTGGCGCATAACGGTTATTATGGGGAAAAGACGATATTTGATCCGATTATACCCCGAAACACCACAATACCGGTTGAAAAAGCAAAGATATATTATACCCACCATGATTACCAGACAAAGGCTGACATTAAGGCGTACCAAGGCGACTCTGTAAACCCCGATAATAACGAATTTCTTGGCGAGATAGAGCTCACGGGCATCCCCTCGGCAAAAAAAGGCAAGGAACCTCTGGAGGTGACCTTCGCTTACGATATGAACGGTATTTTGCAAGTCACAGCTAAAGTTATCTCTACCCGAAAAGACGTCTCTGCGGAAATAAGCACTGCAGGCGTCGAGCCAAAACCTGTTTTGGATTTATCAAAATGGGAATCAGCGGAAGGTGCAAAAAAGTACCGTCCGGCTATTCGCAAAGCCGAAAAACAGATAGCCGCAGGCAGCGATGAAATGTACGAGCTCGAGTTGCTGGTACGCCAAATAAAAGAGGCGCTGCTCCTAGGCAAAGCAGAAGAAGCTGAGGAGATCAAAGGGGAACTCCTGGACTTACTGGAGGAGTTGACATGAGCGCCGAACTTGCCGGAGAGCCTGGCATGAACCCTGGATATACCGGCGATTCTAACATGAGCTCCGGTCCTAACGGAGAGCCTGGCATGAGCTCTGGGCTAGCCGGAGAATCTGACATGAACCCCGGATATACCGGCGATACTAACATGAGCTCCGGTCCTGACGGAGAGCCTGGCATAATTCTTGAGCTTGCCGACATTTTGTATAGGCTGGCGCTTTCATTGGCATCACAGCGAGACCTGAGCGGCGCTGTCAGGCTGTCCCGCTATGCCTGTCAGCTGAATAAGAACCACGAAAAAGCAATAAAGCTGCTGGAAATCTGCCTCCATGAATTAGGCAATTTAAATCCGGAATCAGATGAAAGCTACGAACAAATACGCATACCGGTAAAGCAAAAAAAATGGCGTAAAGCCATAAGCCATGCAAAATCGACCCCACACCGGAGCGTCCGCATATTAAACATCCAAGGCTGCATCTATGCCTGCGCCAAACGGTACAAGAAAGCCGCCCAAGCCTTTTCGGAAGCGCTGGAAAAAGATAAACACAACAAAACAGCAACATCGGGCTTAGCTGAGGTTATAAAGCATAGATCTGTAATTTGTGCTCTGTGATTTGTAATTTGTGATTTGTAATTTGTGGGCAACGCCCGCGTCAGGAGGGTATATGACAGACCATTATAAGACGCTTGGAATTGAAAGCACTGCCGATGCCCGGCAGATTAAACGGGCTTATTTCGATTTGGTAAAACAATACCCTCCGGAACGCTTTCCGGAGAAATTTAAAGAAATCCGCGCCGCATATGACGCGCTTTCCGACGAAGAAAAACGCGCACAATACGATGAGACCGCCGCTTTACCGAAAGAGGTCGTGTTCCTTGTTCACGAAGCGCAAAAGGCAAAGCAACTGGGGCAACGTGAGCACGTGGCGGATATATATAGAATGATTTTACACAGCCACCCCGAATTGACGGTTATCCGGGCAAAATACGCCAAGGCGCTGGAGGCGATCGGTAAAACCGGCAAGGCCATAGACGAGTGGGAAATACTCTGCAAGCAAGAAACAAGTAACGCCAGTTATATCGCATCACTTGCGGATTGTTATGACCTGCGCGGCTGGCGTAAGAAAGCGATCGGCGCGTATATCCGCGCGCTTGAAATCGACAGCGGCGACGTTGAGTGCTGGTCGTCCCTGCTCGAATGCCACTTATTCGGGCACGAATATGACGACGCCGCCAGGGTTTCGCTTCAGGCGGTCGAGACTGTCAGGCAAAAAGGAAAGGAAAGCGTATATCTATATACCATTGCCGCCATATTCGGCGCAAATGGAAATCCGGAAATGGTCGAGGGCTTTCTCAAAGATATCGTACGTATGACGCGCGAGGGCGCATCAACCGCCAATGAAACGCAGGAATCCATCCTGTTTTTCCTGAAAGCGTTTGATAGTGAGGCCAAGACGCGATTCTACCCTTATATCCGCGAGATAGCGGATACTCTTCCATATATGGAAGACGACCTGCGCGAGCGGATTTTAAAAGCGGAGTTTAGTTATGAAATCTCAAAACTCGAGGAAAAAGGCTTTTCTGTATTGTTTCATGACCTCTTACAAATACTGAATAGCGGCTGTGACTGCGAGGAATGCAAGCAGGACACAATGGCTATGGAATGTAACATACTGGCGGAACTAAGCATATACCGCCCGCAGATCATACTGTTAAAAAGCGATTATCCGCAGTTTTTTGCGCTGCACGCCGATTTCTTTAACGAGATAATTCGCGTTAAAGACCCTGAAAGGCTGCTTCATCCGCGCCTCAAGTATCTTTCAAAGCAGGGGCTACAGCCCAGTTTCATTTCCGGTAATGAAGATGACGCCCCCGTACAGCAAACAGTGCGCCGTGAAGGGCCTAAGATCGGACGCAATGACCCATGCCCCTGCGGCAGCGGGAAAAAGTACAAAAAGTGCTGCGGAATGTAGTGGGCAAATTACAAATTACAAATTACAAATCACAAATTACAAATATTACAAAATTCAGTAATTGCTGCGGGGCTTAGTATCTATGAGTCGGTTTTTTGAACAGGTTTATGCGCTTGTCGGGCTGATACCGTATGGTAAAGTTGTTTCATACGGGCAGCTCGCTTTTTTGCTCGGCAAGCCCCGCGCTGCGCGGGAAGTTGGCAGGGCTATGTATCACTGCCCGGATCATCTCCCTTGGCAGCGGGTTGTCAAAGCGGACGGCACAATCGCCGGAGGCGCGCACGCCGAGCTCCGTAAATGGCTGCTGGAATCCGAGGGCGTAGCGTTTCTACCGGACGGCCGCGTTGATATGGAATCGTGCTGTGTGAAAGAATTTGCGGATAGCGTGTGACTTATAAACATACTATAGACGCAAATACTGATATGTGATATTATGTGTGAAAAACAAGCAATATGGTTAGCAACAGCCATAAAAGGAGGCCCATATGCACAACACTAAAAGAATCTCAGACGACCTGGTTTGGGTCGGCGCAAATGACCGGCGTTTGGCTATGTTTGAAGGCGTATATTCCGTCCCCAACGGCGTGTCATATAATTCCTACCTCTTGCTTGACGAGAAAACTGTGCTGCTTGACACCGTGGACAAAGCGGTGCAGCAACGGTTTCTGGAGAATATCTCCGAAACGCTTGGTACACGAAAACTGGATTACCTTATCGTGCAGCATATGGAGCCGGATCATTCCATAGTTATACATGACGTCATAAATCTGTATCCGGACGTTAAGGTTGTGTGTAACGCCAAGACCCTGGCCCTGATCAAACAGTTCTATGATTTTGAAATAGACCCTTACGTTTATATTGTCAAAGAAAACGAAATACTGGATACCGGCAGGCACAAGCTCAATTTTATCATGGCGCCGATGGTACACTGGCCCGAGGTCATGGTCACTTATGATTCCACCGATAAAATACTCTTTTCAGCGGACGCGTTCGGCTGCTTCGGGGCACTCAACGGCGCGATTTTCGCCGATGAAGTGGATTTCGACAAAGACTATATGGACGAAGCCCGGCGTTATTACACCAACATTGTTGGGAAATACGGCAGCCAGGTCAAAGCGCTGCTGGCTAAGGCGTCCGCAGTCCCTGTTGAAATGATCTGCCCGCTCCATGGATTCGTATGGCGGCAAAACATCGGGGATTTCGTTTCAAAATACGTACTGTGGGGCGCTTACGAGCCTGAAGAGTACGGCGTAATGATCGCCTATGCATCCGTTTACGGCAACACAGAAATTGCAGCGGAAATTCTGTCGTCAACATTGCGGGACAAAGGCGTAAGAACGCAAATGTTCGACGTTTCCGTTACCCCGGCGTCGGAAATAATATCCGCCGCGTTTCGATGGAGCCACTTCGTTTTTGCGTCCACAACATATAATGCGGGGATATTCGTGACTATGGAAGCGCTTATATCCGACCTCATCGCGCACAACATTCAAAACCGCACCGTCGCGATAATCGAAAACGGCTCATGGGCGGCCACAAGTGGCAACCTGATCCGGGAGAAACTGGCAAAATGCAAGAATATCAATGTCCTTGACAATATCATCAGTTTGAAATCAGGGCTAAAGCCGTCGCAACTGGTGGAAATTGAGGCTATGGCGGACGCGCTTATCGCCGCTTTTCCGGATAAAGCGGGCATAAAGAAGGGCAGTTCAGGTGATTCGTTAACCCAAAGCATGGTTGATGCGAATGCTATGTTCAAGCTCTCTTATGGCTTGTTCGTCCTGACAGCAAGGGACGGCGCAAAAGATAACGGCTGCATAATAAACACGGTGACACAGATAACCCAGGACCCGATGCGCATATCCATTGCCGTAAATAAGGCAAATTATACGCATGATATGATACTCAAGACAAAGGAATTTAATGTCTCAGTCCTGTCTGAAAGCGCAGCCTTTCGTATTTTTCAGCAGTTTGGCTTTCACAGCGGCAAGGATACGGATAAATTTGCGGACTGCGGTTACGATGCGCGTGGCGCTAACGGCATTCGTTACGTCCCTGAGCATACAAACGGCATGATTGCGGGAAAAGTGTCAGAATCCTTCGACTACGGGTCGCACACGCTTTTCATTGCGGACGTCACGCAGGCGTTTATAATATCCAATGAACCAAGCGTGACGTATCAGTATTATTTCGACCATATCAAGCCGAAACCTCAGCCGCCGAAAGAGGATCAAAAGGGGTTTGTATGTAAAATATGTGGTTATGTACATGAAGGCGATGAGCTGCCTGACGATTTCATCTGCCCACTATGTAAGCATGGCGCAAAGGATTTTGAGCCATTATAATAAGTATTATGAATAAAGGAGCGAGTTTATAATGACGTACATCTGCGATTTATGTGGCTATGTCTACGACGAAGCCGAAGGGGATCCCGAAAGTGGGATCGACCCGGGTACAAAATGGGAAGATGTCCCCGAAGATTACGTATGCCCGCTATGCGGCGCAGGTAAGGAGGATTTTTCCGAAGAATAGACTGAAAATTCGAAAAAAAACCTTGCAATCAGTGCAGCCAAGTGGTAAAATGGCGCTTACGCACAGTCGCAAGATCATTGACCAGGCAACTATTCCAGTAATTGTCAAGTGTCAATTATCAATTGTTAATTGTAAAGAGAGGGGGTGGCCAGAAGCAAATGGCGAATATTAAATCCGCACTCAAGAGGGTTCTTTTGACGCAAAAGGCTACGGCAAAAAATAAAGCCGCCAAGTCTTTAATGAAAACAAACATTAAGAAGTTTGACGCCGCAGCGTCCAAGGGCGACCTTAAGACGGCTGAAGGCGCGTACAAAACTGCCGTAAAAACCGTCGATCGCGCGGCGTCCAAGGGTCTTATCCATAAAAACAAAGCCGCGCGCAGAAAAAGCGCGTTGACAAAGAAACTTAACAAAACGCAGGCTGGTGTAAACGCCTGACCGTAAACATTAAGGCAAAAGGAGAATTGGCGATTATATCGATAATTCTCCTTTTTCTTATCCTGCTTTCACTATAGTATATTCAAAATTGACCCTTTTTCATTGAAAGTGGGGAATGCGTACAATACTAATGCCACAGAATAATCAAAAAAACTTGATTTTCCTACGCAATTTTGATAAAATGGTTTTCTCACTTCCTCATTATTTTTGAAAGGATTGACACTATGAATTCCGCTACCGACGTATGGAGCCGGGTGTTGGGCATACTGCGCGCTGATCTGACCGAAACCGCGATATCTACATGGTTTGACGATTGCCGCGCAGTTGAGTTGTCCGACAGCCGCCTGTTTTTGCATACGCCGTCGGTTTTTAAAAAAAGTGTTATTGAGGGGCGTTTTATCGGGACGATAAAAAGCGCGCTCTGTGAGATTTTTTCGGGGGATTACGACGTCATTATTCTCGACGATGACGGGCTTTCCGCTATGACGGATTTAGCTGCGGATTCAGAGTACATGTATATAGACGAATATACGTTTGAAAATTTTGTCGTCGGCAATTCAAATAAATTTGCTCACGCAGCCGCTTTGGCGGTAGGCGAGGGATTACCAAAGCAGGGGTATAATCCGCTTTTTATCTATGGCGAGTCCGGGCTTGGTAAAACCCACTTGCTGCACGCTATCAGGCACTCGATTTCTAAAAAATTTCCCCATTACAGGATAGCTTGCGTAAAAGGCGACGAGTTTCTAAATGAGCTTATTCTTGCAATTCAGCAGGGGAGAATGATCGAATTCCGGGAAAAATACAGGGGTGCGGATTTCTTTCTTATGGATGATATCCAATTTATTGCCGGGAAAATTGAAACTCAAAACGAGTTTTTTAACACATTTAATACCCTTTATGAACTCGGTAAGCAAATTGTCTTTACATCTGACCGTCCGCCAAGTGAAATGCACAGGCTTGAGGACAGACTCAGGACACGCCTTGAATCCAGCCTCCAGGCGGATATCCAACCTCCGGACGATGCTCTTCGCGTCGCTATAATAAGAAACAAAGCTGAGCAGCTTGGCGTTACTTTTCCGGACGACGTAACTAACTATATCGCGGAAAATCTCATATCAAACGTCAGGCAACTTGAGGGCGCGGTAAAGATGATCATAGCTTACCGCGATATTATGGATGATGATATAACTGTAGCATCTGTTACAAAGCGTCTAAAGGATATGTTTAAAGGCATAAAAGAACTAATTCCGACGTCAGAGAATATTATTAGCGAGACGGCAAAGTATTATATGCTGACGCCCGAGAATCTTAAAGGTCAGAGTCGGACGCGTGATACGGCGCTCGCCAGACAGATTGCCATGTTTCTTATACGTAAAATGACAAATCTTTCTTTAAAAGATATTGGAGAGATGTTTGAAGGGCGCGATCACTCTACTGTGTTATCTTCCATTCGACGCGTAGAGGCTAATTTAAATGATTCTGCCGAGTTTTCAAAAATAATCAAGGATATCACTTCAAATATAAATGCCAGGATGTAAGTCTCCACATATCCACATATATTAACGCCCTATTTTCTGTGGAAAATTTGTTCTCAACATGCACCTTCTTTTAAGCCCTCTCTTTTCCACATGTTTTACACTTCAATATTTCGCTCCATTATTATGTTTTTCCGGCTTTTCCACATGTTTTTCTACTACTACGATTATTACTATAATAATAATATTTCTTTATATAAAAAAATAATAATTATCAGAAACTCCGTCTACTGTGAAAGGAATGAGTTATGAAATTTACTTGTGAGAAACTTCTGTTGCTGACAGCAATACTCACCGCTTCGCGCGGGGCAGCGACAAAAAGTCCTGTCCAGCTTCTGGAAGGGCTGTTAATTGAGGCAGAAGAAGAAAATGTGAAAATTTCCGGTTATGATCTGAAAACAGGTATCGTGACAAATGTCCAGGCTGAAGTTGAAACTACCGGAGGAATTGTGCTAAACGCGCGCTTGTTTGGAGACATAATAAGAAAAATGCCAGGGCAGTATGTAACTGTCGATGTAAATTCAGGTTTGGTAGCGGCTATAAGCAGCGAAATGAGTGATTTTGAAATACTGGGTTCTCCGGCGTCTGATTATCCGGAGCTTCCAACTGTGGATAGCCAGGATTCAATCGAGATTAGTGAAACTTTGCTCAAAAAGATGATTTCACAGACAAATTTTGCTGTTAGCGACAATGAATCACGCCCAATACATACGGGTGCGCTATTTGAGACGACCGGCGGTGAATTGACAATCGTTGCAGTTGATGGGTACAGACTCGCGCTCCGAAGAGAACCTTTGAGTAGTGAGAATATTCAGGAATTTAGCTTTGTTGTTCCGGGAACAGCGCTCAATGAAGTCGAAAGAATTGCGACGGACGGAAATGGAGTCATAAGCATTACACTAGGTTCAAAACATATAGTGTTTTCAATCGGCAATACGATGCTGATTTCCCGCCGGCTCGAAGGGGAATTTCTAAATTATAAAAACTCAGTCCCGCAATCCTCAAAATATAAATTCAAAATTGTCAAGGAAGAAATAATTGCAGCGGTGGAAAGAGTAGCGCTTATAATAAGCGATAAAATAAAAAGTCCGGTGAAATGCATATTTGAGGATGGAATAGTAAAATTATTCTCGGCGTCGGCTCTCGGTAAGGCAAGCGATGAATGTGGAATGAAGGGCGACGGCGATAGCCTTGAAATAGGTTTTAATGATAAATATCTTTTGGAAGCGCTTAAAGCAGCGCCGGCGGAAGATATAATTATGGAGCTTTCTTCCGGTGTAACCCCATGTGTCATATCTCCTACCGGCGATAATAATAATTTTCTGTATATGATTTTACCGGTCAGACTGAAAGCATATGACAGTTAAGCCGCGCGGGGTTAGGGTAATACATATTACCGGAGAGTATATAAAACTGGACGCCCTGCTTAAGTATGCCACCATAGCATCGACGGGGGGAGAGGCAAAAATGCTGATTTGCGACGGAGATGTTTTTGTCGGCGGTATTTCGTGCACGCAGCGCGGAAAAAAGATAAGAGTCGGCGATATTGTCCGATATGGAGGCAGCACTTTACTCGTGAAATAGGGTTTTAGATGATAGTAAGAGACATTTTTCTGGATGGTTTCAGGAATTTTGAAGGTGTGACAGTACAGTTCGGCGATGGAGTAAACGTCATTGCCGGTAGAAACGCACAGGGCAAAACTAACCTTATTGAAGCCATATATTATCTTGCTGCGGGGCGTTCTTTTCGTCCGGCGGGTGATAAAGAATTAATTTCTATTGGGCAACAGAGCGCATTTATCCGTAATAACATAGTATCCGCAGGGCGTGAGCAGGTCCTGGAAGCACGGCTTTATCGTGGTCGCCGGCGCGAGATATTTGTTAACGGCGCCAAAATAAAAACGTTATCAGAGCTCTCCGGCAAGTTGACGGCTGTAACATTCAGCCCGGATGACCTCAACATGATCAAAGAAGGCGCGGCGGTAAGACGGAAAATGATGGATCATTGCCTGTCTCAACTCAGGCCGGTATATCTTGCAGCTTTGACAGAATTTAACCGTTTATATGAGCATAAGACGCGTATTTTACGCGACTACCGCGAAAAACCGTCTTTGCTTGATTTACTTGATGATTTCGATCTGCGGCTGGCGCAGCAGAGCGCGCGCCTTATATATTACCGCAGCGCTTTCGCGGCTTCATTATCAAAAAGGGCGGCCGATATTCATAACGGTTTCTCAAACGAATCTGAAAAGCT
>Ga0123356_10008560_pt1 | contig 10152 bp, 6 predicted proteins | sample TergutEmb28metaG_2_FD_92546 | JGI IMG/M metagenome (GOLD analysis project Ga0123356, IMG submission 92546) | Embiratermes neotenicus P3 segment gut microbial communities from Petit-Saut dam, French Guiana - Emb289 P3 | ecosystem: Host-associated > Arthropoda: Insects > Digestive system > Gut ... | reverse complement strand
TGTTAGTGATGTGCGGTTTTCTGTACCCGTTACCCTTGTAGAAAAAGGAAACAACCGTATCGAGGTCATGGCGTTTAACGGGATCTCATGGGGTCATTCAGGATACATGGGCAGCGTAGATGTAGTTTGGGAGCCGGATACTGAAGTACCCTTACCCAATCTTTGGATACTGGCAGTGGGTGTAACAAAATATGATAATGCCAGGACGGAGCTTTTGCAGTATTACGGAGCTGATCATCCCAACCTGAACTACACCGGCAACGATGTAAGGGAACTGATAAAATCGCTCAAGGCGCAGGAAGGAAAAAGATACGGAACTGTTAATTACCGCATGCTCATAGAAGGGGAAATCGAGCCTACAGCTGCCAATGTGCGTGAACAGATAAGGTTTTTGCAAGAAGCAGGTCAGCGTGATGTGGTGCTTCTGTTCTTTTCCGGGCACGGTTTAAGCGAAGGGAACCGTTTTTACTTTTTAACAAAGGATGCTGTTATAAGAAACAATGTAATAGATCCCAATCACGCGATTAGCGATGAAACTATCAAGGCGGTGTTAAACGCGCCGGGAAGACGTCTTATTTTCATAGACGCATGTCAGTCGGGAGGGATGGACATTAACAGTTTTATGTATTCTCTGCGAAGAACCAATGCTTTCATGCTCTCATCAAGTGAGGGAGACAAACCGTCATATGAATTGTGGCAACTTGGACAAGCAGGACACGGCGCTTTCGCGTACAGTATAATTAACGGATTGAACGGTTCAGCGCGCCCCAGAGCAGATGCCAGCATCAGCGTACTGCAATTAAGCGGGTATGTTTTAAACACGGTAAAAGATATAACAAAGACGCAGCTGTTCCAGCAAAAACCAGTGCAATACTCCTGGGGCTTCAGCGATTTTGAGATAGCGAGATAAGATTTGCCAGGACTCTCGCAGAGACGCGGAGACGCAGAGATCGCGGAGGCAAAGTACGAAATCTTAACCTTAATCCCATATATATCAAAGCTTCGATATATTTCTAGGGTTTAAGATTCCGTATTCGAACAATAACTCTGCGTCCTCCGCGCCTCTGCGCCTCTGCGAGAGTCCTAGCTAATCCGCGAATATAAACCCGTACAGCCCTTCGGGAATATAAATATACGGGTGCTGAATCTCGCGCGCGAACATTGTCAGCTGCTCTACTCTGCTGAAAACATAGCGGCCTAATGCAGAAAGGGTAATTTCGCCGGGGCTGGTAAAACCTCTGATTAGCGCGTCTGTGAAAATTCCGTATCCAATTCCTTCCCATGAAAGCTGGTTGTCCTGGCTGGATGTGAAAATGGCGGTGCTTTGGTTTCTCAGGCTTTTTATAAATCTTGCAGAATCAAGACCGCCGGAATAACAGGAGTCTATAAAAATTATTTTTCTGCCGGGGAAGTCCAGGAGGACGCCAATGTCGTCAAAAGAAATTGCCCTGGAATAATCGGGTTCTGTGCCTGTAAAGGTAACATCTGCGGGTAAATAATAATATTTTCCTTCGTTATCCATTCCGTGACCGGAAAGAAATAAAACCAAAACATCGTTTGGAGAAGCGCCGGTATAAAATTCATTTATATTTTTAAGGATATTTTCTTTTGTTGAATCTAAAATAGATTTAGCGTATACATTGCGGTAACGTTTACCCTGCTGGTTTTCCAAAGCCGATTTTATTCCATTGGCGCTGTTAATTGAATGTTTTAGATTGTTATCAGGGTTTCCGTACAAATAATTGTTGGTGCCTACGGCAAGAAGCCATAAATCGGCAGGAGGATCTTTTGTATCTGAATAATTATAAACAAAAACAGAGCTCCTGCCTTCTGAAACCGCGTAATTGTTTTTTGCAATTACCTGAATACGGTTGGGTCCTGTTTCCAGATTTACAGGCAGCGAAAAAATCAGCTCATCAAGAGAATCTTTTACAATTAAACTTGTGTTTTCTGCGCTCATGTTAAAATTGCTGTTAAATAAATTCAATTCCTCTTCTCCCAAAAGCCGCCCGTTTATTACAACCTGTATCCTGTCCAGTTGATTAAAATGATCTTTTACAGCAACCTTTATCTCTTCCCTGCCTGTGCTGCTCCTTGACGGTGCCGTAATTGTTACAGAGGGAGGTACTAACCTCATCCGCGAAGTGCTCAATATCGATACAAGATTTGGGTCTTCAGGCAAATCGCTTAAGCGGGCTCTTACAATGTCCTCCTGTGAAAAAAGCGCGCTGAATTGATCCATTCCGTAAATATTAAATGTTATACCGATTCGAACATTTAAAAGTTCGTCTCCGCGTGTACTGGAAACATAATAGCCGTCATTTGTTACCGTAATCCATTCATCATCGTGAAAAGTTACAAGAGAGGCTATTTTTTCACCTGTTTGCGCATTCCATATAACTGCGGTATTGTCAAACGCGCCGGAAATTAATTTTTTGCCGTCCGCGCTGAAAGAAACAGAAGTTACCCTGAATTGATGTCTCATAACGGGAAGGATTCTTTTTCCTGTTTTTATGTCCAGTACATGGATTTCTCCGTCTTTTGCCCCGTAAGCAAGTCTGTCTCCATTTTTGTTAAATTGAATTGTCTCTATAGAATCTTTGTGACGCGCCAAAACAACGGTTTTGCCTGTATTTATTTCCGTAATTGAAACTTTTCCGCTGGAAAAACCGGCTGCTATATAGCGCATGTCCGGGCTGGAAACAACCGCGGTCACCAATGTAGGATCATTCAAATTAAAAATTGTATTTTGCCCATTGTTATAATCCCAAATAATAATATCTCCGTCCAGATAAGCGGAAGTTAAAAACCTGCCATTAATGCAAAAAGACTGTGTTAGCGCTGGTTTTTGTTCGTTATCTGCAATGCTTTCAATTTCCCTGCCGGTCTTTATCCAAAAGCGGCGGACAATTCCATCCGGAGAACTTGTTATTATATTTTCGTTATCATCAGAAAAAGATATCGAAGATATTCTTTCATTTATTTTAAAATAATCGATTAATATTCCTGTTTTGGCATTCCAAAGCCTTAAATAATTATTATTTGTAAATGCCGCAATATACTGCATATCTGCGCTGAATACCGAAAATTCAGGGATATCGGAATAAGCGGCTATCGTTCGAATTTCCTGCGCGCTTGCTGTATCCCAAATTTTTATGGTTTTGTCGGAAGAGGCAGAAACCATAATCTTTGAATCGGAAGAAAAAGCGACAGATCTTACGCTGTCTGTATGGCCTAAAAGTTTTTTATAGCTATTTCCATTTTGAAAATCCATAAGAGCAATTGTATTATCGTCTGATGCAGATGCAAGAAAACGATTTGTTCCGCAGATTGCAACTGCATTTACTTTTCTTGAATGTACCTGAAACCTTTCATATCCTCTGCCCTGTAAATCGCAAAATAATACAGAGCCGTCCCATTGTCCGCTTGCAAGTTTTGTATCATCTTTGCTTAAAAAAAGAGAGCTAATTAAATCATTTTCCGGTATTTTATTTATATCCCTGCTTTTCAAACCTTTATCTTTATTAACAATAAATATTTCAAATGAATAATACGCTATTTCTTTTTCCGTGAACGAAGCTATATAAGTGCTGTCATTGGAAATGGTTTTTATAACTTTTCTTTTTTTTATATCCCATACTTTAATTCCGTCAAGTGATGCCGTATAGAGGAATTTTTCATCCCGGCTGAAAGAAAGCGCCGCTGCATTTACATTTAATCTTGCGGTTTCTTTTCCGGTTCTGATATCCCATACCCTTACGCCGTCCTGCGCAGAAGACGCAATAAATCTATCGCTTGCCGCAAGCGCTTCTATCATTCCTGTATGACCCAGAAAAGTTTCCTTTTCTCTGCCTGTACTAACATCCCATAATTTTACAGTCATGTCCCATCCGCCGGAAACAATATATCTGTCATCCGGGGTAAATATAACTGTGTTAATTATATCTGAATGTCCAAGCTGGGGATAAACTTTTAATTCATTCCCCGTATTTTCTTGCTTGCAGGAAAATATCAAAAAGCAAAATGCCAGTAAAATTAAAGTTTTTATTCTCAAGGATTAATCCTTTCAAGATAATCAAGAACATTATAGACATCTTTATAGCTTTTAATAACGGAAAAAGCACTTATAGATGCTTGCAGCATATAATCTGGTTTTGTATCATCATTTTTGTATAAATAATAATAATAACTGCCTATTGCATAATAAGACGCTTCTTTATAAGCGGGATCCAGCATAATTGATGTTTCCAAATCTGCAATAACAACGGCTGCCTCTGTATCCTTTCCCGCATTTGCAATTGCCCGGTTATAATACGCAGATGCGCTGTCCGGGTCCAGTTCTATCGCTTTATCAAAATCCTTAACAGCAGAATCAAGGTAACCGTTAAGGGTTAACGCTACACCGCGGTTTACATACAAACCGGCATTATTTTTATCTTTGCGGATTGCTTTTGTAAAACCGCGTATTTGCGGCATTTTATGTTCTGTTTCGGTACTCATTGCCATTTCAAAAATCGGCGACACTAAATCAATACGCGTATCTTCACTGCCCTTTAAACTTAAAAACCAGGCGTTGTTTTTATCAATCTGCTCTCCGTATCCGGGATTGGCAAGGCGCAGCAGGATAGCAAACGATAAAATTAACGCAATGCAGGCGGCAGACGCTATAATCGTCTTGTAAGTTCTGCCAGAATATTTATTACCGCGGGGAAACCGGATAATATTTTCTTTTTTTTCTGCAGTTACAGAAAGCCCCGCCGCGATAGCCTGCTTGTAATTAATTGCCATAGCATAAAATGCCCGGTCATAAATCATGGCTGCAAGCAATTGAACTTTGTATTTTTCTACAAGTTTTTCCGGTTCTGCGCAATTCATATCCGTCTGCTCGCAGTATTTTTTAATAACATCATCATTTTCCGTCATAGAGAGCATATGCAGCAATGCTAAAACCATTTCCCTGTTGTTTAATATATCCGCGTTTCTCACGGCATTATGTTCATTGTTGTACATTGATATAACGCCAAGCGTAACACCAAGACGGCTTCTCATATTATCAATATGTATATTCTTGTCCATAATCAGCTCCTGTTTATATTACCAATAACCTGCTGTAATAAAACCAAAAATGGTTTCCATAGTTCTTTTTCCTTTGCGATGCCCGCAACAGAACAGAATGCAGAAAAAAGCATTTGCCTTGAATATTTGCTGATTGAATAATTACCTTCTGCGTCTATCTGAAGAGGAAACTGCGAAAAATGCCCGGGAAGACATTCAATAAATAATTCCAGTTTTTCTTTATCGAATTCTTTTTCAAACACATCCTTAAAAAAAGAAACCCATATAAAACGATCCTGCGGCTGTAAATATTTATAATCATTTACAATATCATGCCCTGTAAACGAATCGTTTTCATCGTTGGTAAGCCGGTAATCCAATGAAACATTATAAAACTGTTTTAAAAACAAACCGTGTATCGTATCAAGTTCCCGCCTGGTATAATTTCTGCTTACATCCGGCTGCATAACAAGCCTGTGAAGCAAATTAATTTTATCACGGTAACTGCCGTTTAATTTAACATTCTCAAGTTCAGCCTGCTCATTAACAAACTGCCCTATCTTTAAAATATGGTTATTAATTGTTTTTCTTTCTGTAGAATTATATGTTTCGCAAGAATCAAAATCATTATCCTTTTTATTAATTCCAAAACTTCTGCTTTTTAGCTGTTTCAAAAAAACATTCAATTCTGTAGGAATGTAAATGGACTGCCCTGCCGGAGTACCTTCCAGAATTTCCTGCACAAGCTCAAAAAAAGCAATCTGACTCTCAATCGATGCTTTGGAAATTTCCGGAAACTGCTCCTGTATATTCTTATCCAGTGTTTTTCTTGCAGACTTTAAAACCTCTGTATAATCAGATAATTCATCGGTGCAGAACCCCATCAATGTATAATTTCTGTGCGCATAATAATCAAAAGCCTCGTAAATAGCGGGCGGCTTATGCATGATAATGCCGGAAAAATCCCAATCTTCCCAAACAGGTTTATCGCCGCAGTTATTTCCGTCAAGATCATTAAAAAAGTTCTGCGGCACAGCATCTTTATCAATATTCATATTTTTAATTTTGGAAAACTCGTGCAAAAATTTTTTATTTTCTGCATCTGTAAAAAACTTAATAACATCCGCGCAGCCGAACTTTTCTCTGGCATTTTGTTCATTCCAGCAGGAAATATCTTTTGGAAAAAGGCAGTTTAAATATTTTTCTTTGCATCTGGACATTGCGGATAAATCAATCGTCCATTTGCCGTTTTTTTCGCTAACATAATTTAAAATACCCAGATTACCCGAGTTATTTTTGGGAATAAAAATCAAACCTGGAAAATAGTCGCGTAACAAAAGCGCCAGAATATCCGCGCTGCACTGTTTCTTCAAAAAATACCTCTTGTTGAATCCAATATATGCAATTATAGCACGGCGTTTTTTATCTGTAAATACATACTGTTTTAACTGTTCCATAATATTATAGTGCGAAAAACTGCCGCTATTTTTCCCCAAAAGCAAAAAAAAACCAGGCACTTTTAATGCCTGGCTGTAAAAACATAATAAAACCTGTTAATTTCTGCGGGTATAAAGCACGGGGAGGATTTCCTTAACATCTGCAAAATTGGGGTCAAAGATTGCGACTTTTTCAAAGGCATCAATGGATGCTTCCAGTTTAGCGGCAGCTTCGGCAGGTCTTGTAAATCTTAAATTTTCCCATTCTCTGCTGTAGATAACACCCATCAAATAGTGGGCGCCCTTTACTGTCTGCAAATTTGTTCTCATAAGCGATTGAAGGTCTGCGACCGATTTATCATATTCTCCGCTTACAAAATAACTTAAACTGCGTGCATATAATGCATGAGGACCATCACTGCTTATGGCAACCGCCATGTTGCTGTATCTGACCGCCTGCTCGGCATCACCGGGTTTATTCCTGTCAATAAATAAACCTGCAAGAATGATACATGCCTCATAATCATTGGGGTTGATTGCAAGAGCCGCCTGATATTGAGTTATTAACCTTGCAATTTCATCATCCGGCCTTATCGCGCCTTTGGTATTGCCGTCTGTCATTTTGGTTGTAGTAATAGCCTGATCACCAATTGTAAACATGGTTATATAGCCGTCAGCATTTTCACGCGCTACAAAATCCGATAACCCCAGCGCTGCAGCCCAGCCATGCTCATCATTTACAAGATCCTGGCTGCCTTGACCTGTGGCGCACCCAATAAGGGCAATCCCAATTAAAAACAGAACGGTAATTTTTATCTTCATTTTAAACTCCTCGGGGCAAGCCCCATACTATATATATATGAAAAACAACCCTCTTTTTTTCCTTTCGGCAAAAAAAGATGCCAAATTCAGCTAATTTTTAACAACAAAACCGATAACAAACGCGGCATTGTTTCTGGAACTCCTGTTTATCACAGAATAACGGTATTTTATTGAAAGATTAGCCGAAAAAACCGCAAAATCTACCCTGCTGGACCTGCCGGAATTCCTGGAAACAGTCTCGCCTTTTTCTACATCTATTACAAAAGCTTCTATAGTATTTACTGATCCATCGCCTGCGGCAAGAAGTTCAAATCTGCCTTCTTCCGGCATTATATTTTCAAAATTCATTCTGCCGTTTCTTGGCACCACCTTACCCGAAAAAACAAAATTATTGGTTGTTGAGCCCGAACCATTCCTTTCCCGGAATACCGTTTCTGTAGAGTTAAGAGCACTAACCAGGGGACCAAAGGAAAAATAAGGGTTGATTCTTACCTGCAGCGCAAGCATTGTAACTAAAGCAGTCTGGTTTGAAAGATTTATAAGTTCGATGGTATATGTCCCTGTAGCAGGAACGGCAAAACGGACAATAGCGGCGGCATGATGAAACCTGTTCTGCACGATAGGCTGCCCGCTTGTCCCCTCGCCCCTGTATATTCTTAAATCTACTTCGCTTTTAAGGTCGGTGGCTGCAAAAATTATATATTGTACATTTGTCTGAAGCGAATACTGTGTTGATATGCTGTTTCTGGGGGACACCCTTCCGCCGTAAAGAGCATTGTCGGTAACAACATATTCATAACTCTTAATATCCCCCGTTTGAATAACAAAGTCAAATAAATTGCCAAGAGATACTTTTAAATTGTCAATAACAGTTTGACTAAAGACATTTGCCGAAACAGCGGCAAATATCATCAATATAAGAAGATTTTTCTTCATTTATGCCTCCAATTACCTCAAGTTAACATTTTTAATAAAAAAAGTCAATATAAATAGTTGAAATTAACTATGATAATTAATATAATGGAAAAACCATCAAAATAACCGTTAAAGGAGTTTATAATGAAAAAAACAGTCGTATTTTCAGGGATTACAATTATTTTATTGTTTTCCATTTTTGGCTGCGCGACAACCGGCAGCACTGCAAGCAGAGATGCAAAAATAACAAGAGAAACAATCCGTGACTATGTTTGCAGAGTAAACGTACATCATCATCCCAATATGGATAAATATTTAAGAAACCGTGTGTATCTGGGGCTAAGTTACGGATCAGAGGAAGGAGATCAATTAGCATTTTGGTTTTCCGCAAACCGCAGGGGCGGCTCCGGCTCAGGTTTTGTATATGTTGATGATAAAGGCAACAATTATATAATTACCAATTATCATGTTGTAGCTCAAGCCTACACATTTACCGTTACATTCGAAAATGAGGATAACAGCATAAAACAGCAATTTACAAACTTAACTGTTTTCCGCGAAGACAGGGAAAATGATTTAGCAATATTACAATTCTCCAACGGCGAAAAACCATTTAAAGCAGGATTGCCAATCAGCAGAAGAGACGCGCAGGATCTTGACACGATATTATCCGCGGGGTTTCCCGGCATTCAGCGTCTGCAGCCTTCTCAATGGCGCATTGACCAGAAAAACGTCACAAGCGCAAGACATGTCATTCGGGGAAAAACATTTATTCTGCACAATGCGAATCAAGACGGAGGAAACTCCGGCGGACCTCTTTTAGCTTATGACAGCAAAAATAATTTAATCGTACAGGGTGTAATAAACGCAAAATGGACAAATATAGACGGCGGCAATCTGGCGATTCCGTCAAATACACTTTTAAGATTCCTTGACAGCTCATTTGCCGAACAAAAAACAAACGAACGCACTCTGATAAATACTCGTGTTAATGATTTTATAACAGCTCTTAACGGAAACTTTGATGAACTGGAAGTATTTACGGAATTTATTTCTCCTTTCATGCTGGCAGATAATCCTGAATTTATCATGGCTGATTGTTACAATCTGCTTGGCGTTATGGGATTACAAAATTCAGTATTTATCCAAGTAGCAAGGGCTCTTGAATCAACATCTTTGGAATATCCTGTAATAGCCGTAGAACAGGCTGCTGTTTTATTAAAAATTATTTTACCTGCCATACAGGCTGTCAGTTCAGATTCAAAAAGACAGGGCATTCGCGCAGTTAAAACAGAAAGAAACAGTTTTGGCGGCTATACAGTTTTATTTAATATCGGCGGAGATCCTTACAGATCAGATTGGATAGAAAATAACGGAGTATGGCGCATCAGCAATTTTATGTACGACGACGGAGAATTTAACAACATTCCTTTCTACCCAACCTGGCATCCTCAAGGATTATATGTAAACTACAGATTATATTCCAGCAGAGACGTTGACTGGTACGAAATTGACGCAGAAGCCGGAAATTTAATTATCCGCGCCGAAAGCACAGTTAACATTGTTTCCGAAGTTCAATATGAAGGAAGAAGACTTCCCGGCGGCAACGAAAGATCCAGACAGGAAAGAAATGTAATTTACAAAGAATGGAATTACAACATCCCCCAAAAAGGAAAATACCTGATAGGGATAGGCAGCAACTCCAGAGGAATTGCGAATGTGCCTTATTCGCTTTTTGTTACTGTTGAATAGTTTGCAAATTTCTCGCGGAGGCGCGACTGGCAAGAATTTCTCGCAGAGACGCAGAGGCGCGGAGGACGCAGAGTTATTGTTCGAATACGCAATCTTAAACCCTAGAAATATATCGAAGCTTTGAAATATATGGGATTAAGGTTAAGATTTCGTACTTTGCCTCCGCGATCTC
>Ga0123356_10008559_pt1 | contig 10153 bp, 7 predicted proteins | sample TergutEmb28metaG_2_FD_92546 | JGI IMG/M metagenome (GOLD analysis project Ga0123356, IMG submission 92546) | Embiratermes neotenicus P3 segment gut microbial communities from Petit-Saut dam, French Guiana - Emb289 P3 | ecosystem: Host-associated > Arthropoda: Insects > Digestive system > Gut ... | reverse complement strand
GTATTCACACTAACTCAATGCCGCTGAGTTCTGACTTTTCGAGTGAGAGCGGGCCTTTGATGTTTATTACGCTTGACCTGTCCGAAGACGTTGCCGACGGGATGATTCGTATAATCGCCGAGGAAACAGGAAACGATTACGTCCTCCCCAAGCGGCAGAACTTCGCGATGGCGCGGTATACCGGCGGCCCGTCCATGCTGTTTGAAATGGGGTTTATGTGTAACCCTGAAGAATATGAAATTATGATTACTCTTGACTATCTGGATAAAATGGGGGAAGCTGTCGGAATGTCGGTTATGCAATATCTCGGCTTGACGAACAATGAACAATTGACAATTGACGATGTACAATTACCGGCTGTGCCGGAGCCTGAACCGCCGATTGAAGATGAAGCCGAGGACGAGCCGCCTTTAATTCAGACAAGCGGCATGGGGGACAGCTTAGCGTTCGGGCGGTACATAATTCTGCTTGGGAGTGTGTTTGTTGCGGGGGTGGTCTTGTGCGCGCCGAGTGTTTTAAAACGAAAGAAATTAGAGTAGGGGCGGATTAAAGCCCCCTGCCACAAAACTAAAACGCACACCGAAATTTGAATCGGAGTGCGTTTTTTGCGTTTATTACACTAAGGTTTTAATCTTCCTCGCAAATAATCTGTTGGCGGCGTGTTTATGCGGAATACCCGATGAGTTACATTCAAAAACATATTCCGAGCATAATTCAATGTACCAATCGTGAAAATGCGTAAATAATTCACCCGATTTCCAAAAATGCTCTAACGGTTGCTTTTCCGGCGGTCGTTCAATAAACGGTTTCTTGACGAACGCCTGAAAGGCAACAATTCCGTTTAAGGAAACATGAGATTTATAATTCTCCATGATTTCGCTGCGCAATTGCGGTTTGATATAGGCTAAAACACCGCTTGAATACAGAATGTCGTAGTTTTCTTCTAAACGAAAATCAAACATATTAGCCTTAAACGCATTGACGTGAACATTGGCACTGTCTGCAAGCCGCTTTGTTTTCTCAATCCCTGCATCAGATATATCAAACACACTCACGTCATATCCCGAGCGAGCGAAAAAAACAGCGTCTTTACCCTCGCCGCACCCGATGTCAAGCAGTTTCAGCGGTTTTCCGTCAGTCGGAAGCAGTTCCAAAACTTTCAAACACATATCAGATGGGCGAACCCCCCAGAAGTAACTGTCGTTTTTATAAACCTCCTCATATCCCGAAACATCTGCATTGTGTGCTGTGTACCCAAACAACTTGTCAATTCCGATATTTAATGTTTTCGCAAGTTCGGGGAGCAGGGCCGTTTCAGGAACAGTCTGCCCTGTTTCCCACTTGCTGACTGCTTGAAATGTAATTCCGAGTTTTTCGGCTAACTGCTCTTGCGTGAGTTTACTTTCTTTTCTGTATCGTGCGATATTTCCCGATAAAATGTTTTTCATAATTCGTTAAACCCCTTTCAATTTCTTCTTCTATTATACATCCGATTATCGGGAGAATCAATAACCTTGAATTTGAGGTTTTGTAAAATTCAAATGACGGTTGAATTTTTACAATCCATTTTTGTAATAAAATTGTAACCTTATTTTTATTGCTTTGCAGGTTCTTTTGTGATATTATTAATTTAACACGGTAAATTCGGGGAGAGGACATTAACACTATGAAAAATCTTTTTAACAAACTGCGGGAAAGCATTAAGAAAAAGCCGGTAATTTGGGGTGCGTCGTTCGCGGGATTTGCGCTTATTTGCACGCTCGGTATTATTTTGGCTGTTAACCTGCTCGGCGATGATACTATTATCGGCGACCCTGACCGCAGACGTCCCGTCGTAGTTAATACAGACGACGGTGACATTTCCGATGATTTTCCCGATGAGCCTGTTGAGGACATATCGCTCGGGCGGACAGCTTCTCCCGACATATCCTCCCTGCTCACGTCTGTAACCGCCGTTAAAACCTCAGGCAGAGTGGTTGAAACCGATACGGCGTTTTACATAACCACTGCCGAGGATATAAGCGCAGACGAGCTTAAACGCAAGCTTGTCTTAGAAGCGTCAAGTGCGTTGGATTTTTCGCTTGAGTTTGAGCTTTCAAAAGCGGGGGAAAGCAACTTCCTGCTCAAAAGCGCGAGCCCGTTACCGGAGGACAGTATAGTGCGCCTTGCCCTGCTTAATGACGACGGCGAGGTGGAAAGACGCTGGGCGTTTCAAACTGCGGCGATTTTCAAAATCACTTCAACCCTGCCGGGCGACGAGGGCGAGTGGGTTCCTGTTGATACCGGGATTGAAATAAACTTCTCGGTTGAGGTAAATCCCTCTGCAATTAGTGATTATTTCAGCATAGAGCCGAGTGTAGAAGGACGGTTCCAAAGATTCAGAAATACTATAGTGTTCGTGCCTGCTAAAGACTTAGAAATCGATACAGTTTATAAAGTTACGGTCAGCGCAGGCTTGCCGTCTGCTGACGGGTTAATTTTAGAGGAAGGGCGGACGTTCAGCTTCAGGACGCGCAGAGACAGCGGCGCGAATCATTTTTATACCGGCGGCGGGATTTCCGAAACATTCTTGCCGGGCGACCCTGCGGTGCTTGAGGTTTATTGCTCGCAGGAGCTTGGCGACCGGTTTGAGGTAAAACTATATCAGTTTTCGGGCGCAGACGCCTACCGTACCGAGCTGAATAACTATATAAACGGCTCATCGTGGGGGAGGGATTATATCTTTTCGACTACGGGGCTTTCCGAGGTTTATTCTTCAACCGACAGCCTTATGAGAGCTAATGCTGACGCCGGTCACTGGCGGCCTGCTTATTTACTGCTTCCTGACAATCTCGCGGAGGGTTATTATATAGCTGAGGCTAAAACCACTCACAGGGATATAGAATACAGCGTGCAGAAGCTTATTCAGATTAATCCTATTTCTGTTTACGCGTCGAGCCTGCCGAATGAATCGCTGTTTTTCATTAATGACACCGGCACGGGGCTTGCCGCAGGGAACGCCGCAGTCAGCGTGAATGTAAGCGGCAAGACGACTTCGGGGCGGGCCGACGCAAACGGCATAGCACGGGTTGAAATAGCCGCCGAGAACAGAGGGAGGGGGATTATCAGCATTGAGCATGGCGGGCATTTATATCTTGACCTGTTCAACTGCCGTCAGTACACCGAACGCACACCGGAGGAAAATTATTTTCTGCATTTATATACCGACCGCGAAACCTATAAGACTACTGACGAGATATACGTCTGGGGGGTTGTAATACCGAGGGAGCGAGGGATTCCGTTGCCGACGGACGTCTACCTGCAAGTGGGGGAAGACACCATGAACGCGCCTGTTCCTGTAACTCTGCGTGCCGACGGGACTTTCACGGCGCTCATAAATGTGCAGAATAATGTAGAAACATGGTGGTATCCTATATTTCTTATGAGCGGCGATGAGGTTATGGCGCGCAAGCGTATAACCATACGCGATTATGTAACGCCTGCGTATGTGTTTGACATAGATGTGCCGTTTTATGCGTGGTTGCCTTATATGAATCCAGTAGATGTAAGCCTGACTGCATCTTTCTTTGAGGGGACGCCGGCTAAGGATTTAGACTTTTTTGTTAACTGCTGGAACGCCGTTGAATCAAAAGCCGCACTTGTTACCGATGAAAAAGGCTATACCGAAACAACATTTTTAATGATAGACAACCCGGAGAGAAACTTTTGGCGTCCTCGGCGTATCGATGTTGTTTTCGAGCTTTCGGGGATTGAAAACGAATATCAGCGCAAAACGGGAAGCTTTTTCGGTTTGTTCCGCGACGTCATGCTTGAATCTGATTACAGCGCGGGAACGCTGAATATAGCCACTTCTATGGTAGACCCGACGAATTTTGTACCCCGCGAACAGAAGGACACTACAAGTTATTACGGCTATAATTACGGCGGCGGGTGGTATGATTATTATGACTACTATTACTATTATGACGACTATTTAACCTACGACTCTGTGGAAATCCTGCGGGGCGCGCCCGTGAACGTCACGGTGACAGGGACGCTGACCCGCCACTGGTCAGACAGAATCGAAAGCGGAAGTTATTATGACTTTATACAAAAGCGCAATGTTACAAGCTACAGATATGAGAGCAGAAGCGAAACTGTAGGCACATATACAATCAACACCGCGAACGGCATTGGCGCGTTTACGAATCTGCCCGTGAATATCCCCGGCAGTTCCTACCGTATGGCGCTCCAGTGGCACGATACGCAGGGGCAGTTGGTGGAGGAAACTATTTATCTTTATGAGCGCAGTAATTACTTCTGGGGCGATGAAACTATTCACAGCTATAACTTAGTTGCCGACAGCAGAACATTTACCGAGAATCAAAGCCTTAACTTACAGCTCACCGACAACGGTCAGCCGGTAACGGAAATTCCCGCAAATGCGCGGATTTTCTTCACGGTGAGCGGCTCGGAGTTTATCAGGAGCGGCACTGTAAATTCGCCCGAATTCAGCCACAGAATGACAGCCGATTATATCCCTAATGCTCGGATTAGCGGTGCATATTTTAACGGGCGGCATATCTTCCCCATTGCGGTGAATCAGTATTTCTTCGACAGCAGTGAGCGGGAAATAATAATAGAAGTTACTACAGACAGGGATAAATATTCCCCGTCGGACAGCGCACGGGTGACTATAACGGCGCGGGACTTACAAGGGCGGGTTGTCCCTGATGCCCGTGTGAGCCTCAGCGTGGTGGACGAGGCGGCTTTCGCGGTGCAAGACCAGCGCATAAATACGCTCAGTATGCTTTACGCCTATATTTATACACCGTGGGTTGAGAGCTATTACAGTTATATTCAGCACTCGCTTTTCGGTTACGGGCCGGGCGAAAAAGGCGGCGGCGGCGACAGCGATACGTTAGTGAGGCGCAATTTTAAGGATAACGCCGCATTTTTGACAGGGACTACCGATTCGAGCGGGCGAGTAACATTTAACATTGACCTGCCCGATAATCTGACTTCGTGGCGGTTGACAGCGCAGGTTGTGGGGAATAACGCCGACGGCGTACTCTGCGCGGGGAATACAAAAGAGCCGCTTATAGTCACGCTTCCGTTGTTCCTGACAGTTAATTCCCTGCCGGAATACATAGAGGGGGACGATATAACCGTGAGTGCAAGGGTTAACGGCACGGTTTCGGGCAGTCCGCAAATCACCGCGAGAATCACCGGAAACGGCGTTGATAAAACTGCAACAGCCTATTCAGACCAAGCCTTGTCTTTCGGAAAGTTGCCGCTGGGCATGTATACACTGCTTGTAAGCACAAGGGACGGGGTTAATTCCGACGCTGTTGAGCTACCGCTTGAGGTAGTTAAGAGCCTGCTCGAAGTGCCGCTTGTCAATACTTTTAATTTAATCGACGGCATAGAGGGCTTAAATCCTCTGCGCTATCCCGTTTCGCTGACATTTTACGATACTCAGTGTGTGCTGTATTCGGAAGTACTCAGCTATCTTTACAGAAGCTGGGGTGACAGGGTAGATTTCAGAGTGGCGAGGGCGTTCGCACAGCTTGAGCTGGAGCATATTGATGATAAACAATTTAATGAGCTTTTGGTTGATATTTTCACGAGTGAGTCGTTTATCAGGCTTCTTCCTTACGGTGACCGCGAACTTCCGCTGACCGCCATGCTTTGTGCCGCCGCTCCCGATGTTGTCAACAGAGGGGCGATGACAAGGCTGTTCTATAACGTAGTGTCACAAACGCCGGACAGCAGAAAATGGAACAGTTTTTACACCTCTGCGGAAATAACTCACGCTTATTTGGCGCTGGCGGCTCTCGGCGAACCTGTGCTGACGGATATTCAGGGGCTTCTTGAAGACCCTGCGGGGCTTGTCTTAGCGGATAAATTACGGCTTTGCGCGGCTTTGGCTATGCTCGGCGATGAGCATAACGCGCTGAAGCATTATTTAGAGCTGACCGAGGAGCTTTACGCGGAGTTCACTGACAGCAGAACCCGCGAAACGCATGTGCGAATCAGAGATGACGACATAACGGCGCTTTCTCTGCTGACGGCAGGCGCGCTGAATCTGCCCGAAGCCGACGGAATGGTCAGGTATTTAATGTCACGGACGCTTACAGACCGGACGTTTGTGCTGGAATTAATGGCGTATCTTCGGCATTATAACCCCCAAATTGAAGGTACTGCCGAGTTTAGCTATAATTTATACGGCAGGACTGAAACCGTTATGCTGAACCGTTTCAGGGGCGTAACCCTGAGCTTCGGCAAGGAACAACTTGAAAATGCCGACTTTAAAGTTCTTTCGGGCGATGTGGGGGTTAAGGCTTACTATATCGGAGACATATCTGATGTTACTGACACGCAGGCACTGACTGTCAGAAAAACATATACGCTTGAGAACGGCGGAGATTGGGTTCCGGGCGCATTAGTGAGGGTAACGGTGACAGTGAGCGGAGCTTCGGACAGAATGATTTTCTTAAATGATGTAATCCCGTCGGGTGCGCGCTTTGCAGGAATGACAGAAAACAGACACAGCTGGGTTTACCGTTCGTTGCAACGTGTGAGCGGGGCGCGGCATACCCGCAACGGAAGCACTATAACGTATTTAATACGGCTGGTTAACTCGGGCGAGTTCGTGACGGAGAGCGCGGTCGTGAGCGACAGCCGCGGAAACTGGGGCATGAGCGAGCGGGGTACTATAATAATAGAATGAAAAAGCTGATTTTTGTGGTTTTAATATGCTTAATATTTAATGCTTGTAATGTTGTAGAGGGCGACGACTCTGTCGCCCTGTTAACCACCCCGTCGCTTCGCGCCACCCCTCCAACGGAGGGGAATTTCGCTGAACCTTTTGGGCGTCCTGCGCGTCTGCTGAACTGCATTTTCCATGAGCAGAGGGAATTTGATATATTCGTGTCGCGGGCGGAGGTTTATGACATCCCCGATGACAGCGGGATTATAAGCGGGGTTATTCCGCACCACCTGCTTGCGGGCAGGTTAATCGCGGGCTTTTTCAAGACTGCCGCCGCTTCCCGCCCCGACATTGAAACAATTATTATCGTCGCGCCTATTCACGACGCGGAGGGGATTGTGGTAGCTACGTCGCTGTCGGACTGGGCGGCGCCTTTCGGGGTTCTTGACAATGAACAGGGCTTTTCCGAGCGGTTTGTGAGCGTTTTGGGTGCGGAAATATGCGACGATACTGTGGAGAAAGACCATTCGGCATCATCGCTTATTCCTTTTATAAAGTATTACTTCCCTGATGTTAGCGTTGCTGTTCTGCTGGTGGAAGCCAATGCACCGCGGGATTTCTCCGAGCGGGCTTCCGCTCTGCTTGCCCGGTTTGCCGAGGAAAAAAACTGCTTGTTTGTCTTTTCGGTGGATTTTTCGCATTACTTGGGGCCGGAGCAGATTTACGAGCGGGACGAAGAAAGCCGTAAAGCCATTACAGAGGGCGACACTGAACAAATCGCCCGCATGACTAACGCGAACTTGGATTCGCCGAAAAGTATTTTAGCGTTTTCAGGGCTGAATGAATTGTTGGGGCTTGAATTATACGAGCTTGACAATACTAATTCGCTTGAAATTTCAGGCGTGGCGTATCCGCACCCGATTTATGACGAGGGCTTGACGAGTTATTTTGTGTTCGCGGGGGTCAAATAGAAGGAGAGGTTATGAGAAAAATAACACTGACAATGATTTTAGTTATTGCGTTTTTGGGAGCACTGTCCGCCTGCGCGGACGATACCGGTATTTGTGATTATTGCAATGAAAAAGCGAAATTACAGCCTTTTAAAATCTCGGACAGGCTTACGGCAGACATCTGCGAGCCGTGTTATGAAGAAACAACCGGCATAGTTGATTCGTATTTGAATGAGATTGACAAGCTGTTATCTTAAAATAAATATGACACATAAGCTGTCATATCCGATATGCTATAATTTAATAAAAAAGGACGTGTAATATGAAAAACACTTTTAACGGCTTCTCCCCCGCAACCATCGACTTCATGTGGAACCTGCGTTTGAATAACAACAAGCCGTGGTTCGAGGCGCACAAGGACGAATTTATTCGTGAGTTTCAAACGCCCATGAAAGCCCTCGGGCGCGAGGTTTTTGAGCGGGTGGTTGCCAAAAATGACCGAGGGTTTATACATAAAGTTTCGCGGATTTATAAGGACGCGAGGCGGATTCGCGACGGCGAGCCTTATCGGGCGAATCTGTGGTTTTCAATTGAAAAGCCTGTCCCCGAAAACGCGGAATGGACAGGCACGCCTGTATTTTGGTTTGAGCTTTGTCCCGACGATTGGAGCTACGGCATGGGGTATTATGCGGCGAAGGCAGAAACCATGACGAATTTTCGGGCTATGGTTGATGAGAACCCGAAGAAATTCGAGAAATTAATTTCGCCCCTTGAAAAACAGGACGAATTTATATTAGAGGGTGACGAGTATAAACGCAGAAAAGAGCCGCAGGCAAAAATAAGCGAAAAAGCCACGGAATGGTATAACAAAAAATCGTTTTCGCTTATTCATAAGCAGAAAAACGGGAAAGAGCTGTACTCGGCGGATTTAGCGGACAGGTTGGTTAAGGGATATGAGTTTTTGATGCCGTTTTATGATTATTTTATTGAGCTATAAAGCTTATGAAAAAATAAGCGGTTGCAATTGTTTTCTTTTTAGCGCGCTTTCTACGGCTTCGGGGATTTTCGTAAAATCGGAAATAACCGAGGTCGGTTTGTTTTCGGCGTCGTCCTGCTGTAAGGGGACAAAGTAGTAGTTCCGCAGGTTCATCAGCGCGCCTATGTTCTTGGCAGAGCCGGCGAGAGCGTCATTGGTGGCGACGCAGAGAACGGCGGGTCGGTTGTTGCGGATGTGGGATTTTACCGCCATTGTGACCGCTCCGTCAGTAATCGAATTTGCTAACTTCGCCATTGTATTCCCCGTACAGGGGCAGACAAGCAGCAGGTCAAGCATTTTCCCCGGCCCGAGCGGTTCTGCGTCTGCTATCGTGCGTATTATCTCCGCGCCGCATATTTCCTCAAGCTCTGCCACCCGCTTCTCGGCTTCACCGAAGCGGGTGGTTGTATTATAAGCATTTTCGGACATAACGGGAATCAGCCTTGCGCCCGACTGCACTAAAAACCGCGCCTGTTCAAAAGCCGCGTCAAAAGTACAAAATGAGCCGGTCACGGCGAAACCTATTGTAATACCTTTAAAATCAAGCATTGCTGTTGCCTCCTGTGTTTTGATTTTCTGCTGTTTCAGACAGTATATTCATAATCGTGTCTGCTACGATATAACCCGCCGTTACGGGCGAGGATTTCCCGGGGATTGACAGCGCGTGGATGAAGTTGATGCCCGCACTCTTTGCAATTTCGTGGTCTTCAACACATGATTCAGACGCGAGGTCAATAAAAAGACAGCCCGCTTTAAGGCGGTTTATTCTTTCTGCGTCAAAAAGCGGCGCGGGGATTGTATTAATGACTGTGTCAAATTCTCCGAGTGTATTATCAAGCTTAGACAAATGCAGGGTTTTGCACCCTGTTATTTCTGCCCACGCCAAGTCGGCGTACTTTCGCGCTGTGACAGTGACAACCGCGCCGAGCGTCGTGAGATACTTTGCTAAGACTTTCGAGATTCTGCCGAAGCCGGTCAGCAGGATATGTGAGCCGAAAACAGCAAGGGGCTGTTCGCGAATCAGTATTTCGAGCGTGCCTTCGGCTGTTGCCATCGCGTTCATTATAATCAATTCCTCCCGCTCGAAATAATCTACGAGCGTGAGATTATTTTTGGCGCAGATTTCGGCAATGGCGGGGCAGGACTTGCCGCAGTAAACCGTGCCGCCGGCATCAACAGCTTCGGGGATTACACTTAGGGGGAGAGGCGCCTTGGAAAAAGGCGCGTTTATGTTTAAGCTGTCACGAGTGGCGGGCAGAGGGAGCACAAGGCTCTTGAACTTTGTGATTTCCCGCAGAATGGGCATGGGCGCCTGCGTGAGCACGTCGTCAAAGCCGTATATAAAGCAGTCAAAGCGTTCGCTCAGCCGCTTTGCGGCGTAAACCGAGCGCAGGTCGCCGCCGAGGAAAAGGAAGTTGTTCATTAGGTATCCTCCACGGGACGCCGAGGGCGGCGTCCCCTACGTATTAATATATT
>Ga0123356_10008558_pt1 | contig 10154 bp, 8 predicted proteins | sample TergutEmb28metaG_2_FD_92546 | JGI IMG/M metagenome (GOLD analysis project Ga0123356, IMG submission 92546) | Embiratermes neotenicus P3 segment gut microbial communities from Petit-Saut dam, French Guiana - Emb289 P3 | ecosystem: Host-associated > Arthropoda: Insects > Digestive system > Gut ... | reverse complement strand
GTCGAACTAAAGAATAAGATTTCTCATCAACATAATTACACCTTGTCTATTTCTAATTATGAAACTATATTCATTACCACGAGGTAATCGAACAGAAATTTCCTGTTCTCCGGCCTTTAGTAAATGATTGTAAACAGGTGTTGCCCTATGATCTTTCAAATACTCGTCTGCAATAAAAAAACTAATAACAAACATCAAAGCCTCATCTTTAGCTTGTTCGGCAATATTTTCAGGGATGCTGATTGTGTAAATCTCATAATCATTTTGATCTGCCCAAAGATTATAACAAATATTATTTGCAATAAATATATCACATTTTCGAATAGGTGTTGATGTATCTAAAATCGTCAGAAAACGATCTGTTCTTTCTACAAATAATACTTGATCAATCGTAAGCGGATCAATACCTGTTAGTTTAAAAAAATGCTGTGCCATTTGGTCGTTTTCTTCGTTAATATGTCCTGAGCCTGCAAAGATGAATGTTTTTCCAAGTAACGAATCTTCAGCAAAAATTTTTCGTTGAATATTTAATGCCTGATTGCGAGAACGGTCTTGTCCGCGATCATCGTATCCAAAAACGTGATAACCTTTTTTAATAGCACTTCTTACCAAGTTCGCCATCATTGGCTCACGCGTGTAAAAACCGGTAGACGTTATTGCAAATCCTCTTTTGTTAAGCATAGTATCGTTTTCATGAACAGCCTCCATGCCCAAATATCTAAAACCGTAGGCATATAGGCTATCCAACAATATTTCTGCCAAGATACGATGCCTACCAACAAAATGACTTTCGTTTAACATTACAACTCGTTCGTTTTTTGCCGTTTGAACCAAATAAGACAACGCCACCTCATTAGTTTTTTGAAACATATCTGCATGTTGTGCTTCTTTGGAACAGCGAGCTTCACTAGTCAATTTAGCCAAATATTGTGTATAAGCTTGTATCCACAATGGCCTTTCGTAATCTTGCTCATGTTTTCTTAGCAAATAAATAGGCAACAGATAGTTTACCGTCGTATCCTGCAACAACGCTGATTCCGAGGCTAACATAAAAGGATTACTTGGCAGAGAAATGTTTCTATCAGGTTGATTTTCGCTATGAACAACTGTGCCTTGTGCATACTTTATGCAAACACATGTTAACAGGACAGATAGAATGATAGCGGAGATATTAATTCCATGTATTTTTGTACGGATCATAATTGCATTTTTTTGGTTTAGAGTATAAATTATCATTTATTGTAAAAACTCTACAATCTGTGCAAATATAGCGAAATTCACAGTTTTTACATACTTCAACATCATCTTTTTTTATGCTCCACATTTTTTTGAACTGTTCATTATCTAAACATTCTTTCAACCTTGTGGTGCTAATATGCCCGTATGATATACTCATTGCCGGACAATTTTTAACATCTCCTCTCGAATCAACACAAATTTTTTTATTTAAACATGTATTAGATGTAATGGCGTCCTTAAAGAAATCAATATTAGATATAAAATAATAAGGAGAAATATTACCACAACAGAAAGCATCTTGAATGTTGTCAACAATGTAGTGTATGCGAGATTGTAAATTTTGTTTTTGAGATAATGCATTACATGAATTATGAATTACTATTTTGTTCAATCGTTTGTTGTTGAATAAAATTTCATCCATATTCTCTAATGTTGTCCAGTCCGAATATCTAAGAACTATATTTAGTGTTCTAATTGTGGAACTTACAAAGCACGATAAATATTTTGTGAAAATATCCTGAGAGACCTCATCGAAAAATCGCAATTCAACAGCTGAACACCGTAATTCCGATAATTGTTCTACAATAGACAGCAAATCATGGTTACTGTTTCTGTCAAAATCAATGATAGAATTCTTAACTATTTCAGGAAAATCATTTAATGCAAAATTTATTTTGGGAAAATTTTCCGGATTGGATGTGTAAAAACCAACACCTTCTTCCTTCAAATAATTAAGAATCGCAATAATATCATCCTTTTTATCACTATTTTCAATTTTCTCTAAAAAGACAGTGCTGTTTAACATGTCAAAAATCTCATTGGTAATGTACGTAAACGTGTCTCTTTGAAGATCGCATATTATGCTTCTACTTGCTCCCTTTACCGGCAAGCAACAAGCATATAACATAAAAAAAAGATTTTCTTTAATTTTTATCATTGTCAAAAGTTTTTTATACAAGAAGAAATCGCTTTGTAGTATGGTTCAGGTTTAAAATCTTTTGTTTCAAAATGATTACAATGAATGCGATCATTCATTACAGCAACCTTTTTTTCTAGATTTTCTATACTCTCAAACTCTGCTAACAAAAAATTAAGAGAATAGTATATTCTGTCAGTTTCTTTAATCAATTCACTATAGGTTTTCATGTTTATCCATTTCAATAAGGGTTAATGCTATTTTTTTGAAAATTTCATAATTACAAGGAATAGATGTCATACCAAACTCTCCTGTCGGGTTAATTTCCAAAAAATAATATTTTCCGTCTATACTTGATTTAATTATATCTATCGAACAACAATTCAACTTCATTAAATTAAGCATATCTGTTAATCTCTCCTCTACGTAGAAGGGTAATTTGTACGGAACTCTTTTATTAGGATTTTCCCAATCAACTTTTCTAAAATCAAGTTCTGTTTCTTTATCTTCCTGAGAAAATATAGCCATCGTATAAAATTCTCCATCTATGTAAAAAATGCGTAACTCATATTCTTTATCTATTTTTTCTTGGATTAAAGAAGGGAAAAAAACATCTGGTATTTTTTCAATGTTTTTTATTTCTTTTGTAAACATCGAAAAAATACCGTCTTTTCGATGAATAAAGTGCGGCTCATACACAGACTTGGAAATGTAGGCTTTATTAGATGCTTTTTGTATATCTATTAATTGACCCTTTCGTGATATGATGTAGGATTCCGGAATATCTAGTCCGCTTTTTTTTGCTAATAGTAAAGTGTCAAGCTTATTCAGCCCTGACAATCCAGGAGGTGTAAGCCACTTTATGTCTTTAAACAAAGACATAAATGCATACAAAATAGTATGATGTTCATGCGCTAAATGGTTTAGGTCTTCCGAGGCTATAATATATTTTGTTACATGAAAATAATTTGATTTTGAAAAATTCCCAAATTTTCTGTACCAAACAGAGCGAATAGAATCAACATCAATGTTGGTATTCTTGTAGATTAGCCTTTTCTCTTCTAAAGATAAATATAGATTGCTATCTAAAATTTCGTCCGCATTTATTCTAATATAACTATGATTAAACGTTTTTAGCCATGATATAACATAATCAATACTTGCATCGCCACTATAACTAAGTAATAAGATCATATTGTCATCGAAAATAAAGGTGAAAACAGAAAAACTGCTGGAAAACATTCACTGGAAATAGAAAATTGCCAGCAGTTTTTGATTTCTTAATGTTATATCTTGTCTTGAGCCTCATTTTTTGGCCCGTAAAAAACACTAAGTAAGCATATCAATGGGCTGATCCATGCTATCAGGGCCATCACATCGCCCTGTATTATCGCAAAAATGCGTGTACGTGTTTGTGGAGCCTACCCCTCCGAAGAATTTTCCCATTTGTTTTTTTTCGATGCTGTTGGCGTTCATTGTAGCCAATTTTTGTGTTGTTTTCATGTTTTTCTGTTTTTTAATTGATATTAATTTGTTTATTTACGAGTACAAAATTACAAAAATATATCATACAAATTTCATCTGTTGAAAAATAAAGAAATAATACTTCGACATATAACAAAAAAGTCAGAAACACCTCATTTAAAAATCAGTAAATTTCGCTCTAAAAAGCGAAGTTTTCTGTCTGCTTCTTAACATTTTTTGTGACAGAAAACAAGGCTTCGCAGGTCTTGCCTTGTTTTTATTGGTTATTTTGTGCTTTTTTATCTCAAATATTTTTGTATGGCTTCTGCTATCTGATTTCCAGCACTCGGTCTTGGCAGATTAATGTTTAGCAATTTACCATTTGGAGATATAAGAATATATCGTGGAATGGCTATTTGCTGTGATTGAAAAACTTTTTCTTTAATATCATCAACCAACTGTTTCTGTGCTCGAATATGATGTCCCTGTAATTGAAGTCTTTCTACGGTGGATTTCCATTGACTATCCCTGTTATCTTCGTCAATTGAGATATACACACATACCAAATTTTCATGTGTTTCTAATATCTTTTCTATTCTGTCTTTGTGGGCGAACTCTTGGATACAAGGAAAGCACCAAGTTGCCCAAAAATCAACCAGCAAATACTTACCTTTTAATTCCGGCAAATTTGAAAAATCGGACAATGTTGTCACTGACTGTGACATAAAAGAAACGGCATTTTTTTGTTGAATATTATTCTTAAGCATATCAGTTTCGAAATCTTTTGCCAATAGTGCAACATATTCGCTTTTGGGATAATTTTCTTTTAAATATCTGTACATTTCATCAAAGTCGAGAGTGTATTCAAAAAAACTTTGAGACGGATTCATTCTTCGTTCTATCACGAGAGCGTTTGCTAAACCGGGTAATCGGATATGGTCAGGAGCCAGTAAATAAATGGTATAGGGACCAAAAACATCTTCACTATGACCTTGCAGTATTTTTTGTTTATCTTCGTCATTCATATTCTTAAAAAGCAGTCCATAGTATTGACTAACCACAGATCCTGATGGATACCTAAAGGCATTAAAATCGGATAGGTCTAATTTCATATTTATGTTTTCTATCTCTCTCTTTTCTTGTTCGTTGAGTTTTCTACCTTGCAATGGCATTAATGCGTGAAAATGTAGAATCCGGGAGATTTCATTCCGTAGTAAAAAAGTTAATTTTTCCGAAACTTCAGAGTTCCGTCGAAGTAATTTCAACGAATCTTTAACTTCTCTTAACATCGTTTGCTCAATTTCTGTTACAAGTTTTCCGAAATCTGTGGTTCGCAAAGCCATATTCTGAATACGGTTCATGTGGGCAGCTGATCCAAATGAAATGTACTGATTGTTGTAGAATGTATGTGCCGTTGCATTACTGCCTGTTATTTCTATTCTACCTCTGCCTTCATCAACATAGTTGAGCGTTACATGGTCACCCGGAAACAAGAAAAGATTCACTCTGCGATTTTGCATGACCACACGAACAGCTACAAAATCGTTTACTTCTAATTTATACGTTATTGATATGGTAGGTTCTAAATTCCATTCTTTTGATACCAACTGGTCTTGAAACCTCTCGTCAATAGGTTTATATAATTTTACCGGTATAGATGTTGCGGAAGTAAGCGTAATTGAAGCATCGCCATAGGCATAGCTTTTAATAGAATAGACAGTGCAAATAATCAGAAGTATAGTTTGTTTCATAAACAATTTCTAATGTTTTTTTATTGTGCGAAAATTTGGCTTGATGGAGTTGTGGTAATTAGCCACAACTCCATTAAACATTAAGTTTTAAACATCATCCGGTATTCTATCACACGTTGCCTCTCCACCACATATACCACCTATTAAATCATAGAGTTGTCCCATGCTAGTGACACAAGCAGAAAAACCACCTCCACCACAGCCACAGGAAAAAGCAGTGCAACGTTCTCCGCCTCTAATTTTTTTGGATTCTTCTCTCGTTAGAAGAGTTCCAAATTGTGAAAAATTTTTCATCGCGAATTCCCTAATACGTGTCGGGCACAACCTTTAGTCCTGCTCTTAAGGCTTCACAGGTCTTGCCATTTTATTATTTATTCCTCTAAAAAATATTTCAAATCGCTCACCGAATAAGCATCGGGAAGTTGATGTTCATTAATAAAAATGGTTGGAGTAAAGGAAATTTCCACATCATCGCACCATTTTTTCATTGCATCAATCTTTGTAGTTTGGGCGTCTAATTCTTTCTCACTTACCGGATATTGACCTGCAAAAACTTCGTAATTTTTCTCTTTTGCACCATACCAATCATCAAGTGCTTTTTTAATTAAATCTTCATCATTTCGTGCTGCAATAGCTAATAAATGTTTGACTGGCGGAGTTCGATAATCTTTTTCTTCGTTAGTAGAAATGAAAATAATTTGCGCACTTACTTGGTCAGTTTCCATCAATTCATCAATGATGTGGTGTGCTTTGGCACAAGGGGCACAGTACGGATTGCAAACTTTTATCAGATGTGTTTTTGCTTGTGGGTTACCTAAAGTAATGCCCAAACCTTTTGCATCAATTGTGATGTGCTTTTGTTTTTGCAATAAAGCTCCAAAAATTTCAGAATTATATTTAATGCGTTGCAATTGCTTGAAATCTCTCTTACCTTGTTGAGCAGCCAGCAATTGAGGTTTAATGGCATACCAAATGGCTATGGGTAGCAAGAAAGCCGGAGCTAACGGAATTAGAAAACTTGGAATCAGTTGAATCAAAAAATCATGATTAATGTGTGGTGTTACAATACTTCCGCCTAGCCATGCAACCAAAAATTCTACCACCAATATAATTTGTACCGTCAAACATAGCATACACCATTGTTTTGCCACACGCCATTGATAAAAAATAGAAAAAATCGTATATGGTAAAGCCAAGATATTGATATAAACTAAAATGGTTAATATAGAAGAAATCTGACTGCCTGCAAACAATAAAGCCAAAAGTCCACCTGCAAAATAGAAAAATCCAATCTCACTCCAACTAAGCCAACTAAAAACTTGCGATGCTTTTGAACTCAAAATAGCATCACAATTTACTTTTTTGCCAGCCGAACAAATTTGTTGCAAAAATGGATTGCTTTTGTCTATCTCATGCCACAACAACAGCACTGAAACTATAATACCAAACGATTTCAAAAAAATAAGTGACGCAACCCCCAAAAAACTATATTCTGAACTTCCTGAAAATATATTGTTTGCAATCACAAAAGCGCTCAATAGAAATGGTAATAACAATAATCCCCACAAAAAGAATGTCGAAATCCACTCATTTCGGAGATTTATTTTGTAATTCTTTTCTCCTGCATGTTCTCCTGCTTCAGCAAGTAGCACAATACCTTGCCACTTTTTCAAAAAATCGTCCAGAGAAATGGAAGAAACCGTACCTTTACCATCTGTGTACTGTACTTGGGTTTGATCTACAGCATCTATAATGATAAAACCATCTGCACCAATTCTTGTATGCACAATGCATGGAAACGGAAGCTCAGATAATCTTTCTGGTTCAACTTTAACAATAACATTGTTAACGCCCCATTTTTTCAGACTATCGCTAATACTGAGAATACTTGGATAATCTGGATGCTGTTGCAACGTTTCATCTACAGTACGGTCGACTACTTTTACTTGTTGCTTTTTTAATAACTCAATAACCACACCGGAATCATGATTGTATTGGTTGAAAATATTCAAGATAGAAATAAGTTTCATAATTTTTCAGTATTAAATGTCTTTGAAGCTTGGTTCGGTCATTTATTTTGTAACATTATTTTAGCAATTCATCAAGCATCTTGCGTATCTCTGTTTTGTTAGGACTTGGAGCATTGTGATGAACAATTTTTCCGGCTTTATCGTAAATCAAGTAATGCGGAACTGATTCTATTTTTAATTCTTGAATGGCTTTTGATGACTTGCTATTTATGATGAAAAAGTTGATCGCGCGACCATCGTTCAACCGTAGATCATTTACTGCTTTTTTCCACGTATCTTCGCGGTCGTTAAATGCCAAATAAACGAATGCAACATCTTTGTCTTTGTATTCTTTTCGCAATTTGAATGCTTCCGGCATGGCAGAGCGACAAGGCACACACCAACTTGCCCAAAAATTCAAATAAATTACGTTCCCTTTTAATTGTCCTAAAATAGTTTCGAAAGCAATCATGTTGCCGTTTTTATCATTGAGTTGAATATCGTCGTTCTTGGTTTCTGTGATACCAAGTTCCAATAGTCTATTTTTTGTTCGAAGGCTATTACCGGTAAGAACAACATATTTTTCCGCATAATGTTCAATATCCTTTACTGAAAAATATCTCATTATATTGTCCAATGTTTTGCTCAACATATACGCATGAGTTTTTGGAGGAATATCCACTCGCGAAGCAAGACTATCGAACATTATCCGATAATCACAATAAGAACCACTGCCCACCACAATAAAAGGAAAGCCTCCCATGAGTTTATAGGCAAGTAAATAACCATCTATATTGTAAAAATAAGAGATGTAACGGCAATATTCATCGTTAAAGAATCCGTCATAAATTTGATTTAATATAGCCATCGAACGTTGCTGTAAATTTATTGGATTATTGAGCAATAGATCTCTTTTTTTATTAATTGTTTTAACCAGCAATAAGTAGTTATAATAATTGTAAACATCAGAAGAGATTTTTTTTTCATTGTACTGTTTTCCCAATAATGAAGCATAATTTTGCGGATAAGTATTCGCTTGTTGTTCTACAGTATCCATAGGCATATAAAGGGGTAAGAGCGTTTCAGGAACAAATTCGTTTCTTTTTTTTGCCCTGTAAATTCTCCAAAAGTTGGACTCCCATAGTAGAGAAAGGGGATTAAAACCAAAGTATGATAACCTATTAGGAATGTTTTTAAGAAAATTATATTGCTGTGTTAATAGTTCGGATGTATAGCTTTTTAGAACTGGATATTTATTTTCATCATAAGTGAACAACACTGTATCTCCAGACTTAACATAAAAATACAGATCTTCAAGCGCTCTGTATAAATGAAATATTTCGATATAATCAGTAGAGGAAAATATAATCAACGTATCTCGTTTTCGATTTGGGCTGAAATATTGGATTAAATCATTGCTGTCTATAAATGCGATTTCTGCGGCTCTTCGAGTTTGGAGTTTAATATTGCCAAACTCAACAGCGAGTTGGTCTGGAGCGTTTTCAAAAATTAACATAGTGGGTAGATTTTCTTTCCCCTTTTCCGAATTGGAATTTTTGCATGAATATATCAAGCAAAAAACTATACAAACAAGCAATATGTATATTGTTTTATTCATCGTTCCTCTAACGTTTTTCTAAAAACAAACGTAAAAAGTCCCTTCTATTGTATGTAAAAATACGAAGGGGTGGAATAATTCATTCCACCCCTCAATGGGTTAACCACAGTACGAAGAGGTGCCACAGCTTTCGCAACACCACCAACCACCAGGTTCATCGGTTTTCCACCATAACGCAGTATCTTTACTAACGTTACAAAGTATACTTCCACTAGGTGATATAGCACCACAAGTTCCGCTACCACCTCTGATTTTTTTAGACTCTTCTCTTGTTAGAACAGTTCCGAATTGTGAGAAATTTCTCATGACCAATTCCCTGATACGTGTCGGGCACAACTTTTTGTTCCTGCTCTTAAGGCTTCGCAGGTCTTGCCGTGTTTTTATAGATTGTTTTTAATCATTCCTACACATACACGCCACAAAGATAAGAAATATATCCGAACAAGTTTAAGTTGTTAAAAAATAAAGAAACAAAACTTCGGCATATAACAAAGAAGTCGGAAACATCACATTTGAAAACCAATAAATTTAGTTTTAAAAAGCGAAGTTTTCTGCCTACTTTTTAACATCTTTTTTGCGACAGAAAAAAAACTCTTTAACACTCAGAAATCCATTTATCAATAGAATGTTGGCTTATATTAACAAGCGACAATTCGGGATACTTTAAATAAATTTTGATACGACAAAAGATAGTTTGAAGCAACCTTTTTGCACGAAAACTATTTGTGTTGTTTTTATCTAATCGTTCCATAATCGTTGACTAATTTCGGTAATTTTCTCAACATCTATATCAAAACCATTTGTTATAGAATAAACTCCACAATCATTTAAAGATATAAAATCATCTTCGTAATTCCATTTACAAATATATGGATTGTAATTACATTCTTGTTGAAAATACCAACTGCCATCATTGCGTTGCAAAGGCTCTCTACTATCTACACAAATATGTCGAAACTCACAATCTTTACAAACATCTATCTGCTCTTTGCAGGCAAACCAAAGTTTCTGAAATTCGAGAGTTGAAATAACACTCTCGATACTTTGATCGTTTACATTTCCGAATGTATTTTGATAACCCAAATAATTCAAAATGTCGCCGTTTTTATTTATGCTCAACTTTCTATTGAGAAAAGTATTATGTTTCTGTGATTCCG
>Ga0123356_10008557_pt1 | contig 10156 bp, 8 predicted proteins | sample TergutEmb28metaG_2_FD_92546 | JGI IMG/M metagenome (GOLD analysis project Ga0123356, IMG submission 92546) | Embiratermes neotenicus P3 segment gut microbial communities from Petit-Saut dam, French Guiana - Emb289 P3 | ecosystem: Host-associated > Arthropoda: Insects > Digestive system > Gut ... | reverse complement strand
TATTTAAAAGCGCTGCGGAAAAGTTTGGAAGTTCGCTTGTAAGCGTTGTTCTTACAGGCATGGGGAACGACGGCGCGCAGGGAACACGCTTTGTAAAAGAAGCCGGCGGCATAACAATAGCGCAGGATGAAGCGACATCCATGATTTACGGCATGCCGGAAGCCGCTGTTCAAACAGGCTGCGTAGATATTATTCTGCCTTTAAATGAAATTGCAAATCGGCTTATATTACTGACAGGCGGAGATACATAAAATATGTTTGATAATACAGCGTTTTGCGAAATACAAACAGAAGTTCCCGCTGATGTTTTGTCGAGCCCTGCGCTGTTGTTTTTATATTACCGAATCGAACAAATACTTGGCATAAAAGCCGGAAGCGAGTCCCTAAAAACGCTTAATAAATATCTGGAAGAATACTGCGGCGCGTCTTTTATAGAAAATCCGGCTGCCTATGAATATTTACTTACTTCGCGCGAACAAATATATGAAATTTCCAGATTTCTTACAGTAAATGAAACATACTTTTTCAGGGAAGGCGCGCATTTTGAACTCCTTGCAAATTTATTGCCGGAATTATCAAAGTTAAAAAGACCCATACAAATATGCTCTGCCGCTGTCTCCATTGGATGTGAGGCCTATAGCCTTGCAATGCTTTTGGATTATCATGCAAAAAAAGGGCTTGATTTTGATTTTGCCGTTGACGCGTTTGATGTAAACGCGCAGTCTATAGAAACGGCAAAAAACGCGCGTTATTCATCAAATGCTTTTCGCAGCGACGGTTCTGCCTGGAAATATATTTCAGACTCATATCTTCTTCAGGAAAATGACGAGTTTGTTGTGCCTCAAAGCATAAGAAGAAAAGTGCGTTTTTTCCCGCATAACATCATGCGCGGACTTGAAAAACAATATGACGTTATATTTTTTAGAAATTCATTAATATATTTTTCTACAAAAAACAGGCTTTCGGTATTAAATAATATATCCGATTCCCTGAATTATAACGGCCTTCTTTTTCTGGGAGTTTCGGAAACTGCATCTGTAAAACATCCACTGCTCGCCAACCGCTATACATCGGATGTTTTTTATTTTCAAAAAGTAAATACTCCCAATATTATAGAGCAAATTTCACGTTCTCCGGAAATACCAGGCCAAAAAACATTATTGTAAAAGAGGAATTGTATGTTTATTGATTTTTTAAACAGCTTAAAAGTATCTGTAAAATTAATATTATGCGCTATTATGTTTTTACTGCCATTGGGAATTTTAATATTTTCGCATGGTTTTTATTTTTCTCCTTTTCTTTTGGCTGCCATTATTACCTCTTTATTGGCATATGTTATGCTGTTTATTACAATACTAAATATAAAAAAATCAGCAGACAAAGTAGAAAATGTACTTAAAAAACTGGATAACAATGATTTATCGGCAAATACAGAACCTTCATCATATGACGAGTTTGGCCGTATTCTGGCTTATTTAAACAATTTTTTACATAAATTAAAAGCCGTAATTTCGTCTGTGAACAATAATACGGGTTTGGTTTCTACTGCCGTGCAGGAACTTACTTCATCCGCAAAAGAAATGACAGCTACTGCCAATGAACAATCCGCAAGCGTAGCAGAAATTGTCAGCACCATGGAAAATAATAAAAACCTTTGCTCCCAAACTGCGGACAAAACAATTGAAGTCGCTGATATGGCAAGCAAAACTCAGGAACTAAGCCAAAAAGGCGCTAATCTTCGGGATATAAATGAAAACATGATGCTGGATATCCGGAATCAAAATCACAAAATTATAGAAATAATAAAAAATCTTTCTGATATGCTTTTTAGAATAGATGAATCAATAATGTTAATTGATACAATTGCGGATCATACCAAATTAATCGCATTTAATGCCGCGCTTGAAGCGTCGTCTTCGGGCGAAGCCGGAATGCGCTTTTCTGTAGTTGCCGCCGAAATACGCCGCTTTGCGGATAATGTTGTGGAATCTGCCTCGGAAATAAAAATAAGAATTTCTGAAATACAGGAAGCCGCCCTTATGCTTTCTGCAGAAGCAAACAATGGATCCAATGTTATAGATTCCAGTTATAAAAGAATGGTTGAACAAAAGGAAGTATTTGAAAATATCGTAGAAGTATCCCAGAATGTCGCCGTTCATTCACAGCAAATATCCAGCCTTAGTAAACAGCAGGAAATAGCGTCTGCCCAGGTTTTTCTTGCATTAAAGGAAATTTCCGCAGGTGTTAATCAATTTGCCGCTGTAACAACATTTACATCCAATACATTGGAAAAACTTAACAATATGTCCGTAGAACTTGAAGAAACGCTTTTAAAATATAATTTAAAAGACAATGGCAATTCATAAAACAAAGAGGAAAAATGGCAATAGACAGGGAAAAATATATAAAAAAATATATTGATGAAGGGCTTGAAAATACAGCTCTCATAGAATCTCTTGTTTTTGACATTAAAGACGGAATTTCTTCCGAGGATGATTTTGCTACGCTGCTTCGCGCCCTTCATACGTTAAAGGGAACTTCGCGCATGCTGGAATTTAAACGAATCGAAGAATTAAGCCATGCACTGGAAAGCGTATTTGCCGCGTTAAGGGAAAAAAAGATACGTTTGTCGGAGAATGCAATAAAACTTATTTTATTTTCCATTGACACATTAAAATCGGGTTTTAATATTTTGCACGAAACAAAAAATGATGATATAGAAATAAATGAATATGTTGAAAATTTATCTTTGCTTGCTTCCAACGAAGAGTTTTCCATATCAAACATAAATTCATTATCTACAGCAAAAAAAGATACAAAATCAGAAACTATCCGTATTTCTCTGGGCAAAATTGACAGTATAATTAAAAGCATATCATCGTTACAAACGCTTGAAATATCTGCAAAGAGCCTTTCCAAAGACAGCGCCGAACTTATGAAAATAATTCGTGAGTTTTCCGACACTCCGGCAGCGCCTAATTTAAGAAAACTGGAACGGCTCGGAAAAAGACTGAATTCCATGGCAAAAAATTTAGCCATAGATACGGGTAATCATATAAGAAGCGCATATGATAATGTAATATCGCTTCGTACCCTTCCAATTTCCACAATACTTGATAATTACCCCAGATATGTATATCAATTATCCGATGAACTTGGCAAAAAAATATCTTTAAAAATAGAAGGCAAAGAAAACGAAATAGATAAAAATATTATAGAATCATTGTCGGATGTATTTATGCACATGGTTCGTAATGCGGTTGATCATGGCCTGGAAACACCGCAGGATCGCGTAAAAGCCGGAAAAAACGAAGTTGGCAATTTATCAATTTCCTGTTCCCGTGAAAGCGGCAGTATGAAAATTATATTATCCGACGACGGACGCGGCATTGATTTGGATAAAATAAGGCAAAAAGCGATACGGGACGGATTTGTCGGAGAAACTGCCGCAGCGGAACTTTCAAAAGAGGATCTTACAAATTATATTTTTCAAAGCGGATTTTCAACTTCCAAAAGCGTAAGCAATGTTTCCGGCAGAGGCGTTGGAATGGATGTAGTCAGGGAAACCATAGAATCCATGAAAGGAAGCATTGTAGTAGAAAGTTTCCAGGGAAAAGGAACAACATTTACCATTATGGTTCCTCTTTCTATCGAAGCTCTTATGGGATTCCCGATTGAATGCGCAGGAATGAAATTTATTATACCTGCCAATTTTGTAGACAACATTATGCTTTTAAACCGCGACGAAATACTAACGGTAATTGATCGTCCGGAAATAAAATACAACGACAGAATAATCAAACTAAATTATCTTAGTCAAATATTGCAAATAAAAAACGAATCTGTTAAAACATCCGAAACAATATTTGTTATTATTATTCATTCCTATGATGACATTGCAGCTGTTGCCGTTGATAACATCGACAGCATGAGATCTGTAATTCTAAAAACAATGCCCATGTTCCTGGAAACCATGAATATTTTTTCCGGAATTGTTCTTAACGAAAATTATGAAATGGCAAGCGTTCTTCATATACCTACCATTATGAAGATGTCAAAAAACAGTAAATTAATGGATGTAAAATAAAGGAGATACAATATGACAACAATCGACATTAATGAAAAAATTAACCGAGACGAATACGCAGGAGAAAGATTAATAAACAAATTCCGCTTTGCTCTTGGCATAATATTCGTTGTAAGTGTTTTTCTGGTTTCTATTTTGAGAAGCCTGGACGGACTTGCTCATTTTCCGTTTCGCGCCTACAGTTTTACAAGTTTGTTTTTAATTTATTCCATTGTTTTATATTTTTTTATTAAAAGCAGAACTACCCTTCCCAATTATTTTAAATATATATGCGTAATTCTGGATTCTGTTTTAATAACCGCCGCCATTTGGACAGGATGCACTTACCCTGAACTTTCTCCTCCCATTGTTTTTCTTTCCATACAGGCTCTTTTTTACATTGTTCTGATAATGGCGGGATCTTTCAGGTACAGCGTGCCGTGCGCATTTTTTTCAGGGTTTTTCTCAGGTTTTTGTTATCTTATTTTGGTTTATGCAAACGGGCCTGTTCTTGACTTACCTTATAGTTTTGTTTTGAATAACAATATAATGCCCGTTAGTTTTCCTTTGTATAACGAAGTTTTTAGGGTAATCGCAATGATAGTAGCCGGATCAATTTCCGGAATGGCATGCAAACGTCATCTTCGTTTATTTAAAAACATGCTGGAATCTCAGGCTAATGCTTCTTTGGCCTCTACCAGCACCGTAGAACAAACGCGATCCATGTCCAAAGTAATAAAAAAATCTACAGACGAAATATTTTTATCTTCCAAGGATATATTTACTACCGCAAACAATCAGGCAGCCAGTATTCAGGAAATTGAAACTACAATAAATGAAAACACAAGAATCGCAAGCGAAATCTCTGAAAAAACCACAAATGTTGCAAACATTTCTTCTAACATGGAAAAAGATGTTATAAATGGATTTTCGGTTCTTGAACGCAATGTTGAACAGCTGGAAGATATAAAAAATAAAAATGACGGCGTTATAGCCGGTATTGTAAATCTTGGAAATAAAATACTAAAAATACGCGATATAATTAAAAGCATAAATACCATTACGGATCAAACAAAAGTTATTGCGTTTAACGCGGCTCTTGAAGCTGCAAGCGCGGGGGATCGCGGGAAACGGTTTGCCGTTGTTGCCAGCGAAGTTAACCGCCTGGCAGACGATATTGCTTCCCTTACAAGGCAAATCCGCGAACAGGTCGAAGAAATTCAAAATTCTTCATCTTCTTTGATTGTTTCCGGCAAAGAAAGCGCAGATAAAATCCATGAAGGAAATAATCTTATCAGGGAACTTGAAGATATTTTCCGCGAAATACTGTCAGGCGCAAAGATAACGTCCGAACAAGCTCAGACAATTTCGATATTTTCCCATAAACAGCAGCATTCGTCCGAGCATATAAATATCGCTATTGCGGATATTTCAAAAGGTCTTGCAAACTTTATACAGTCAACAAGAGTGGCGACTTCTTCCGCGGAAGGACTTACAGAAATGATATACGAGTTGGAAGCATTGCTTACATGAAAAACTACGTTAATATAAAAAAATATATTTTTATAGCGTTGTTTATTTTAACCGCTTTTCCCCTGTTTTGCCGCGATGTTACAATTGTAGTTTTGGATGCGGAATTGGATATTCCGCTGGAAGGAGCCGTAGTAAGAACAAGAACCGGAGACCAATATATTTGCGATCAGAACGGAATGGTTGTATTGCAGGCGCCGGAAGACAGACAATTTATAATCAATGCGGCATACCCCGGTTATGAAACAGGAGTTCTTTCAATTCCTGTTAGCGGCAATTTTTTTACAATTAATCTTAGGCTTTCCGGAATATTACAGGAGAGGGAACTTGTAATAGAAGCAACAAGACCCGGAACCAGCGAAACAAGAACGGGACGCAGCATAGCGGTTAGCCAAAGAGAGATATCCCAAACGGGAGAAATTGGAATTATCGAAGATGTAATGAGCACAATAAAACTTCTTCCCGGCGTAAGTTATTCAGGAGCATTTAACGCGCAGCCCAGTATTAGAGGCGGTCATCCCGGCGACATGGGCGCGTCATTGGACGGTTTTTTTCTTCGCAACCCTTATTTTTGGGGAGGCGGGTTTTCTATTTTTGATCCGCGCATGGTTCAAAGCGCGCAGCTTTCCCATGGTGTTTTTTCCAGCCGATTCGGCCATACAATTTCCGGCCTGCTTGAAATTACAACAAAGTCACCTTCTCCGACCGAAACTCAATTTGAACTTGGCATAAATACAAGCGCGGCAAATTTCAGTCTTTCCATTCCCCTCTTTGGAAGGGGAGGCATTTTATTCATGGGACGCGTTACCTATTATGATCCTATAATTGCATTGGCGAAAGAACTTTCGGGTATTATCCCTGAATTATCCAGCGTACATTATATAAGACAGGCTCCGTATATAAGAACTGCAACCGTAAACGCAAATTATAGATTTACAGATAACCTTGAACTTACAACAACAATCTTTTGGGGAATGGACGGCGTTGGCGTATTTTATGAAAATTCCAGCGATACAGATGCAGGAAGGAATTCATCTGTCAATTTTGATTTTACAAATTTTCAGGGCTTTTTAACTTCCGCACTTTATTGGAATCCCAAAAATGATATGTTATTAAAATTTATGGTAGGAGTTGGTTATGAAGATATGATCATCGACGGCACTATGGATTATGACATGACATACGAAACTCTTGGTCAGACTTTTACATTTGAAAGCAACAACCTAATACAACAATCCGATTTTCAATTTAATATTCAGGGACGAATTGATTTTGACTGGGAAATATCAAAAAACTTTCTTCTTTCTGCAGGTATACAGGAAATGTTTTCTTTTTCGGAAATCAGCGGTATCCAGCAAATGTATTACGATACAAGATATGCCAATTTATCCGATGAAGATAAACAAAAAATATCAGACTATTATTCTCCATTACCGGTTCCGTCCAATTTAATGGTAAGCGTACCGGCTGTTTTTACGCCTGATTCGCAGAATCGTCTTTTAACAACATCAGGCTATATACTTGGAGAGTTTAACTTTTTTGATAATCAAATCAACATGGAAGTCGGACTTCGTATTGATCACTTTGTTCTTTTTGGAAACGGTTTTACCCTGCAAAGCGATCCTGCCTTTAATCCAAGAATAAATATGGATATTAATATTTTGAAAAACGCAGGATTTATACAATCGCTTGATATTTCTTTGGGCACAGGTCTTTTTTCATCGATAAACGAAACCATAATTTTGGCGGATGAAAAATATAACCTGGATTTTATAAAACCAAACAGAAGCTGGACATCGATATTGGGTATAAGATTTGAATTTCCCAGATCTTTAAGTTTAAATATCGAAGGTTATTATAAATATATTTTTGATCGCACCTATGTTCCTGTCATGTTTGGGCTTGAAGATCTTGATATAAACCCGCAATTTGACGGTGAAGGTACTGTTTGGGGAATCGATGTTATGATTCATAAAATCCAATCCAGGTTTTGGGATGGATGGCTTTCCTATTCATACAATAACGCAAGATACCGTGACCCGCAGGGCAGATACGGAGGTTTGGGATTCTCCGGCGGAAACAGCGGTAACGACTGGTATTTTCCGTCTTATCACAGATTCCATTATCTGAATCTTGTATTAAACATAAAACCGATACAGAGCATGAATATTTATATGCGTTTTGGAATTGCTTCCGGAATACCATTGGCAAGACGAGTCGGAGATTCTCCCATAGATTATCCTGTTTTGATTTATGACAAGGATGATATTAATAACAGCCGTGAAATAGTTAAATATTTTTGGCCTTCTGTTGCTGATGACTCAAACCGCACTACTCCATCGTTTCCGCTGGATATAAAATTTTCCATATTCGGAAGCAACAGAAACGGAAGAACAAGGTATGAAGTTTATGTTGCGATAGAAAATCTTTTATCCCTTCTTTATGTCGCGGAAGGAAACACAAGGTTTAATCCATATACAGGCGAAGAAAACACGGGCAGTACTTCTGCAAATTATGAAATACCCATGCCTATACCATCTTTTGGTTTTAAAATTAGTTATTAACAAGGAATAAATAATGAATATTGTAAATATTAATAAATTAAATATAATTAAACTTATTTTTGTCTTGTGCCTTGTTTTTTATTTTCCAGGCTGTATTTCCATTGTAGAAAGAACAGGTCAGGCGCTGGACGGCTCCGCAGAAAAGCCGATTAGAAGTTACCGGGGGTACAGTTCGGACGGCTCTCCTTTGGACATTGAATTATTGGTTACAAGAAACAGAGATTCGCAGCAATCCATAATATTCACTTTTAAAAACTTACCAATGATTAAATTACGCGCGACTATTCCGGGAAACGACGGTATTTTTCATTTTACTTCTTTGGATTATCTTGCGGGAAACACACACGGCTGGAATGAATTTTCTTTACAGTTAATGGGAAGCGGACGTATAATTTTAGGCAGCAGCGTAACATCAGAACTGGAAATTACCGAAGAAATAGAATTTATCCAGATAACTCACGGCCGTATACATCGTTACGATACGCGTATAACGGGAGATGAAGCATTAACGGCTTTACGTAATCGCAATGATCGCATTAATGCTCTTGTTGAATGGATGGCTCAGATTGATGAGGCTCCGACAGGGCAAACCTTAAATGAATTTTCCAGTTACTGGAAGCCCATTTTATTCCCGGAAATGGTAACAAGCAGGAAAAGGCCTTCAAACTGGAGACAGAGCGGCGATCAATTTCAGAGAGCCGAGGATATTCGCTGGAACACGGGATATACAGAGCGTGTTTTTTCGCAGGAACTTTGGCCAATCAGAAACTCCGGCACAATGCTGCGGGACTGGGAAGAAGCTCTTTCGTGGGTATATCTTAAATATGAATGGGAAAGTATGATAGAATTAATTTCCAATGTATATAATTTCTGGTAAAATATTTTTTAAGATGTGAGGTTAAAATGGAAACTGCTTCTTTTTCGGTACTTGAACTATTTAAACTTGGCGGGGTTATTATGTGGCCCCTGCTTGTTTTTTCGATTTTTGCCGTGGCAATATCTATCGAGCGCGCTGTTTATTTTTTCAGGCATAATCTTGAAGTAGACGATATTGCCGCAAAAGTATCCGATTATGTCAATTCAAATGATTACAGCGCGGCGGGCGTATACCTGTCAGGTTTAACAGAAAAACGTTTTGGAGCCCGTGTTCTTCTTGCCCTTGTACAACAGGTAAAACCCGGGCAGTCTTTTTCCGAGCATAAAGCTGAAAAAGCCGTTGAAACAGAAGCGGTTAATTGCATAAATTCACTGGAAAACGGTTTTAACTTTTTAACCGTTTTGGGCTCTCTTTCTCCGTTAACGGGCTTCCTTGGAACCGTAACAGGCATGATTGGCGCTTTTAGATCGATTGCGGAAGCTACAGAAGTAAACGCGCAAATAGTCGCAAACGGTATTTATGAAGCGCTTATTACAACAGTATTCGGCCTTATAATTGCAATTATCGCGATGATTTCCCATTCATTGTTCAGCCACATTGTAGAAAAGTTTGCGTTCAAAATTGAAAACGCATGTTCAAACCTTATCTCTCAAATCAGCGAATCCAAAAAAAGCATATGAGAATAACACGCCGTAAAAAGTCAGGCTTTTTGGAAACTTGCGCAGCAAGCGATCTTGCCTTTTTGTTGATTATTTATTTTCTTGTTATTGCCGGTTTTAATATCAGCAAAGGTTTTATAATGAACCTTCCCGCAAAAGATTCAACAAGAATGATATTAAGGGAAGAACTGCTACGTTTTGAAATGAACCCAAACGGGGATGTCCTTTATGCGCAGGAAATAATAAGTATTCCTCATGTCAGGAATGTAATTCAAACAGCGCAAAGGGCAAATCCCAACATTGCGGTTATTATTACCATTGACAGCCAAACCCGATGGCAAAATGTCGTGTCTTTTGTAGAGCTTGCCCAGGATTTACAAATTGATTCTTTTTCTTTTTCAATGAACAGGGAATTTCAATGAAGTTAAAAAGGAAACCAGGCTTAATTAATGTTCCCATT
>Ga0123356_10008556_pt1 | contig 10156 bp, 9 predicted proteins | sample TergutEmb28metaG_2_FD_92546 | JGI IMG/M metagenome (GOLD analysis project Ga0123356, IMG submission 92546) | Embiratermes neotenicus P3 segment gut microbial communities from Petit-Saut dam, French Guiana - Emb289 P3 | ecosystem: Host-associated > Arthropoda: Insects > Digestive system > Gut ... | reverse complement strand
CTGTATCGAGGGAAGCAGCGTCTTTGTCATAAGCTCGGTTATCTGGGCGCCGATCTGTGCTGAGAGCTCTTTTTGCAAAACCCCCATGATCTGGACCATTGAGCTTTCAAGCTCTTGTTCTATCATCTCCTCGACTTTCGAGAAGTCGACGACCTTGCCGATCCAAGAGAAGATGATCGCTTGCGCCTCAGTAGAGTTGATATAGGCTTCGAGCGAGCCGGGTACATCGGCAGGGTCGAAATACGTGGAGCCGATATAGCCCTGGATCAGCTGGTAGGCCAGATCGTAGAGATCCTCAAGCTTGAAATCGAGTTGGACCGATCCCAGTATCTTGGCCAGATCGAGCTCGAACATACCCTCGAAAAGCGCGGGGTCCAGATCGAGTTTGAGATCGAGGTCTTCAAGAGCTGACAGGTCGATAGTGGAAAGATCGAATCCCGACAGGTCGATCTGTGACATATCGAGCCCGGAAATGTTGATCTGCGACATATCGATCGCGGACATGTCAAACGATGAGAAATCCATCGATGAGAGGTCCATCTGAGACAGGTCCATACCAGACATATCCATCGATGAGAAATCCATGCCTGAGAGGTCCAAGTCGAACATATTGTCAAGCGCCGAATCATCCATACCGAACAGTGACGAGAGGTCGAGCTCCGCGCTTTGAGGATGATCTATCTCATCTTGGAAGGTGCGCCCCGAGATGATGTTGAGAGCCGGATGGGCAAGCTGCTCTTTGACGATCGGCTTGGTCTTCGCTTGCTCGATCAAGTGCTCCTGCAGACGGGGCGTATACGCAAAACCGGGCATGAGCGCCTGAGCTTGCGATTCACCGTTGTGTTGTACGATGCCGACGATCCGCAGCGTGATCCCCTTCTTGACAAGAGGTCTCATGAAAGCGGTATCCTCGATCTTTGAGAGCCACACGTTGTGCTCGGTGTCCCTGGTATAGGTGTCGGCACGATTGACGACCTTGAACGTCACCGCCATGAGCTCGTCGGGCGTGAACGCAAGCCGCTGCTCATCGATGACGATCTCCTCATCGTTGATGACCGCCCTGACCATGTCATCGAACTCTGACTGGTCGCGCAGCCCCATCGAGTAGAGCACGAAATCACTCACTCCCCCCGTCGGGCCCAATACGAGCACACACTCGTCATATTCGGTCGCCCACTTGCCGGCGACCACATCATATTGGGCTTCAAGCATCGAGAGGCTGTCAAGCATCTCGGAAAAGACATTGGTCAGTGACCCTGAGGTGATGACCGAGCCGAACTCGCCCATACTACCACCGAGCATGCCACCACCGACCAGTGAGCTCAGTGATGTGTTGGGGTTGAGCTGACGCTGGGTATCGGTCGCGTCGTTGCTAAATATCAGCGGTTTGATGTCATAGCCATACGAGATGATGTTGGCGTAGTCGTAGACATCGGTCTCCCCACTTTCGAGGTATTTCTTGAGCGATGCCAGATCGTTGTTATCGATACTCGAGATCATGTTCGCCACGATCTTGGTCTCCGGGATGATGAGGCTGCTCTCCTGATCGGACGCATCGTCTCCCGAGTTCGAGCTATGAATCGCCGTGAACATCGACATGAAGCTCGCATTCTCCGTCGTTGGCGCCTCTTCTTGCTCGCCACCGGAGAATTCTGCTCCCATCGACATGAAGATCGAGCTGATATCGAACCCGGTGCTCTCGATGGTGAGCGGATAGAGCGAAAGCGTCTCTTCCTCGATACGCGCGATGTAGTTGTTGACCCCGTTGGCCAGCGAGAGGATCGCCGCGATGCCGATGATGCCGATCGAGCCGGCGACCGCGGTCATGATCGTGCGTCCCTTCTTGGTCATGAGGTTGTTGAACGAGAGCGCGATCGCGGTCAGAAACGACATCGACGTGCGCGCGATCGCCTTTTGCGGCTGCTCTGCTGTCACATCGGGATAGAACGGATTGGAATCGGCGGTCACGCGACCGTCGCGCAGGTTGACGGTACGGTTCGCGTACTGCTCGGCCAACTCAGGATTGTGCGTGACCATGATGATCAGGCGCTCCGCGGCGATCTCACGCAGCAGCTCCATGATCTGCTCGGAGGTCGATGAGTCCAGAGCACCGGTCGGCTCATCTGCCAGCAAGATCTCAGGGTCGTTGATCAACGCACGCGCTACCGCGACACGCTGCATCTGTCCACCGGAGAGCTGGTTGGGTTTCTTTTGGATGTGATCGCCCAGCCCGACGCGCTCGAGTGCCTCGATGGCACGCTGACGACGCTCGGCGCGCTCGACACCGGAAAGGGTCAGTGCAAGCTCGACGTTGGAGAGCACCGTTTGATGGGGGATCAGATTGTAGTTTTGGAACACGAAGCCGATGCGGTTGTTGCGGTAGGTGTCCCAATCGCGGTCCTTGTACTCCTTGGTCGAGACCCCGTCGATGATCAGATCGCCCGAGTCATATTTGTCCAGACCGCCCACGATATTGAGCATGGTGGTCTTGCCTGAACCCGAGGGGCCCAAGATAGCGACGAACTCGTTGTCGCGAAACGCGATCGAGACATCATCGAGCGCCATCTGGGTAAACGAGGCGGTCGTATAGGACTTATCTATATTGACTAGTTGCAGCACCATGACTCCTTTATCGTGCGTCCAGTTTTTCTGTGTCGCTCGCTCAGCATTCTTTGAGCTCTTCGCAACCTGGGAGGCTTTTTGCCAGTTTGCTCATGATCCGGACATACTCTTTTGCGTCGTCCTCACCTAGAGAGCTGAGCATCTTGGAGATGACCTCTTGCATCATCTGATGATGTTGCTGAGCCAACTGGTGGCCTTTCTTGGTGAGCTCGCACACGATGCATCTGCGATCCTCCGTATCGATGCGTCGTGTGATCAGCTCCTTCTTCTCAAGATTGTTGAGCGCATTGGCGACTCGAGCGGAGCTGACATCCATCACTTGACCGATCTCAGAGGGCAAGACATCGCCCTGGCGATTCGCAATGTAGTCGATGATGAACGCTTCTCCGCGAAACGCTTCATTGATCTGCTGTTGTGGCTTGATGTTGTGGAGCGATCTCATCTCATCCATGAGTTGAACCGCAAGTTCGTCAAATCCCATAGGTGTGCCTCCATCAAAGCGTACGGGAATTAGTTAATACTGTTATATAATAATGGTGTTAGTATCTATCGACCTAACTTATTACCGAATCGTCACCACAACTCCATAAGTAGATTCTTGAGACTTGGAGCACTGCGGCTTCGCTGCGCGACAAAAGATGCCCACCTCACGGCGGGCATCTCAGGTATCAGGACTTACGTCACAGAATTGCAGAACTTACGAAACGTTACGCAGAAAGCTATGCGGGAATGCTCTGTAGGAATGTTATGCAGGAACGACGCCGGTGACCTCGGGAAGCGCCTCTTTGAGTACGCATTCGACCTGAGTCGCCAACGTGAACTGTGACATGGGGCAACCCTTGCAGGCTCCTTGCAACTCTACCAGAACAGTACCGTCATCTTTGACGTCCACCAGGTTTATGTCTCCCCCATCTGCCTGCAGACGTGGGCGGATCGTATCGAGTACTTCTTGGACCGCTGCTTTTTCAAGAGCCATGATCGTTCCCTTTCAACTGAGGTTAATGCGCTTCATTATAGCAAAGCATCAAACGGTTTCTTGCACGAGCCGATGGGCTTCACAATTGGGATCGAGCACAAGAGGAACGGACTCCATCTCCATATGGCGCCCGTCGAAGTTGATGAGCCGACCGAAGCTGACATCGTCGGAGCCGATCAATATCTTGATGCATTCGAGCGCTTGCGTTGAACCGACCACGCCCGCGACCGCCCCCAGGATCGCGGGGCTTTGTTCCTCGGTCAGATCACGTATTCCCGCACACTCGAGGCACGCATGGTCGTTATCGATGCAGAGAATCCAGCCGTAGAGATCGCGCACCCCGGCTTCGACCAAGGGGACTCGTGCGCGCAGGCAAGCGCGCCCGACCTCTTTGCGCACCTCATAGGAGTCCACGCAGTTGATGACGCAATCGACATTGACCAGCAGCTGGTCGAGCTCCTCACGTGTCAGATACTTGCTGATGGAGATGATGGTCGAGACCCCGTTGATGCTGCCTGCCGTTGCCTCGGCGCTCTCAGCCTTGTTCTTGCCGATGTCGTGGATCGAGTGGAGGAACTGACGGTTCAGATTGCTCAGCTCGATGGTATCTCCATCGGCTACGATGATCTTGCCGACGCCGGCACTTGCTAGATAGGTGATGACCGGTGAGCCGAGTCCCCCAGCGCCGACGACCAGTACCAAGGCATCGTCGAGCTTTTTCTGCCCCTCTTCGCCGATCTCTTCGATCCCGACTTGTCGCGCAAAGATGATCTCTTTCTCCATCCGAGGATCCATCTTAGCCTCCCCCGACCGCGGGAAAGACCGATATCACATCACCCTCTTCGATCGGGGCTGACAGATCGGAGTGATGACCATTGATCAGGAATATCTTGACCTCATCTTGCCTGATACCGAGCGTTTCAAGTATCGCAGCACCATCAGGAGCTTGCCCGTCTTCAAACTGGTAGGACTTCTCGCGCCCCTGGCGCAACGTCGCAAACAAACGCACTTCTACCACAGCGACTCCTCTTTGCTTCTTCTTTCTCTCTGACCTGCTCATCATAGCACGCTGCCGAGTTCCCCGTGCCGGCGTGCACCAATGAAAGTGTGCCGCAAGGACCGAAGTCTCTGCGGCACACCTTGTACTGACTAGATATAAATGTTCTAGGGGTTGTTTGAGCAGGAGCGCGAGCCGATTGTGATGGGAATGTAGTTATCTACATGACCGATCAATCGTTGCGCTGCGCGACACACTCAAACAGGTCCTAGCACATTTATAAACCGAGCTTGGCTTTCGTAGCGGCAGTCGGGAACGCTCCTTCCCATCCGCGCAGCTCGTAGTACTCGCCCAGCATCTTGTCCAGATCAGAGGTCTCGCCCTCCGAGGGACCGGCGACGATCGGGTCATCGAGGACGCGCTTGGGAAGCGTGTCGTCGCTTGCCTTCATGCCGGCGGCTTGGTTGAACATACGCTCGAGGTTGTAGATCCGCTCGCCGACCTCAAGGATCTCATCAGCTGTGTACTTCGTACCGGTCGCTGCATTAAGGATGTCAGCGTATTCGGGAGCACCGAGTGCGAACGAAGTGAACAGGCACATACCCATCGAGTCGATGACTGCGGTCAGATCCTGGAAGATCTTGCACCACAGTGCCTTGCCGTCGGTGGCAAGACGATCGAGCTGCTCGGGAATGCCGAGTACCTCGGGGCTGGTCAGATACCCACGGACGTGGCAACCACCACGGTTGCTGGTCGCATAGGTCAGACCCATACCCTTGACACCGCGGGCGTCATAGGCTGGCATATCCTGCTTCTTGACCGACATCGAATACTCGGGATGTCCGTAGTGATCGCATAGTCGATACGATCCCTTTTGCATCAACTGACCAAGTTTCGTCTCCCCGGCTCCCATACGACGCGTCCACTCGACGATCGCTTCTGCGCTACCGAACTCAAGCGGCACCCCTTCGCAGTCTGCTTCGGTGATCAGTCCGCGTTGATAGAGCTCCATCGCTGACGCGATCGTGCACGGTGCCGAGATCGAGTCGAGTCCATACTCGTTGCACAGATGGTTCGCCTCACTGATGGCGCGCAGGTTATCGACGCCACAGTTGCTCCCATAGGCCCAGATGGTCTCATACTCGGGACCTCCAATGACCGCACCGTCGAGCTCGATGATGCGCCCACAGGCGATCGGACAACGGAAGCATGCGCCATTCTTGACGAGCAGCGTCTCGGCCAGTGTCTCACCTGAGATCATCTCGGCGTTCTCGTCATAGGACTCCTGCCAGTTGCGCGTCGGCAACGAGCCGATCCCATTGATGATGTTGACGAGCACCGCGGTACCGAAGGCACCGAGGCCTTCACCGGTCACACCGTTCTCCTTGAGCTTGCCCATAGCGTCTTTGTTCGCTTTTGCGAGGTTCTCGGGATGGGCGACATCGATGGTCCCACGGGACGTTGAAGTCACCGCGATGCCCTTGAAGTTCTTCGAGCCGACGACTGCGCCCACACCGGAGCGCCCCGCGGCACGATCGAGATCGTTCATCACGCAAGCGTTCTCGGAGAGCGCCTCACCGGCTGGACCGATCAAGAGGACCGACGCGTCGGGGTCGGTCTCATGGATCTTTGCGGTCGCCTCGGCGGTCTTCATACCCCAGATACGGTCGGCATCAAGCAGCTCTGCTTTGCCATCGACGATGTTGAGGTAGAGAGGATGATCGGCTTTACCCTCGAGGATCACCGCATCCCAACCTGCTGATTTGAGCGTCGCGCCCCATACTCCACCGGAGTTCGAGCATGCGATCATACCGGTCAGCGGTGACTTGGTGATGACCATGTAGCGTCCCGCTGTCGGAGCGGCTGCTCCGGAGAGCGGTCCGGTCGCGATGATGACTTTGTTGTCTGGCGAGAGCGGATCGACCGTCGCTACTCCCTCATCGAAGAGTAATTTGGTCGCCCACCCGCGTCCACCAATGAATTTCTTAGCGTTTTCTAGATCGAGGTCTTCGGTCTTGACCGTCTCGTTGGTCAAGTCTACACGCAGGACCTTCCCTGCATAAGAGGTGGTACTCATAGGCCATCCTTTCCTATTACGGAACGACTGGTATCTTTCCAATCACGGGAGGCTCTAAGTATCCCCTCAGGCCCATCGATAACGTCGGGCATATGACGTTATTCGATACCGACCTCATTGTATCGAAAAAAGCCGGTTGCGAATAAAAATGCGGTGCCCTTCGTAGAACACCGCAAAATCTTCAAACTATCAAAACCTAGGCGAGCGTCCTAGGCGAGCGTCCTAGGCGAGCGTCCTAGGCGAGCGTCCTAGGCGAGCGTCCTAGGCGAGCGTCCTAGGCAAGCGTGTAGTAGCAAGCCTTTGGCGAGACGATCTTGCCCTCGGCCTTAAGCTCCTTGAACGCTTTGCTGACCTCGACCTTCTCAACGCCCAGGTCATCAGCTACTTCTTGGGCTTTGAGTGGTTTTTCCGCCTTTTTCAACGTAGCAAGTACTTTTGCATCGATATCCATGTACGTTCCCCTTTCGATGACTTCGCATAACTTGTCTTGTCCTGTCCTGTCTTATCGTTCACGCACACCGTGATTATACGACAGTACTGCTTTGATCGGTCGACGATCTGCTTATTGGATGAACTCCATATCACGTCTTCGATGACCGATGAATCCGAGCGCGAACATCACGAGGGCGAGCGAGACGACCACGAAGATCGGCAGCCATCGATACTCGTCGACTGGCAGCTGTGGCATGTAGCCGTAGGGCGAGAGTTTGGCAAGCCACTCGGGTACGTTGAAGAGCTGCCCGAAATAGAGCACGATAAACGCATAGCCCAGATAGATCCAGGCTGCAATACTTTGCCGGGGAAAGAAACCGATCAAAAGCATGGCGACACCCAGCATGAAGAGCAGAGCCGGAGCATAGACCATACTTGCTTTGAGCATGGTCAGAAGCGGTATCGGGTTTTTCATGACCGGATATGAACCTGCCCACAAGCCAAGCGCGTTGAGGAACGGCACGAGAACGCATGCCGCTGCGGCGATCAGGAAATATCCCGCGAGCTGCTGGGTGCGCGAAGCGGCACGAACCAAAGTGTTCTCGGCATATCCCTCGTTTTCTTGGGAACGCGCTTTGAGAATGAACTGGAGGATCGGAATGGTCCCGGTAATTGTCAGAACGATCATGACATAGGTGATAAACTGCATCGGATCTCCGGTGAAAAGCTCGCGTAAGACCTCATTGGACTCGATGAATCCCTCGAGGTCTCCCATCACCGTGCCATATGACATGCCGAGAACAAAGATCGAGATCGCCCACACGATCGCCGGCACGCGCAACAAGCGCCACGCCAGACCGGCTGGCGAGCTGAGCTGCGCTGATGCTTCGCTTCTTCCCGGTCGTGCTGGTATCAATCCGGCATCCACATCACGGATCGCACTGAGCCAAAATGCGATAGCTGCGCCGGTAATCGCCAACGCTCCCAAAACGAGGACCGGCCACCACCGGTTTGCGCCAAACGCAGAGATGCGCACCACAATGCCCAAAGGTGAGAGCAAACTGAGCAGGTCGATATCTCGCACATCTCCGATCGCACGCAGTACGAAATCGAACGCGAGATATCCGAAGGAGAGCGCTTGCGCGGTTCGCGCACTCGAAGTAATCTGGCAGATGATCGCGGTAATTGCAGCAAATACCATGCCGACCGCTCCGATCGCGGCGCCATAGAGAAGCGAGCCCGCTAGATCGATCCCTTCTGTCCCTAGCAGCGCCAACCCAATGCTCATCGCCAAGGCGAGCGCTCCGTTGAGCAGCAACGCGGTCACAAATGCAGAGGCTAGGTTGCTCAGACGCCCGACCGGATGCGAGCGGACGACTTCGAGATAGCCCGCCTCCTCATCTTGGCGTGTGTGACGTACCATATGCAAGATATTCATAGCAGCCACAAACAGCGCGGTCCACAGTGTCAGGTAAAGGGCGTAGATCTCTCCAATCGAGACCTGGGTGATATCTTCGACATTGACCGGCCCCATGATGGCGATCATTGCGGGATTTTTCATCGCTTCGACCGCGATCGAACGCTCGACCGCACTGGGATACATGTCTTTTATCGCGCTTCCAAATCCCACGACCAGAACGGTCAGACCGATGAACCACAGCAGCATGCTGATACGATCGCGTCGAAAGATCAGGCGGCACAGTGCCGCGGTGTTTGCAAACATCGTGCTACCCTCGCGTATTCTCGTAATGGCTGAGGAAGAGGTCTTCAAGTGTGGGTGGTGAGCTTGCCAGCTTTACGACCCCGAACTGGGTGAGGTGCGCCAGCACCTCATTGGTACGCGTCGTATCGACCGAGAAATCGGTCTTATTATTCGAGCGCCTGATATCGTGGATCCCCTCCAGTGTTTCAAGTCCCGCGATCTCTTGTTCGGTCTCGACCGATATCCGGGTACGTGTCAGATGGCGCAGCTCGGCAAGAGAGCCGGTCTCGATGATCACCCCGTCCTTGATGATGCTGACCCGGTCGCAGAGTTTTTCGACCTCATGCAGGATATGGCTGGAGAGCAGCACCGTCTTGCCTTCTTCTTTGATGCGCAAGACTTGATCTTGGAATGTCTTTTCCATCAGAGGGTCCAGGCCACTGGTCGGCTCATCGAACAGATAGAGCTCAGCATCGACCGCAAGCGCTGCGATCAGCGCTACTTTTTGGCGATTGCCCTTCGAGTAGGTTCGGCATTTCTTGGTCGGATCGAGATCGAACAGATCGATCAGCTCCGCGCGACGATTCGGACCGTTGCAGCCACGCAAGCGGATAAGGTAATCGATGACTTCCCCACCGGTCAGATTCGGCCATAGACTGATGTCGCCGGGCACATAAGCGAGGCGCTTGTGGATCTGTACCGCATCAGTCCAGACATCCTTGCCAAAGATGGTCGCGGTACCGCTGGTCGCCTTCAGGATTCCGAGCAGGATGCGAATGGTCGTCGTCTTACCAGCCCCATTCGGTCCGATGAAACCGAAGATCTCGCCAGACTTCACCCTCATATCGATCTCTTTGAGCGCATAGAACTGACCGAATCGCTTCGAGAGTTTTTTAATGCTGATGGCTTCGTTCACGAGCGTGCCTCCTACCAATCCCGAAAACCTCTTCACTTTTTATTGTTTTATGATAGTCCTCATCGATGCGTGTCAAGCACGAAGATACTGAACCGTTCATCTAATACTTTTTGAGAATGTCGTGGTGTCCCACGTCGAGCAGCGCAATCGTCTCGTCGTCTTGGTGGTGCCAGATGATACGGATGTCCATGTTCGCACTTGACTCGAACAGGTCATGTGCGCTGTGGAGGTGTTTGGTCCGCAATGCGCTATAGTGGGGATCTTTTACCAGTTCTGCCAGCGCCTTCTTGACATGCGCTTGCTCGTCTTTTGACAGTGTCTTGAAACCCTTCTCAAAATGATGAGAATACGAGAGACGATAGGTCATCAGATGCCTTGGGGCTCTGATCCATCGCCAAGAGCGATGACCTCGATACCCTGTTCCTTGCAGCGCG
>Ga0123356_10008555_pt1 | contig 10159 bp, 3 predicted proteins | sample TergutEmb28metaG_2_FD_92546 | JGI IMG/M metagenome (GOLD analysis project Ga0123356, IMG submission 92546) | Embiratermes neotenicus P3 segment gut microbial communities from Petit-Saut dam, French Guiana - Emb289 P3 | ecosystem: Host-associated > Arthropoda: Insects > Digestive system > Gut ... | reverse complement strand
ATGGTTTTCCAACCATGACCAACCTGTTTGAACCCGGGTTTGAACCCACCCTTACCATCTCCGGCGTACATCAACAGCACACCGGTCTGCTTGTTGATGGCTAGCATGTCGTTGATCTTGTCCCCGGTCAGGTCCCCAGCGGGAATGACAGTGTATTTCGACCAGCCGTGACCAATCTGGACCGGTTTACCGATCCCACCTTTACCGTTACCCGGATACAGCCACATCCGCCCGCCAGTATCAACCCCAACCAGGTCATTCTTGCCGTCCCGGTTCCAATCCCCTGGCGCATACAGGGTCTTATCGGCCCAACCCGAACCGAGCTTGGACCGGTTGGCTAGTTTCCCGGAGGTTGACCCGGCGGCCCGCCACAGCACCCCAGCCTGGTCGACAGCTAGCACATCACCGGATTTACTGCCCGCCAGGGAAGGCGACAACACAATCTGCACCATGCCCTTCACCACTGGCGGCTTCGGGGTCGGCGGCTTCGGGGCTGGCGCGGCGGTGACAGTCACCACACAGGTGGCGGTCTTGCCGCCATCAGCTGTCTTGACAGTGATGGTGGCTTTGCCGGCTGCCTTGGCTGTCACCACACCGGTCGCAGACACCATGGCGACCTTGGTGTTACTACTAGTCCACGACACTTTCTGGTTCGACGCGTTAGCTGGTTTCACAGTCGGTGTCAGCTTGGTGGTTTTCCCGACAGCCAGCGACACACTGGTTGGGGAAACCGAAACACCAGTCACCGGAACAATCACTGGCGGGGCCGCAGCCACCGTGATAGTGAAATCCTGGGTGTAGTTAGTGGTAGCAGACGCGCCGTTAGTAACGGTGGCCCTGACCATGACCGTGCCGGCAGCAGTGGCGTTCAACGTTGAACCAGTAATGGCCGCGCCAGTCGACCCGGCCGCGACAACACTCCAAGTGATGGCCTGGTTAGTGGCGTTAGACGGCACCACTGTGCCAGACAGCGCCAATGATTTCCCGGCCACAGCCGTAACCGGTACACCGGTAATACCTGTCACAGCCACAAACGTTGATCCGGCGGGATCAACCGTGATGGGGAAGTCCTGAATGTAGTTAGTGGTAGCAGACTCGCCGTTGGTGATTGTGGCCCGCACCGTGACACTGCCAGCCGCGGTCGTGGTCAACGTCGAACCAGTAATGCTCGCACCGGTCGACCCGGCCGCAAAAACACTCCAGGTGATGGCCTGGTTAGTGGCGTCAGACGGCGCCACCGTGCCAGACAGCGTCAGTGACGCCCCGGCAGTGGTAGTAGTCGGTACGCCAGTGATGTCTGTCACAGCCACAAAAGCTGGCACAGGGTCATACACATTGAAATACTCAACCCCGGTGGAGTCTTTGGCCATCACTGGTACGTCGCTCCAGGCAGTATTAACTCCGTCACCAATTTGGCCAAAGTCGTTTCTACCCCACGCCCAGAGAGTGCCGTCGTCTTTCAGTGCGACTGTGTGGTGGTCGCCGGCCGCCACGGCCACCACGTTGCCAAGGCCAGGTACCTGCACTGGGCTGTCGCGGTTCACCGTGGTGTTGTCACCAAGCTGGCCACTGCCGTTGTTGCCCCAAGTCCACACTGTGCCGTCATCTTTTAGCGCCACTGTGTGGGAATCACCGACTGCAATGGCAACAACACCACTTAGACCCGGCAACAGGACCGGCGAGTACCGCGCATCGTCACTGCCGTCACCAAGCTGTCCAAACCAGTTAGCACCCCACGCCCAGACGGTGCCGTCGTCTTTTAGCGCCACCGTGTACTCCGTTCCAGCGGCAATGGCGGTGATGTCACTCAAGCCCGGAATCAAAACCGGTGTGAGTCTTTCAGAACCGGTGCCGTCGCCGAGCTGTCCGGTACCATTCCAGCCCCATGCCCAAACCGTGCCGTCTTGTCCTAGCGCGACGGTGTGAGCAAACCCCGCAGCAACAGCGGTGACATTGGATGGGCTAGGAATCGACATTGGCCTGGCACTGTCAGAAGTGGTGCCATCTCCCAACTGACCATTGCCGTTGTTGCCCCAGGTGAAGACCTGGCCGATCGTTCTGGCTGCGACCGTGTGCCGGACCCCTGCCGCGACGGCGGCGCCGTCAAGTACGCCCAAAATCTCTACGGGTATTGGGCTGGAGTCATAGGTGTCGTCGCCCAACTGCCCGTCATCGTTCCAGCCCCAGGCCCAGAGTATGCCGTTCTGTTTAATTGCGACCGAGTGGGAATCTCCGGCAGCAATGGCACTGACATTGTCGAGTCCCAGCACCTTTACTGGTGCAAAGGATGTAGTGGTGGTGCCGTCACCAAGCTGGCCATGCCAGTTGCCACCCCAGGCCCAGACCGTGTCATCTTCCTTTAGCGCGAGGGTGTGGACAAACCCGGCGGCAATAGCCTTGAAGCCACCGCTGGTGTCCACCTGCACCGGCACGTGTCTGTTCGTCAAGGTGCCAATGCCTAGCTCGCCAAAAGCGTTGCGGCCCCAGGTCCACACCGTGCCATCTGATTTGAGAGCCACTGTGCAGGACTCGCTAGCCCCAATGCCGATGGCGTCACTTAGGCCCTGCGCCATCACCGGGGCATAGCTGCTGGTGGTGGTGCCATCCCCCAGCTGACCATAAAAATTGTCACCCAAACCCCACACCGTACCGTTTGATTTGAGAGCCACCGTGTAAGCCCACCCTGCCGCCACCGCCGTGACATCAGTAAGGCCCATCACCTGCACTGGTGAGTGCACTATTGGTCCGGCACCGTAACCCAGCTCACCAGACCCGTTATTACCCCAGCCCCAGACCATGCCATCCTCTGTCACCGCGACTGTGTGCAAGTCCCCGGCTGCCACCTTGGAGGCATTAGACAGGCCAATGACCTGCACCGGCGTGTTGGAGTCTTGAACGGTGCCGTCACCTAGCTGGCCCCAGCCGTTCGACCCCCAGGTCCAGACCAGGCCGTCTTGGTCCACCGCTGCAGCATGCCATTGCCCCGCAGCGATCGCGGTGACGTCAGCTAGGCCCGCCACCTGCACTGGCACACTACTGTCGTTATAGGTGCCATCCCCCAGGTGACCGTCGCCATTCCAACCCCAGGTCCACACCGTGCCGTCGTCTTTCAGCGCCATCGAAAAGGAGTTTCCAGCGGCAATGGCAGTGACATCGGTCAAATTGATCACCGGTACCGGTGGACTGCCGTAGATCGAATCGTTGCCGTCTCCCAGCTGACCGAATGCGTTGCTGCCCCAGCCCACGACCGTGCCATCGGCCTGCAGCGCCAACGCATGCCACGAGCCGGCGGCAATGGCAGTGACGTTGCTAACACCCATCACCTGCATTGGCAAGTTGCTGTCAGTAATGGTGCCGTCCCCCAGCTGACTGCCGTCATTGCGGCCCCAGGTCCACACCGTGCCGTCTTCCCTGAGCGCCATTGTGTAGTTAATGCCCACGTCCACCATTGGTGTGGCTATGGGGGCGGCGATGGCGGGCGTGACAGCTGGTAAGGCAACGAAACCTCCAGCTGCAACGGCGATGGTTGCGAGGGCTGACAGAGCGAGCCGACGTGTCCTGAACATGGGCAGAAGGCACCTTTCATCGGGTGACCGCGAGCCTGCCGCCAGGGCATGCGGCTTGTTGTTGTGGGCTGAGCACAAGATTATCTCAAGGAGCCCGCCCCAAATAGATACACCACAAAAGGTGCGCTGTGGCGCAAGTGTGTTAGGTCATAACCGGTGGATCGCGCTCGACGGCAACGGTGCATTCGGTTAGTAGACCCGCGACCGCGCCAAGCGCCGCCAACATGGGAGCTAGCGCCACACCAACCACCCCAATGGTGAGTGGCACCTCCACAATGACCTTGCCCTCGCGGTTTTTGATGGTTATCCGCCGGGCGTTGCCCTCTTCAATCAGCTTCTTGACCGTGTCAACCAGCTGATCACCAGCTACTTTGAACTCTTCCATCCTGGTTGGCGCCTCTAGTCAGATTCGTCCTCAGGCACAAACCAGACGGCTCCTAGTGGGGGAATCCGGATCGAAGCCGAATAGTCCCGACCGTGCCAGGGCAGTGCCTCGGACTCGACCGCACCGAGGTTACCCACCCCGGAACCGCCGTATTCCTCAGCGTCGGTGTTGAGCACCTCCAGCCAGCGTCCACCACTGGGCAGCGGTAGGCGGTAGGCCTCATGAGGGGTGCCGGCAAAGTTGATGACCACCGCCATCTTGGAGCCGTCCTTGGCCATCCTGAGGTAGGCCAACACATTGTGGCTGTAATCATCGGCGTCAATCCACTGGAAGCCCTCTGAGCTGAAGTCCTGCTCCCATAAGGCGGGGTACTGCCGGTACAACTGGTTCAGCCGACGCACACAGGCAGCCACCCCTGAGTGCTCGGTGTAGTCCATCAACCACCAGTCCAGCGAGCGGTCTGACGCCCATTCGGCACTCTGAGCAAACTCCGACCCCATGAACAACAACTGCTTGCCGGGATGGGACCACTGGTAGGCATATAGCCCCCGCAGCCCGGCCATTTTCTGCCATTGGTCACCGGGCAACTTGCCCGCCAGCGAGCCCTTGCCGTGCACCACTTCATCATGGGACAAAGGCAGGATGAAGTTCTCCGAAAAGGCGTAGACCAGGGAGAACGTGACTTCGCCATGGTGGTGGCTGCGGTTGACCGGGTCTTCAGACAGGTAGCGCAGGGTGTCGTTCATCCAGCCCATGTTCCACTTCAACCCAAAGCCCAAGCCGCCACCCCCGGTGGTGGGCGCGGTCACCCCTGGCCAGGCGGTCGACTCCTCGGCCATCATCATGATCCCGGGGTAGCGCTTGTAGGTCGTGGCGGTGGTTTCCTGCAGGAAGTCAATGGCTTCTAGGTATTCACGGCCACCGTGGGCGTTGGGCACCCACTGCCCGTCCTCGCGCGAATAGTCCAAGTACAGCATGGAGGCCACCGCATCCACCCTGAGCCCGTCCACATGGAACTCTTCCATCCAGTAGCAGGCGTTAGCCACCAGGAAGTTGCGGACCTCGCGGCGGCCAAAGTTGAACACCAAGGTACCCCAGTCGGGGTGCTCGCCCAGCCTGGGGTCGGGGTGTTCATACAGCGCCGAACCATCAAAGCGGGCCAGTGCGAAGGTGTCCTTGGGGAAGTGCGCCGGCACCCAGTCCATGATGACGCCGATGCCGGCCTGATGCAGTTGGTCTATCAAGTACCGTAGGTCGTCTGGTGCGCCAAAGCGGGAGGTGGGGGCGTAGTAACCAGTTACTTGGTAGCCCCAGGAAGGCGCGTAGGGGTGTTCAGCCAGTGGCATGAATTCGACGTGGGTGAAACCCAAGTGGGTGACGTATTCCACCAGCTGCTCAGCGGCCTCACGGTAAGAGAGACCTTCTTTCCACGAGCCCAGGTGCAGTTCGTAGATGCTGAGCGGGCCGGCGTGCGGGTCGGTGGCGGCGCGGTGGTCCATCCACGCGGCGTCTTCCCAGGTGTAGTCCGACAACTCAACGATTGAGCCGGTAGCCGGTGGCACCTCGCAACGCCGAGCCATCGGGTCGGCCTTTTGGACCCAATGGCCCTCACGGGTCTGCAACTCATACTTGTACCGGTTGCCCGGTCCTACTCCTGGTACAAAGATTTCCCACACCCCGGTGTTACCAAGTGAGCGCATGGCGCTAGCGCCGGAGGTCCAGGAGTTGAAGTCGCCAATCACCCTGACGGCTTGGGCTTCTGGTGCCCAGACGGCGAACGAAGTGCCGGTGACCTCGCCCATGATTGACGGGTAGGTCCGTACCTGTGAACCCAAGGCGTTCCACAGTTCCTCGTGGCGGCCCTCATGGATCAGCTGAAGGTCCAGCTCACCAAGCGACGGCATGAAGCGGTAGGGGTCGTCGACCAGCTCGGTGTGCTCGCCGTAGGTGGTTTCAACCCGGTAGTCGGGGACTTCGCCACCAGGCAGCACCGCCACCCAGATCCCATCTTGTTCGTGGACAGCCTCCACTTCTTGGTCGACTGTTTTGATCTTCACCGCGTCGGCCAGCGGCCGCAGCGTGCGGATGGTGACGGCGTCGGAATAACTGTGTGGTCCAAGTACAGAATGAGGGTCGTGGCTCATGCCGTGGGCTACTGCCCACAACACCGAGGAATCAACCGGATAGCGCTCCAAGGTCATGATTTAACCTAACCACATTCCAGCCCTGCCGAACCGTTGCCAACCAAACCCAACCTGACTGGATCACCACCCGCAGGGCTGATCCGCCCCAGACCGCCGGCCAGGCCAATGCTCGGTTCGCGGGGGTGGGACCAAATCAGGTGCGTCTAGCTGGCTGGCTGGGTGGCAAGGGCCCCAGGACACTAGTTGGCTGACTTGCTGGCTTCTTTGACTAGACCTAGGTCAGCTGGGGTTACCAGGTGCGGATGCTTGGGTACCACCCGTACGGTGTAGCCAAACGAACCAGACATATCAAGCGTGACATCACCGGCGTAGGTAAACCGTCCGTCACCGGCGGCCTGGACCACCGCCAGGGCCTGGGTGGCATAGCCAGCCCTAAGGTGGTCGCCTTCAGTGGCTCGGCCGTAAACTACCTGCACCTCCACGTCGGCTGGGTCAAGCCGCCCCAACGCAATGTGGGCAATGACAGTCAGTGGGTCACCGACCTGGACCACCTCACCAACCCCACCGGATTCGATGTGCCCCACTCTGACGGCCGGCCAATTCGCCCTGATCTTAGCCTTCCAAGCGCCCAGTTCCTTCGCTGCCGCGGCACCTTCGGCCGCCAGAGCACGGCCCATGGCGGCGGCTGGGACATACAGCCGCTCAACATATTCAGCCACCATGCGGGTGGCTTGGACCTTGGGGCCAAGCTTGGCCAAGGTGTGGCGCACCATTTCCAACCAGGTGACCGGTAGCCCGCGCTCATCGACACTGTAGAAACGCGGTGCTACCTGACGTTCCAGTAGGTCATAGAGGGCGGCGGCTTCTAGATCATCCCGCCGGCCACTGTCCACCACCCCGTCGGCGGTGGGTATAGCCCAGCCGTTTGAACCGTCAAACCATTCATCCCACCAACCGTCCCGTATGGACAGGTTGAGGGCGCCGTTTAGCGCTGCCTTCATGCCGCTGGTACCGCAGGCCTCGAGTGGCCTGAGCGGGTTGTTTAGCCAGACATCGCAACCGGGGAACAAGGTCCGCGCCATCTCCATGTCGTAGTTCGGCAGGAAGACAATCTTGCCGCGAATGGTCGGATCATCGGTGAAGCGGACCATCTCCTGGATCAGGGACTTGCCCTGTTCATCAGCTGGATGGGCCTTACCGGCAATCACTATCTGAATGGGTCGGTTCGGGTCGTCCAGCAGACGGTGCAGCCGGGCGGGGTCGCGCAGCATCAAAGTAAGACGCTTGTAGGTCGGCACCCGCCGGGCAAAACCGATGGTCAACACGTCGGGGGAGAGGGCTTGGTCGACCCAGCCAAGTTCGGCTGGGCTAGCCCCACGGCGCAGCTCACTGAGGCGCAGGCGGTGCCGGGCGTAGTGCACCAGGCGTTCGCGGGCAGCCCGGCGCATCTGCCACAACTGCTGGTCGGAAACCAAAGCCGGGTCAAGCCAGCGGGCCGAACCGGCCTCCCCAGAGGCCGGACCCAAGCCTTCGCCATCGCCAATGCCACCAAACTGCGCAAAAGCGCTGCGCACCCAGGTGGGGGAGTGCACGCCGTTGGTGACCGAGGTGATGGGCACCTCTTCAACATCAAAGCCGGGCCAAAGACCGGTGAACATTTTGCGGGAAACCTCGCCGTGCAGCAGCGAAACGCCGTTGGCCCGCCCGGCCAGGCGTAAACCCATCACCGCCATGTTGAACCGGTCGGGGTTGCCACCCTCATAGTCTTCGCGGCCCAAGGCCAAGATTTTGGTGACTGGCAGGCCGGGAGTGGCTAGTTCGTTGTCGAAGTAGTGGGCCACCATGGCCGCGTCAAAGCGGTCAATCCCGGCTGGGACCGGGGTGTGGGTGGTGAACACGGTGGCACCGCGGGTGGCTTCCAAGGCCTGGTCAAATGACAGGCCGTGGGCCACATGTTCCTTGATGCGCTCAATACCCAGGAATCCGGCGTGGCCCTCGTTGGTGTGGTACACCTCCGGGGCGGGGGCGCCGGTGATTTGGGAATAGACCCGCAGGGCCTTGACCCCACCCATGCCCAACAGCAGTTCTTGCTGCAGCCGGTGCTCGCCGCCACCCCCGTACAGCCGGTCGGTCACCTTGCGGGTGCGTTCGTCATTGACTGGCACATTGGAGTCCAACAGCAGCAGGGGTACCCGGCCAACCTGGGCTTTCCAGACGTGGGCCCGCAGTACCCGCTGTTCGGGGAGGTTCAGGGAAATGACTACCGGTGCGCCATCGGCGGTGCGTAGAAGCGCCAGCGGTAAACCGTCAGGGTCCAGCACAGGGTAGGTCTCTGACTGCCAGCCGTCGCGGTTCAGGGCTTGCTTGAAGTAGCCAGAGGAATACAGCAGGCCCACCCCCACCAAGGGCACACCCAGGTCAGAGGCTGACTTGAGGTGGTCGCCGGCCAGGATGCCAAGGCCACCGGAGTACTGCGGCAGCGCCGCGGTAATGCCAAATTCTGGCGAGAAGTAGGCAATAGCTGCAGGCAGATAACTGGTCTGGTGCTGATACCAGCGTGGTTCAGTCATATAAGCCTGCAGGTCGGCGGCGGCTTGTTCGACTCGGGCAATAAACCCCGAGTCAGCGGCCAGCTGCGCCAGGCGGGCCGGGCTGAGTGAACCGAGCAGAGCCACTGGGTCGCCGTGGACGGTTGCCCAAGCCTCAGGGTCAATCGATTCGAACAAATCCCGCGTGGGATGGTGCCAGGACCACCGCAGGTTGGTAGCTAATTGGTCAAGCGGGGCGATCGGGCCAGGTAGGACGGTTCTTACCGTAAAGCGACGGATCAGTCTCACCCGGGAAGACTACCGCTTGAGGGCCTCACTCCTGTAGCGGCAGGCCGATCAAGTGGTCCCGACGGGCCCAGGGTGGCCAGTGCCAGCCGGGCATTGACAGTGCGGCGGGAAAGATCGAAACGCTATTTGCCGTTCCAGGCCGCCCAAAAAGGGTCAAGCGCGCTAGGTTTGAGGGGTGAATCCCAAGCCACCACCAGCCACACCGTCTGTCCCCTCACTCATCAAAACCCCGCGGGCGGCCGCCCCGGCCGGCACTGGCCGTGTCCAGGTCATGGAGGTTACGCCGGTGCAAGAAGGCGGGCGCTGGCCAGCCAAGGCGGTGGTGGGCGAGGCCGTGCCCATTGGTGCCACCGTTTTCATGGAGGGGCACGGTTTGGTTGGCGCCACTGCCGTACTGACCAGCCCGGACGGTAAGCGCAGTCGGTGGCCGATGGCGGAGCTGGGCGCTGGCCTGGCCCGTCGCGGTGGTGCTGTGGTGCCCTCCTCAGAGGGGGAATGGACTTTCCAGGTGGAGGGTTGGTCCGACCCTTATGCCACCTGGCACCATGACGCCGTCATCAAGGTGACGGCCGGCATCGATGCTGACCTGATGATGGAGATGGGCGCCCGCCTCCTCGAGGAAGCCGCCGGGCAAATCAAGGTGGGCCGTTCGCCCGGCCAAATGGCGGTCGGCTCAGCTAATGCTGAACCGGACGGACCGGCCGCAGACCGCCAGCGCTTGTTGCAGACAGCTGAGCTGATGCGCGATGCCGCAGCGCCAGTGGGTGAGCGGCTGGCGGCTGGCACAGAGGGCTGGGTTTTTGACTACTTGCAGACCAACCCGATCCGGCGCTTTGTTACTAAGTCGGCCTCTTACCGCCTGACGGTCCAGCGCCAACGGGCTTTGATTGGCTCTTGGTATGAGGTTTTCCCACGCTCGGTCGGAGCCACCTTCTCACCAGAAACCGGCTGGGTCCCTGGCACTTTCCTGACGCTGGCGGCCAACCTAGAGCGGATTGCCGACATGGGCTTTGACGTGCTCTATTTGACGCCCATCCACCCCATTGGCCGGACTTTCAGGAAGGGCCGGAACAATTCCCTGGCGGCCAGGGCTGACGACCCAGGTTCGCCCTATGCGATTGGGGCGGCTGAGGGTGGCCACGACGCTCTCCACCCTGACCTGGGGACTTTCGAAGACTTTGACGCCCTGGTGGCCCGGGCTGGCGAACTGGGTCTAGAGGTGGCTAT
>Ga0123356_10008553_pt1 | contig 10164 bp, 11 predicted proteins | sample TergutEmb28metaG_2_FD_92546 | JGI IMG/M metagenome (GOLD analysis project Ga0123356, IMG submission 92546) | Embiratermes neotenicus P3 segment gut microbial communities from Petit-Saut dam, French Guiana - Emb289 P3 | ecosystem: Host-associated > Arthropoda: Insects > Digestive system > Gut ... | reverse complement strand
CTTTTACGCATGTTATGATAAAATCGTTTTATGTATTATTTCTATGTTTTAAAAAGTGAAAAAACTAACAAAGCATATTATGGGATAACAAGTGATTTACAAAAACGATTTTATCAACACAATAATGGTTTGAGCAGGGCTACAAAGCCTGATATCCCTTGGAAATTAGTTTATTACGAAGCGTTCCTGTCAAAACCTTTAGCAGAAGAACGTGAGAAAATGATTAAGTATAAGGGCAAAGCAATGGCTGAGCTTAAAAAACGTATTGGTTTTGGCAATGCGTAAACAGGTGCTTGGGGGAGATTATCAATGAAATATAATCAACCAGTGGAGTACGCCAAATGCTCAGGGAAAAACTGCTACCCCACTAAAAAGGAAGCGGAAAGTGTCAAAGAAGTCCAGGAACTAGCTGATCTAAGGCAAGAGCTAGAGCTGAAGGTCTATCGTTGCCCGTATTGTTTACATTGGCACCTAAGTGGTGTAAAATACCAAGCATGAAAGCAATAGTTTATTCAACAACTTGGTGCCCGTACTGCACGGAAGCCAAAAACTATCTACTAGGCAAAGGCGTAGAGGTCATACTGAAGGATATCGAAGCAGACGAGGCCAACAAGCAAGAACTGCTAGACAAAGTCGGGACCTACACTGGCGTGCCAGTGATTGACATCAACGGGCAACTGCTGGGCGGGTTCAACCCAATGCAAATAGATTTAGCCATCGAAAACTCGTCTGCTAAATAATTAGTAGGCTTTGCCACCTAGCATCTGATAGTCGTACTCATCGTAGTCGTCACCAAATTTCAGTTTGAATTCCCGAAAAGTGTTCTTGGCGGCACTTTTGACGATGTTTTGGTCGGTCCAGCGCCGCATGGAATAGTGATAAGTCGGCTTGGCCAGCAGCTTATATTTGGCACCATGAGCAATCAGATCGCGAACAAAGAACCTATCCTCGGCAAATTTGGCGTTTTCATCAAAACGTACCGCACCAAACCACGAGGCTCTGATGCCTAGTAAGGCACCTAGGACTACCGGGTTGTCCGACCCAGCCGTAGAGCGCAGGTTGGCGTTGATAGTACGGGCGGTGATCTGGTGTTTGGTCTTTTTCTTGTCGTTGTTGTTCAACGCCGTCAGGCAGGTGAATACGTCAAAGCGCGTTTTGGGTGGGGCGATGTCTTTGGGGTTTTTGATGCGTTCGCTCATGGCGATGCGATAACGCAGTACCAACATAAAATGTGGGGCAAGCCGGGTGTCGGCGTCAATAAAAATAATCCATTCCCCACGTGATTTTTCGGCCCCCAGGTTGCGCTGATGGCTGGCGCTACGGACTTTGGTAGAAAGTTGCACGAGATCTAGTTTTTTGCTAAATTTCTTCGCTTCGGCCACTGTATTGTCGTCAGAAATTCCATCTACGTGGATAACCTCAAAATCACCAAAAGACTGGCTTTCTAAGTCAAGTAATAAATTGGGTAGGAATTTTTCTTCGTCTAATGTGGGGATAACAACTGAAAAAAACGGTTGCTTCATGGGTCTATTCTAGCACTTTCATGCTAAAATTTAAAATATGAAAGGTAAAAATCACAACCCTGGTGCAATCGTCAACCGCCGAGCGGGTTTTGACTACTTTCTGGACGACGAAATTGCCGTAGGGCTGATGCTGACAGGCGCCGAGACGAAATCAGCCCGCCTAGGGCATGTGCAACTAAAGGGCAGTTACGTGACGGTCAAAGACGACGAGTTGTGGCTGATCAACGCTAGCTTTTCGCTTCTTAGCGTAGAGAAGGGCACTGCTCGGACAGTTGACACCCGGGCGCGTAAACTTCTGGCACATCGCAAACAAATTAACAAATTAATAGAAGCAAGAAAGCAAGGTCTTACTATCGTGCCGACGAAGTTACTAATACAAGGAAGGTACATCAAACTTATCATCGCCACCGGGCGGGGCAAAAAGAAGTACGACAAAAGGGAAACTATTAAGAAGAGAGATGTGGATCGAGATTTGCGAAAAAGACTTGCAAAAAATTAACATAACTGCTATACATATAGGTATTAATAATAATGGGGGTTTTCATGGCAGAAAATAAATCAACTAATGTGATGGCGATCTTGGGCATAATCTTTGCCTTTGTTTTTTCACCACTAGGTTTGGTATTTAGCATCATTGCTAAAAAACAAATCGCTAAGACAAACGAGAACGGTGCAAGTCTAGCTACAGCTGGCTTGGTGATTTCTATCATCGGCACAGTATTCTGGCTCATCTGGCTAATTGTTATCATTGTGGCGGCTGCTACGATAGCTCCAGCAATGAACGAATTGAACGAGTGGAATAACTACTACAACTCTTTGGAAAGTTTGTATTAATCGTCAAAGCATAAAAACAAGCCCTGGGCGTCCCGGGCTTGTTTTTGATTTAAGGAGATTATTCTATTCTTCTATAACGATATTCTCGCAATATATAAGTCCGGGGTCAATGCTATTACGAGTAAGGTATTTCTCTAATCCCTCGAAGCTAACGCCCGAAGCTACATCGCCAGATAACACCTCAAGGGTTTTTATCCTGTCGTGGAACGCAGTCTTCCCTGGCCTAAGAACACCCTTATGCGACAGTTGTGGGTCAACCGTTAGCCACCCTTCATCACCATCTACTTTAAACCGCATCTCCGCGTGGCTAGAAAACTTACTGGAGCGAGTTATGATAGCTTGCACTTCGGGTAACGGCTTCTCCCAGAATTCATAGTGCATTATGGCAACCGACAAACTAGCTCTGCAGTAACTTACACAGTTCACAGTGCTCTCAAACGCCTCAACATCACTTAAGCCGCCCAAAACATTGCTAACTTCCGTTGTCCTTATACAAAGAGCTTTAAATTCTTCATCAGTCCCGCTAAAGTTTTCTCTCGCTTTAACTAACTCATCCTGTTCCTCGTTGTATTCTAATTTCTCGTTTACCCTTTGAAACACTTCTGCCAATGTAGGCGCACTGGCGCAATAGAGCATTTTAGAGTGGGCTTCTCTGGTTGGGTCAGCTAGCACTTCTTCCAGGCTAATAATCTTGTTAGTTGTCAAAGTTTCACCGTCTATCAACAGATCAGGAGGTGGATCCTGGGTGATGGCTTCTTGGCCGTAAGGAACGTCTATATAGAAGAAATCCCTAGGTGACCAGTCGCCAAGGACTGTAACTTTTAACTGGTCATAGCAACCATCTTCTGACTGACCCGCTTCTTCTATTTGAATCCTGCCTGGGTCGCTGGAGGCGATCGAATTATAGTCAAAACATCGGCCAGCTCTGGCAACTTCCCACATAAAACTAAGATCTCTGTATATTAATGGACCGTTTATGTCTTCGTTTTTTGGTACAAAGCCAAAATGACGACGCAGAGCCGAACGATTAGGACGATCTTTGTACTCGAGCTCTTCCCCCATGATGTTAGCGGTTGGGTTCTCGTGCTCGATATAATATTCTCCAGTATCGGTATCGATGTCATTGTCAGTGTCATAAGATTCTCCCGTTAGAAAGGCTGGTGGTTTTAGAACACCAAAACGACGTTTGTACTCATTACCAAGCACACCACTCACTATTATAGTCGTGGCCAAACCCCCTAAGATGGCTAAGCAGTTTCGTCTCGAAATAATACTGAAGTCTAATTCGTATTTGTAATTGTGGTTTTTTTCCATTAGTTACTACTCATTGTTTCCGTTACAATTGCTCTACCTTAACACAAAATGGTGTTTGATGTAAATACAGCTCCTATTGCCAGTTGATGTTTTGTAGCAGCGGAGTGATGCCGGTGCGTCCGGTGTAGGTTTCGCGATTTACAGTGGGTTGGCCAATACTAGAGAGCGCTGTACCATCTTGGAATCTGACTTCGTCAGTGTCGTTGGCTGTTGAACGAAAACAGAACGTTTCTTGAAAACTGTAATAAGAAGCATTAGAATTAGTACCGGTGTTCCAGATCGGTGTTACGCCTTGGGTTGCGGTCTTTACCCAGTTTGGCAGGATGGTAGAGTTTGCTGGGTTTAATTTCAGACCACTGTTGTTATAGTGAGTGCGATGAAGGAAGCCTGACAAATTAGCAAAGGAACGATTGGGGGCAAACCAATTCGAGAGCGGGGTTAGGTCGATGGGGGCAGAGAGCTTGACATTATTATAGTGCGTACCATGGAGAAAATTGTTCATACTAGTTATAGATGTATTATTATTAAACCAATTAGCAAGCGGGGAAAGGTTAATTGTGGTAGTAAGGTTACTGTTATCACCATGGAGACCACGACCGACATTAGTATTGTAACCAAGAAAGTTATCCAGGTTGATGATAGAATTATTAGCACTAAACCAGCCCTGAACAGGAGTTAGGTCAATTGGGACAGTAAGCTGGGTGTTGCCCCTATGAGCTGTGGACAAAAAGCTAGATAGATCAGTAATTGAAGTATTGGCACTAAACCATCCTTGGACAGGAGTTAGGTTAATTGGGGAAGCAAGCTGATTATTTGCGCCAGCATGGATCATAGAGAGAAACCCTGATAAGTCAAGAATGGAGTTATTACCGCTAAACCAATTTTCAACTGGGATAAGGTCAACAGGAGTGGAAACGTCAGTGTTGTTATAGTGTACACCGCCGAGGAAACTAGGTAGGTTAGTGATAGAAGTATTACTATTGAACCAGCTTTGGAGAGGGGCTAAGTCAATAGGGGCAGTTAATTGGTTAGTAGTACCTTGGTACATGCCGTGGAGGAAGTAAGATAGGTTGGTAATGGAGTTATTATTATTAAACCAATTAGTTAATGGGGCGAGATCAGTCGAAGCGCTTAGGGTGTTACCAGAGTGGACGCCGGTAAGGAAGTAAGATAGGTTGGTAATGGAAGTATTACTATTGAACCAGCTTTGAATTGGTATAAGGGAAACGGGGGTGGTGATACTTGTATTACCTTGATGGATGGAAGAAAGAAAATTAGATAAGTTATTAATACGAGAGTTATCACTAAACCAACCACTAAGAGGGCTTAGGTCGATGGGAGTAGATAGGTAAGTGTTGCCTTGATGGATGCCACAATTATCGCCACATGAACTGCCACCCAGGAAGTTAGATAGATTGGTGATAGAATTGTTAGCGCTAAACCAACCGGTTAATGGGCTCAGATCTATCGGAGTTGTAAAGTTGACATTGGAATTGTTGTAATGAGCACTGGTGAGGAAATAAGATAGATTGGTGATAGAACTATTAGCGCTAAACCAACCGGTTAATGGGGCAAGGCTGACGGATGCTATAAGGCTCGTGTTGCCTTGGTGGATCCCGTGCAAAAAGTCGCTCAAAGAAGAAATTGAGGTATTATTGCTAAACCAACCACTGATTGGTGATAAGTTAATGGGGGTGGTAAGGTTGGTGTTCCCATGGTGAGTTTTGCTTAAAAAGCTGCTCAAGGAAGAAATCGAGGCATTATTGTTAAACCAACCACTAATTGGTGATAAGTTAATGGGGGTGGTAAGGTTGGTGTTCCAATAATGGGTTCTGGAAAGGAAGTAACTGAGGTTGCTAATGCGAGTATTGTTGCTAAGCCAGCTAGAGAGACCTGAAAGATCAACCGGACTAGTAAAGTTTGCGTTATTATTTGCTTCATGAGTAGAATAGAGAAACTCTTGCAAATTAGTATAGCTGCTTGGTAGCTTGTATGTATCAATTATAGTAGCCGCATTAGTTAGACTAGAACAGTAGTAGAATATGTAGGCAAACATATAAGAAGCGTTTGTTGTGGACTCGCTAGTCTTTGGCGAGAAGGCCATAGTGGTTAGTGGCGCGTCAAGTGAGATGAGTTTGTTTTTGTTAGCAGTAGCATTAGCACCAGTGGTGTTATCTTTATGCCCAAAAGCATTGCCCCAGCCAGGTGTTGGTGGGTTATGGGGCAGTATCTTAATCTGGTGGGTGCCGGTTAAGCCAGCCAGAACGATGCCGTTAACACCAGGGGCAGTTGTGGTATGACTGGTACCTGTACAGTTGCCGTTAGGGCAATCGGTGGTGAGTTCATTATCAATATAGACATCCCAGTCGTAGGTATGAGTGCTATTCGCGCCAGTTACTACCCCACTCGTAGGAATGCTATAAGTCCCCGTACTCCCCACATCAACAGTGAATACAATACACTCATAATCAAAGGTGCCACAGTAGGTTGGGTTGGCGTATTTGTAACCATTGGTTAGAGTGACTTCTCCACCTTGGGTGATGATGGTAACATCAACAGCTCCGGTTGCTCCGCCGGTGGCTTCGGGCGTTTCACAGGTAACTTGGATGTTAGATAAGACTTGTATGTTGGTACAGTCCTCACCGTCAATAGTAATGTTGATGGTGGAGTCTAGGTTAGTGCCAGTGATGGTAATCTCTGTGCCACCTACAGGTAGGCCAGTGTTAGGAGATACGCTAGTAATAGTGGGTGAATCAACCAAGTTACTGGTAGCGGTATAGAGCACAGTGTTCTGGTAAGTACCAGAGGGGATACTAGAGTCTACTTTAGCCCCATAGTAGACGTCGGTGGTGTCGCTAGGGTCCAGGTTGCCCACGCCTAATGGTTGGCTAGTGGTAGCTTCCGATGTAGTCTTGAGAGTTACAGCAGCAGTGTTGTTGGGTACAGAGCTAAAGTTAGCAGTAGCAGAAGTGGGCTCTGGATCAGTTAAGCTATAGCCCCAGGTATTATTAGTCAGAGGAGTATTGTCAGAGGCTATGGTTGGTATATAGTAACCTGGCAAGGATAAATGCCCTAGGGTAGTGATAGTAGTGCTGTTGGTACTTAGTTTGAGGTTATAGCCGGTGACAGTAGTGGTAGAGACTTCTATAGAGTCGCCAGCAGTAGCGATAGTGTTAGGGACAGCTTCCATATTGATACCAGTCGAAGCTGAGGCAGAGGAGATGGAAACGACGCTTTCTGGGACTGGATCATGGGGGTAGTTAGCGGCATTGGTGGGAGTAAGGGTTTGGGGTAAAGTGATGAGGGAAAGGAAGGCTAAAATTAGCAAGCTGCTACTTGTTATTAGCAATTTTTCTAGTTTAAGTTTTGTAACACCCATTTTGTATCCACCTATGTTTTTTAAGTTTAACTTTGTTATTTATCTGTCACCATGATAAACATGAACAGTTTAACACTTTGTCTCATAGCTTGTCAAGACTATTAGACACGTTTTCCACAGCTTTTTTGAGAAAAGAGACAAAAAGCACGATATTGACCAAAGGGACGAGTACATGTTATAATTATAATGTTACTAAGATTAAGGAGGTCACTATGGCAGAAACTAAAAAATCAGTGGCAAAAAAGTCCGAAAACAAAAAACCTACAGGGTATAACGGCTTAGCGGTCGGCGGATTTGTTTGTTCGCTGGTAGGGCTCTTCTCGGGCGTGGGGTTTCTGGTCGGCTTGATTTTGAGCGGTATGGGACTCTCACAAACCAGCAAAACCGGCCAGGAAGGCCGTGGCATGGCGCTGGCGGGCGTTATCATCGGAGCCATCGGCACCGGGCTTACTGTCCTCTGCGGGGTGCTTATAGCGATTTTCATTGTGGCTGTGGCATCTAGTGCCAACGTAATAGACCGCGCAACGGATACTTTTCACAGCAAATGCACCTACGAACACCAGTATGATAAGTCCAAACACAAGTACAACTACGAACTAGTTTGCGAGTAAGATGAAGATTTTTTCTTGGAATGTGAATGGCCTGCGTGCGGTGATTCGCAAAGGCGAATTTCAGGCGTTTATTGACAAGTATCAGCCGGATGTGCTGTGTTTGCAAGAAACCAAGGCTAAACAAGGCCAGGCCGAGATTGATTTGCCAGACTATGAGGAATTCTGGAACAGCGCCGACCGCCCCGGCTATGCCGGCACCGCCATCTTCGTCAAAACCAATATCAGGTGGAACCTGATATCAATGCACCCCCATATCAGGTTCCACCTGATAGATAAATATGGGGACCTTGGCAGGGAGGGGCGGGTGTTGACAGCGGAGTTTGATGAGTTTTTCTTGGTTTCACACTATACGCCAAACGCCAAGGACGACTTGTCACGGCTGACAATTCGCCAAAAGTGGGACCAGGCGTTCCTGGACTATGTGAAGGAGTTGCACAAGCAGAAGCCGGTGATTTTCTGCGGTGATTTGAATGTCGCCCACCAGGAAATCGACCTAGCTCGACCAAAAGACAACGTCGGCAAACACGGCTTTACTGACGAAGAAAGAGCTAGTTTTCAAAATTATTTAGATGCAGGATTCGTCGATGTTTTTCGTAAACTCCACGGTGATGAGCCAAACCAATATACCTGGTGGACTTTCCGCGCCAATGCTCGCGCTCGCAACGTTGGTTGGCGGATTGACTACTTCTTGGCTAGCAAAGACATCGCTAAGCGCATCACCAAAGCCGAAATTCACCCCGAGCAAATGGGCTCTGACCACTGCCCGATAAGTATAGAGATTAGTAGTTAGCAACCAGTAGTTAGTCCCGTCACCACCCCGCTCTTTCCTGGGATTAAAGAGCGGGGATGGTGAGGGATAAATAGCCAGTAGTTAGAATTCGTCACCACACTGAGTGACAACGTCCACTAGACCGATATTCTTTTCTGCCCCAGCAGCCATTGTCATAGAGGTCTCGTGGCGCTTAGGATTGTTAGATAGTTCGTCAAGCGTCATCCATTCGTTGCGGCCGCCCTCGAAGTCTGGGCTCATGTCGCCAGAATACTTGTCGTTATACATGACGTAAAATATCTTGTCCTCGACAATATCGCCGGTGTCGGAATGCCGTACCATCTCATGCAAAGTGCCTCTCCACTGCCAATCTGCCGGCATAGTTATTAGACCGGTTTCTTCTTCGGCCTCACGGGCAGCTGTCTGCGACACGGTTTCCCCCCAGCGCACCTTGCCGGTAGGAAACCCTACAAACCCGAAAAACGGGTTTTTGAGGCGTTCTTGGACCACAAATTTTCCGGTTGTTGGGTTTTTAATCAGCATCAGACATGCGGTTTTGGGTTGGCGTTCGAAGGTGTTGTCGTCGGTATCTAGTTTGTTGGCGTATTCTTTACCTTTGATACTAAGCCGATAACCACCGTCTTTTTTGTCAACATATCCAAGTTCTACCAAGCGCTTGATGTGAAACTTAGCGTGGTCGCCGTCTAGCCCCGTGATTTTAACCAATCCCGCAAAGTTAACCCTAGGCACAAATAATAATTCGCGCAGGACTTTGGTTTGAGCATCATGGATTTTTACCTCGTGACTCATGATATCTCCTTTCATTTAATTATACCCCATATATAACCCATCTGAAAGCAGAAATCTAGGGAAGTCAACTTCCGCAAAATTCTGGCAAAGTTTGCTAAAATAAGAATATGGGTAAGGTGACCGAAACAACTTTAATGTATTTGAAGCGTGAAGATGAGGTTTATTTAGGCGAAAAACAAAGGAAGGTTGTGGCTGGGAAGTTAGTTGGCTTTGGTGGCAAATTAGAGGAAGGCGAAATCCCTAGACAAGCCGCTGAGCGCGAGACTATTCAAGAATCAACCGTCCGCCCAACAATATTCCAGAAAATGGCAGAGATAGTTTTTCATAATGATTATGACGGAGATGGGGCAGAGGAGTTAAGAGACCAATTGTGCCACGTCTATGTTGCAACAGAGTGGGAAGGTGAACCAACCGAAACTCCAGAGGTGAAAAATGGTGCGTGGTACAAAATTGATAGGCTATCAGACGACCAAGACGAATTATCTGAGAAAATACCAGAGGGAGACAAATATTGGTTGCCAAAAGTATTGGGAGGTATTGCAGTAAAAGGCCCTGTGGTGTTTGATAAAAAATGGCATGTTATATCTGACCCAAGCGACATAAAAGAAGTGGAGGCTTTTGATGAAACAGACTAAAAAATTTGCGGTTTTTGATATTGATGGGACGTTGATTCGTTGGCAACTTTACCATGCAATCGTTAATCGCCTGGCGGCCAAGGGCAAAATTTCTAAAGAAGCCTATGAAAAAATCCGCGAGACGCGGATGGTTTGGAAAAAACGGGAATACGACACTTCTTTTGGCGACTACGAACTTGCCTTGGTGCAACAATGGGCAGCCGAGAGCAAAAAGTTGACTTATGGCCAGTATTTAGAAACCGTTGACGAGGTAGTTGACGAATACATTGACCAAGCCTACACCTACACG
>Ga0123356_10008552_pt1 | contig 10165 bp, 8 predicted proteins | sample TergutEmb28metaG_2_FD_92546 | JGI IMG/M metagenome (GOLD analysis project Ga0123356, IMG submission 92546) | Embiratermes neotenicus P3 segment gut microbial communities from Petit-Saut dam, French Guiana - Emb289 P3 | ecosystem: Host-associated > Arthropoda: Insects > Digestive system > Gut ... | reverse complement strand
TTTCTTTTTACGGATTACTCAAGGAGATAAAGTATCATTCCCGGAAAACAATGTTACAAAATGCGGCAATATAATCGCTTCTGCTCCTGATAGAAATACTGCAATCTCCGCCGCCGAAACTGCCGCCCGTTCTGTATTAATCCACCTCAACCCCGCGAACCTTGAAACATCAGCTTTCATTCAATCGAAAACACAAAGTAATTTCCCCCCAGACGCCTTCCAGATACCAGATGAACTAAAATCTGCCTTAAATTTACTCCCGGAATATACTAATGATTTAACCACGGACACGGAGCTTCACGGGGAAGATAAGATTTTAGAACAAAAACCTCCGTACCCTCCGTGGTTAAAAAAACAGATAAATGTAATCCCCTTTCCTGCCTTTGAGAACTCAAATCTTACGGATTATATGGGAAGAACAGCCGGGGAAGCCCTGGATGCTGTCCGGGCGCTTACAGGTTTATCACTTCCTTTGTGTGAAACTATCAGTGATTCATCCGAAAATGCCGAAAATTATATAAGACTGGGAAAATCCTTCTGGGCAGCCCTAATCCGGGGTTCCTATCAGGGTGCAGTCTACTACATCGAGAATTTGGGAGAAAAGATTGATTCATAATAACGGCCAAAAAAGAAATGTATTTATAAAAATTATTTTCTTTTGTTATCTGTTCACTATTCACTTTTCTCTTTTAGCTGTGCACTACCTCAACGCTCTTACACTTGATGAGACATTAAATGTACTTTCCTCGGTGTCAACAAACCAACCGGTGCAATTCCGCTGGGATCCGTTATTCCGTGACGGCTCATTTAATATAGGCGATCATTACGGTACTTTTTCTGTTGCACCAAGAGAAGGTGAAACAGGTTATTTGATTTTTAATAACCGGGAACTTTTTAATGTCACTCTGCCGTATAATGACAGCGGCAGACTAGTTTTTCCTGAAGTTTTTGTTTCTACATTAAAAGAAGTTTTTACACGATTACATGAAAACGAAACATCCCGCTTCCGCATTGCCGCAATTGTTATTGATCCCGGGCATGGCGGAAGAGATCCTGGAGCTGTAGGCACTCTCTCAGAAAACGGCAGAAATATACAAGTATTTGAAAAAGATATTGTTCTTAAGGTGGCTCAAACGTTAAGAGATCAGTTAACTCAAGCTTATCCCGATAAAAGGATTATTATAACCAGAGATTCTGATATTTACCGTACTCTGGAATACCGTTCTGATATCGCTAACGCTGTAAGTGTCAGAGAAAATGAAGCTGTTATTTTTATATCAATTCACGCAAACGCAGCCAGAAATAACGAAGCCCGCGGTTACGAGGTATGGCATATAACTTCAGGACAGCGGCGATCTCTTTTAGACCCTTCATTATATAATTATTCATCAGATATAATGGCTATATTAAATGCAATGATGGAAGAAGAATTTACCACAGAAAGCATTCTTTTAGCTGATTCAATACTCAATAGTTTTGAGCAGGTTTTCGGCAATACACTTCCATCCAGAGGCCGTAAAGCAAATGATTGGTTTGTAGTAAGAAACAGCCGCATGCCGGCAGTCCTTGTTGAACTGGGTTTTGTTTCCAATAGGCAAGATACATTATTAATGACCAGCGATGAGGGCTTGCAAAAGCTTACACAATCATTATATACTGGGATAACAAATTTTATTGGTATATTTGAACGATAATGATTGCTATATTAAAAACAATATTTAAACCCATTGGCGCATTTCTCGCATCGCCTGTGAAACGCTGTTTATTATTAATTGGTATCTTAATTATGGTAACAGTTGGAGAATTTATATATTTAGGACTTGTCAGGAAGACCTTTGTATTTTATAATATAGGTAGCGGAGTCATAGCTGTAGAAGACCGAATGTTAATTCACTCCAAATCACGTGAAGATAATATAATCCGGTATACAGAAGAGACTCTTTTGGGGCCTGTTTCTCCTGATTTAATGCCTCTTTTTCCGAGAGGAACCAGGTTAAGATCCTTATTATACCGGGATGGGACAGTTTATATTGATTTGACCGGTGATGCTGCTTTACCCCCAATAGAAGGTGGAAGTGTTTTGGAGAACTTTCAAACCTTTTATGCCAGTATTTTCAGGAATTTTTCATATGTAAAAAATGTGCGTTTTTTTATTGAAGGGAATGCTGTTTACACTGATGAATTCCGTTAATTGACTATATTTTCCAAAATTCCAGGAAAATATATAAAATTTTGGATTTTAATGTTTTGCCGTTGACAAAACATTATTAATTTTATAGAATTATATAAAGAGATTTTTAAAGAAGTGTTTTTAAAGGAGCTTTACATGAAAAAGATGCTCATTCTAATCGTAATTGCGATGCTTGCGGGTCCGGTTTTTGCAGATGAAGGTGTACTTATTGACTTCTCACTGCTCACAGCGGATATTAATGTTAAGGTAAGTGACAATGACACCAATGACGAACCTAATCAAAATCGTCAAACATTGATGGATTTTTCCCATGCCGCCGGTGGCAGTTTCACAACCCAGCAAAAGGCTTTAATGATGTCCTCTCTTGCTATTGCTAACTGGGATGTTGTTTTGGCGTCCTCATCAAGGACAGTTACAAATGTATCCTTAAGCTTTACAAGAGAAGCCGCTTCCAGGGAATTTGGCACTGTGATGGGCGTCCGTGTCCGTTTCCCGGTTGAGCCGTTTAATTCATGGGCATTGGTTAAACCGCCGTTTGATATTCCTGCTTATGAACTTACAACAGTTAGTGATGATGGAACCATATCCCCAATTGAGGGAGGCAATGCCAATATGAAGAGCCGTTTTGAAGCGCAGGAAGACGACGCTCCGGCTTTTGGTGTTATCAAAAATGTTGGTGTAATCAGAGAATTAAAAGTCCGTGTTTACGGTCTTAATTTCCCTCATGGCCTTTCAACAATCCTTGTTGACAGTAATGGCAATGAAAGAACAATTTTCATGGGCTTTCTGGAATTTGACGGATGGGGAGAACTTATCTGGAGAAACCCGGCTTACTTGCAGGAAGTACGGAACCGCGATATGAGGATTGTTCCTCTTTATCCGTATAATGTACCTTTCATTAAGTTTGGCGGATTCCTTATTCAGCGCGATGCTGCCAGACCAGGCGGTGATTTTGTTACATACTTTAAAGATGTAGCAGTTATCTACGATCGTGCAGTACTTGATACAGAACGCGACATTGATGATGAAGCCATCTGGAATATTATCCAAACCCGTGAAGAAGCCAGAAAAGTCTGGGAAATGGAACGTTTTGGACAGAATCAGGTTCTTCGTTATTTAGAACAGCAGAGACAGGCTACCGAACTTCCGTTCGGACATCCTGACCGTAACAATCAGGATTAATAATCCAAAGAGAGACTAGTATCTCTCCCGGGACAAGAGCTGTCTGAAGACATATGTTTTCAGACAGCTTTTTTTATAGTTATGAAAAATAATACAGAAAAAGGCATAAACTCCCCTCCCCCGGAACAGAATTTCCTAAGAAGCGAATATGATAAATTTTCAGAAGTACGATACTCAGTTGTAAATGAAATAAAAGAACATGTAGAAAATGTTCTTGTTTTTATGGATACAAATCCTGTAGTCAGCGGAAGAATTAAAAATTTTACAAGTTACTTTTCAAAATATTTAAGATTATTAAAAGCAGGTGAAAATAACCCCAAGATAACAGATTTATTAGGAGTAAGGGTAATTTGTCCGTTTATTGAAGATCTGCAGGCAGCTGACGACTTAATAACTAAAAATTTTAATGTTATTGAACGAGAAATAAAAGGACACTATACTTTTAAGGAATTCGGTTATGAATCAACTCACCTTTTAATTTCAATACCCAATTCCATAACAGAAAAATATGGAAATCCGGGAACAGATATTGCTGAAATTCAAATACGCACAATTTTACAGGATGCCTGGGCAGAAGTTGAACATGAACTTGTTTATAAGGCAGAGTTTAGCCCATTTGATGATCCAATGAAACGAAAACTTGCAGCAGTAAATGCAAGCCTTTCTTTAGCAGATATAATTTTTCAGGAAATCAGAAGCTATCAAAGAAAGTTTTCCAAGGAAATGGGAAAGAGGAGAGAAAGTTTTTTCCAAAAGATTGAAGAATCCACAGATGAAAAACTATTTTCCATGGAAGCTTCACCTGATCAGGCATCAAATATTGATGTTCCTGTAAGTAAATCATCTGAAAATCCGTCAAATGAAGAATTAGTTTCCGGCATTGATGATGAAACATCTCATTTTTCATCTGATAATTACAGTACATCAATCGATGACCTATTAGTTCATGCCTTGTCTTCTCATAATCAAAACCGTTTCAATGAAGCGATTAATCAATATACAAAAATACTTACATTAAAACCTGATAATATAATACGCTCAATTATTTATAAGCATAGGGGAATGGCTTACTTTGCCTGTTCTCAATATAACGAAGCCATTGAAGATTTCAGTAATTCTTTGGATCTTGATTCTCAATCGTACAAAGCCGCATATTACAGAGGTGTAGTTCATTCTGTAATGAAACAATATTCACATGCTATTGACGATTATTCATTGTCTTTATCTATAAATCCATACCAGTCATTTTGTCTGTTCAGACGAGGGCAAGCATATTACCATATTGGTGATTTTCCTCAAGCATTGGCTGATTGCGACAATTCTCTTGCGCTGGAACCAAATAATAAATCTGCACTAAAATTTAAAGAACTTCTTCTTGATAAGTTAAAAATGTAATTTTTAGGAAAAAATCTGACATAAAATGATCGAGGCATGAATCGAACATGCGACAACCTGCTTAGAAGGCAGGGGCTCTATCCACTGAGCTACTCGACCAACAAATATAAAAACATCATGTAAATACCGATGTATTTATATCTAGATGTATTATATGTTTTATATAAAAAAATTACAAGGACATTATTGTTTTTTATTCCGCAAAGATGCAAAGACGCAAAAGAAAAGTAAAATATTTCTTTCTGGCGTTCTTAGCATCTTGGCGTGAACTTTTTTTTAATCTTATGCAAACAGCAGTGTAAATACCATTGCAAAAAGTGATACTGTTTCTGCAATACCAATAACCATGAGGTAGTTACCAAAGCCTTTTCCTGTTTCTGCATAAGCATCGGCAGCAGCGGCTGAACACATAGCCTGAGTGACTGCAACAGCGCCGATACAAATACCTGAACCCATACCCAGAGCAAACAAGGCTCCATCAGAATTCCCGGCAGCATTGGTAGCAAGCGCGCCCATAATTATGAAACCGTATATTACGTTGGATAATGAAGTACCTGCAAAAACTGCCAGAATAAAAGGCGCCGGCTTATTTTGAAGATAACATTTTTTCCATGACCCGATAACAGCAGGGCCGCTCGCTGCCATTGCTAATGCCGCTCCAATTGCAGAAAGTCCAAAACTTCCTCCGATTCCAAGCCAACCTAATAAACCCACATCCATTTGTAACTCCTGTTAATTTTTTTATTTTTTCTTTTGCTTTAATGCAAAAGGATTATATATATAACCGGACCATTCCATCTCCAGATGATTCCCGGCATATTCCAATAGATTAAGCCTTACGCCATGGACAATAACAGATAGAGCTGTTAATGCCAAGTTAAGACCATGTCCAATGACCAGAATAAGAACTGTAATAATAAGCTGAATAATAAAAGCCAGCCCGAAACTTCCCAAACCATCCGCCGGAACTGCCATCCCGTTGAATATTTGCGCAATCATTGCTCCGGCAAGTCCAACCGCAAAAAGACGGATATAACTGATGATGTCTGCAAAACAACTAACGCTCTTTAAAAATAACTGGAAAAGGTTTCCGAAACCTTTTCCTATATTTACAAAGAAATTACCGCCTTTTTGTTCGGCAAATATAAGGTTAAAGACAAGCCCTGTTATTATTAATACTAATGCAAACTGAGGAAGCTGAATGCCAAGCAGCATATTGAGTACCAGGAAATAAAGACCGCCCATCATTATCATTGTGCCTAATTGGGCAAATGCACTTAATGAAGGCAGCATACTGATTATTCTCTTTCCTCTTGCCCAGACCAACTGAATCAATGCCAGAGAAAAACACAGAAGCTGAATATACCAGCGTGTTTTAAACTCATCAATTGGAACTTCCTTAGGCAGTTTAAATACATTCTGCAGGAACTGCGGGAACTCTACCACAGGACCTGTATTGTTAAACGGCGGAAGAATAATTGCCTTTAAAAAACCCGGAAGATTTTCTGGCGGAATTGCAAACCAGGCTCCGTTAACAGCTCCCCAAACCATTGTACAGAAAGTTAATAACATTAATAGTTTGGCAATATCAGGAAATACTCCGTTTTTTAATTTTCCTTTAACACCGATAAGTACAGCCAAAGCAAATATTAAAAGACCGTAACCTGCATCCCCCAGAATCATTGCAAAGAATATACTAAAGAAAAACAGATAAGAAGGGCTTATATCAAATTCACGGTATCCCGGAACTGTACCAAGGAAAGCAAGCAACGGATGGACAATCCGCACAAATGGATTACTTTTTATCTTTGTCGGAGGTGCATCATCCGGTCCGGGATCATAAGACGATAATGCCCAGCCATTTTCCATAGCAACTGATTTTACACGCGCCATTTCACTTTTAGGGACAAAACCAGTCAGCCAGGAAAGACTATGTTCGCTGGATACATCTTCTACTTCATTCATTCCGGCAACAGCTGTTTCAAATTCCAGATCCTGCTGTATCTTTTCCATTTCTTTATTTAAAGCCTGACGGCGATCTGCAAAGCTTTCTATTTTCTTTTCAATTTCCTGCAAGGCAAGACTGTTTTTTTCAAATTCCTGTAAATATTCACCTAATGTTTTTTTAGGCAGCTGAAATGGTATAATATCCGGCAGTTTGTTTTCAAATACCAAAAGACGAACTATGGATTTGTCGCTTTTTATTTTTATATATTTAACATCCTGACTTAAATGAGTAAAAACATCATGAGAAATTTCATAAAAATAAATTGGCACACATACGGATATTTCATCTATCGCTGAAGGGTCAAAATCTCCCCATCCTTCCAAACGGGAAATTTCCCGGCTTAAATTTAAATTTTGTTCTTTTAGTACTTTTCTTTCTTCGCCGAAACTATTCATTAAATCAGGCAGAAACGGCCTTACCGGCGCTCTAACGGCATCAATTGAATACGGCGCTTCGTCGTCTGTACCGAAAATATCTGTTGCGCGGCGGCCTCTATGCATACCAATTGGTTTTTTACGGCGTTCTCGTCCTTTTTTTCCTTCTTCGTCAGGCAAATCTTCATATTTTTTCTTTTTTGGAATTTTAAATCCGCTTATTAAAGCAATCGCATCATCTACTTTTATTTTAAGTTTAAGCGCATTGGAGTTTGCATCTACAGGCGCGTCTTTTGTTTCCAGATGTACTACCCCGACTTCGCGGAGCTTTTCAAGCGCTTCCTTACGGGATTTGTCCTGTACCATCAGGCACACTTTTTTCATCGGTACAATCATTACTACACTACCTTGCCGCTTTTTCCGTTCCGTCAGCGCTTGTCGCTGATTTTGCGATTTTACCCCGGACAACAGAAGCTGTCTGCTGATCTCCAAGATAAACCTGTATCTTTTTTATATTGTCCTTTGCTTCAGGAATCTTTATTTTTTCAAATAAATTTACACGCTGGGTTGTTGTACGTAATTCTTTATCGAGCCTTTTTTTCTGTTCTTCTACAATTTCCGCTTCAAGTTCCAAAAGAAGAACTTTTTTCATGCTTTCGACAGCTATATCAAGCCATAATGGAGTTGTTGTTAAATCGTATTTGGCTGTTTCAAATTCAGCGCCTTCAAAAACAGGAATGGCAACACCAGCAATATTACCAAAACCGGTTTTAAGGCTTGAGATTCTTAATATATCATTTGTAAAAACACCTGTTTCACCAAAAACAGCAATCCAGGATTTAAAGGATTCGTCCATATGTTCTTTTTCAATCTGCAATTCCTTGAACCGCATTTCGGTTAGACGTATCTCTCCCTGTAATTGCTGTTTTTTCAGCATCAGGGTCGGAAGATAACGCCTGTACATTTTGAGCGAGTCTTTTTGTTTTTTAAGCTCATTTTTTGTGAGCCTGACTTTTGCCATTAAATATTCCTATTCTGTGTTTTTCGGCCAGAATTTATTTATCAGTTCTGTGCGCAAGCCGGTTTCTTCCGGAGCAAAACAACTTGCAAGAATTTCCCAGCCTAAATCCAGGGCTTTTTCCAGCGGAATGTTAACTGAAAGATCCATCATCCTTGTTTCAAATTGCTCACCGTACTTTAAAAGTTTTTCATCCCAGTGGGTCATAATAAAACCCATTGCCTTTTTTTCCAGAGTGTCACGGAAAGAAGAATAAAGTTTTATCATGCCGTCCATAAGCGCACGATGATCTTCGCGTGTTTTTCCGTTTACCTGCTGTTTAAGACGGGAAAGTGAACCGAATGGTTCAATACGTCCGTTCTTTAAATAATACTGCCCTTCTGTAATGTATCCGGTATTGTCCGGTACCGGGTGAGTAACATCGTCTCCGGGCATTGTAGTAACGCCTAATACTGTTATGGAACCTGCAGTTTCAAAATCGACTGCCTTTTCATAACGGCTTGCAAGCTGGCTGTAAAGATCTCCTGGATAACCGCGGTTGGAAGGTACCTGTTCCTGAATAATGGAAATTTCTTTCATGGCATCCGCAAAGTTTGTCATGTCAGTAAGAAGTACCAATACGTCTTTTCCCTGAAGGGCAAACTGTTCTGCAACAGCCAAAGACATGTCAGGAATCATAAGACATTCAACTGTAGGATCACTTGCGGTATGTATAAACATAACAGTACGCGCCAATGCTCCGCCGTTTTCCAATGTATCTTTAAAATTAAGATAATCGTCATATTTAAGACCCATTCCGCCAAGAACAATAACATCTACTTCCGCCTGCATTGCAATACGCGCAAGCAACTCGTTATACGGTTCTCCTGATACAGAAAAAATAGGAAGTTTTTGTGATACAACCAATGTATTAAAAAGGTCTATCATGGGAATACCTGTACGAATCATATTACGGGGAATGATACGCTGAGACGGATTTACAGAAGGACCTCCAATCGGTATTTTGTTTTCATTTAATTCCGGGCCCTTATCCCGAGGTTTTCCTGAACCGGAAAATACCCTTCCCATAAGGTTTTCCGAAAACGGAACCTGCATCGGACGGCCTAAAAAGCGGACTGTATCGCCAGTAGAAATACCGCGGCCTCCTGCAAAAACCTGCAATGATACAATATCACCATGCAAACGGTTTACCTCGGCAAGTGATGTGCCGAATACTGTATCAACCTCTGCCAGATCTCCGTAACACACTCCGTCTGCCTTTACGGTAATAACGCTTCCGGTTATTGATTCAATCTTGCTATATACTTTATTCATAAAATCCCCTAGATAATAATTTTTGCAGCGGCCTTATCCAGACCCTGTGACTGATTCTTTACAGTCCTTTCTATCTCTGTTTCAAGACTATCGAACCTTTCACTCTTCCATTGAGAACCATTATAGTCAAGGAATTTTTGCCTTAATTTATTGAACCAATTACGGGCTTCGTTTTTATCGGTAAAACTAAACTTAGACGCTAAAATAACAAGTAACTTTGTAAAAACATATTTCTGCCGTTCAGGTTTAACTGCAGCATCTACCGGATCAAATGAGTTCTGCTGGAAGTATACAGCGTCAACAAGATCGCCTTTTAAATAAATTATATAGTCTTCTATGCTTGTTCCTTCTTCGCCGACAACTTTCATCATTTGTTCAACTTCGGCGCTGCGCCTTAAAAAGCCGTGAGCATAGGCGACTTTTTCGCTTTCTATAATGCCTTTGTACTTTGACCATGATTCAAGGGGATGAATTGCCGGGAATTTGCGCGCATCGGATCTTTCGCGGGAAAGACCATGAAATGCTCCGACAACTTTTAAGGTTGCCTGTGTTACTGGTTCTTCAAAGTTACCGCCTGCAGGACTGACTGTACCGCCGATTGTAACAGAACCAAGACTGCCGTCACGAAGACGTGTAATGCCGGCTCTTTCATAAAAACTGGCAATTGTAGATTCCATATATGC
>Ga0123356_10008550_pt1 | contig 10166 bp, 4 predicted proteins | sample TergutEmb28metaG_2_FD_92546 | JGI IMG/M metagenome (GOLD analysis project Ga0123356, IMG submission 92546) | Embiratermes neotenicus P3 segment gut microbial communities from Petit-Saut dam, French Guiana - Emb289 P3 | ecosystem: Host-associated > Arthropoda: Insects > Digestive system > Gut ... | reverse complement strand
TTTTCCCTGCCGAAGCGGCGGGCGGCTTAAAAATGCTTAAAGCTATGGCGGCGCCTTATACGATGGTCAACTTCATGCCGACCGGCGGAATTGACGAGAAAAACTTGGCGGATTATCTTGCTTTCAAGCCGGTTATCGCCTGCGGAGGGAGCTGGATGGTTAAAGACGAGCTGATTAAAAGCGGGAATTGGGCGGAGATTACGAGGTTGAGTAAAGAGGCTGTTGGAATAAAGAGTAATATTGTAGGCTAAGGGGGTTTATATGAAAAAAATCACAGCTTTGTTTATTATGACAGCAGTCTTGATTGCGGCTTGCAAACAAGAAATACTTCCTCTACCTGATTTGGAAGAATCTCCCGAAAGTGATTTTGAATACGTCCGTATGTTTGGACCGAATGAGGAAGTGGAGGGAGAGCTATTAGAATTAAACGAAATTATGATAACAAGATATATAGGAACGTCAAAGCAAATACGTATACCGGAAGAAATAGACGGGCTTCCGGTAACATTTGTGAGTGGTGGTATGGGAACGCCTGCGCCTCAAACGACTGGCATGATTCCTGTTTTTGACGATGTTGAGTATGTGATTCTCCCAAGTAGTTTATGGCTTCTTGGTGATTTTGTGTTTTTGAATTGCGAAAAGATGACGAGCATCATAATACCCGACAGTGTGGAAGTTCTTGGATGGGGAACATTTTATGGGTGTAAAGGACTGTCAAGCATTTCATTGCCTGACGGTATGACAAGAATTAACGCTACGGCTTTTGCATATTGTACAGGGCTTACGGAAATTTTAATACCCGACAGTGTTTATTTTATTAACGAAAGCGCATTTGAGGGATGTAAAAATTTAACAAACGTGACATATAAGGGAATAACATATAATGGAGCAACTCAAGATTTTTTTGAAGTTGTAAATGCTGAATACTTTAATAACAATCAAAAAAGGGGTTGACACGCCAAATAAAGTACGATATAATGAAACCACCAAACGAATTGGATTATAATTTCACGTGAAAAGGACTGTGTTTCACGCGAAGCGAAACGCCGAGAGCTACCAACTTCTCGGCGTTTCTTTTTGCGATGGGTGTGTTTATTTGGCGATTTTCTATGCTTATCTCGTTTTAATTTCAGCGGTTTCTGCCCCGCATTTATAACATTTACAATCCTTACACACACGGAAAGCCACTGCGCCTATACCCTCTCCCGTAGTCATAGCCGCGCTCTTTGCGAATGTACCCAGTGCTTCCCCGCAAGGGCATTTATACCCCGAAGTGACTGCCTTAGTCCTTCCGTCGGCTTTGGCTTTTTCGCTCCATTCCTGCTGCTCCGGCGTTTTCATGTTTGCAAACATAGTCTGACCCTCCTAAACAATTGCTTTTTTTCTAAGTATAACATAAACCTGCCTGTTAGTCAATGGAAAAAATCTCGGAAATAATGTCGGAATTACTGATTCCGCGCGCAGTAAATTCAACCTCTACAGACGATGACGAATTGTCCACGTAAAACGCTTTCGTTACCGTAACGGTTGCGCCGGGCTCAATATCGCTTTGTGCAAACTCGTCGTGAGCAGGCGCGTTTCTACAAACAAAGTCGTTTTGGTAGGCGGCGGACTTAACCGCGCTGTCGAAGCTTACAGGAATGTTGCTGTTGTTTGTAAAAGCGACTTCAATTGCGACATAATCGCCCTGCGCCCCGCCCTCATAAATCCATGCGTCTTCAATGGAAACATAATGCACGCTGAGGAATCCCTGCGTTTCGGGAGGGGTGTTATTATTGTCTTGCGGGGGGATAATGCCGTTGCCTGAGAATAGCCAGTCTGAGAAATCGCTGTCGATGTTGTCCTCAAAGTATCGGTTAAAACGGCTGTAATTCTGCTCAAACGCGTCAAAGAGCAGACGCTCAAGCAACAGTGCGCGGGCACGTGAAAGGTCTTTGTCAGTATAGGTGATTCTTACAAGTTCTATATAGTAGGTATAATTTATTTTGGAGCCCTGCTTATTTGTGATTTCATTTTTGACGCTGTATACGATTTCTATGCTTTCGCCGGAGAGCCTGCCACGAACAGTAATATAGGTATAGTCGTGTATTTCACCGAAGAAGAAGTCGCCCAGCGTGTTTTGGTCAACGCTCCAGTCGGGGGAGTCTATATATCTTTCGATTACTTTTGAAATTGTCGCGCCGCCGTCTTCAAAACGCTCGTATTGCTTCACGTTTTCAAGGTCATTAAAGCGGGTTTCATACGGCGCACCTAAGTATAAATATATATGTACAATAATCGCCGCCGTCATAAAAACAAAACTTATAACAGCTCCGGCCTTATTGAATGTTTTTTTGAAAATAATAACCTTAAATGAAGTTATCATAAAACCGAGAATCGCGAACAGCACTGTGAGAACGGAAAAAATCGTGACAAACCTTAAAACGTCAGCCTGCCCTGAAAACCGCACAGAACCCATAAATATTATTAAACCGATGACAGCGGTTACAGCGCTTTTTACAAAGCCGCTAACGGTTTTAGGATTATCCATTGCATTTGCTCCTTTAGAGTGAGGTGCCTTTAATTATAGCATAAAACTGTTGCAAAGGCAAGATATTTATGTTATAATAATTATATGTCGCCCTTTTTAGTTATAAACAAAGAAATCTTGGAGGAATTATTATGATAAAGACTAATAAAAAGCCGTTTTTTCGTATTTTTACAGCCTTGTTTTTAACAATGGTGTTGATTTTTAATTTATCCGCTGCAATGCCTTTTTCTGTACAGGCGGCAGTTGATGAAACTTTTGACGATACTGTTGATGTTGACGATATTCTCCTGCTCAGAGGAGGCAGTGAAATTAAAAGCGGTGACAGTGTTTTGTTAGGTGATATTCTGACCTTGCACTATGATTTCGTTATGAACGCCGAACAGGCAAGGCTTATTTATCGAGACTTAGGGAAAGCGTATACCATTCCGCTTCCCGACGGCTTGGTTTGGAGCGTTGACGGCTTTGTGGCAGATTTGTTCATTAATTACACTGAAAAGTTCGCAAGTGTCAGCGTAAAGGACGGTGTTGCGTCGATTACCTTTGAGGGGTATTTTTGGGACAGCGTTTATATAGACGGCGATGATATTGAAGAGGGAGAGCTCATAATAACCTGTAAATTAGATTCAGACAAGGTAGGCAGCGCTTATGTTTTTGAGCTCAATATCGGCTTAAATAAAACAATAACCCTGTATGTAGTCAATAACAAGCCGGCAAGCTTGTTTTTAGGCAAGACCGGCGTATATGCCGATAATCAGTTTACATGGCAGATTGTATATGATAAAGGGGACAGCACTCCGGCAACTCCTGTTACTTTTGTAGATACTTTTAATCATACTAACCATATTCTGATTTATGATTCCCTGCCTGCCGGCGCAACAGTCGATGTAGGAGAAAACATAACCACCATTACATATGAATCATATGACGCCGCGCTTACATGGAGCTATAAAACCCGATTATCTGACGGCGCTCTCGGTGATACTGCGCCGGGCGGCAACGTCACAATAGTCAATTCCGTTGAAGTGTTTGAAGAGGATAACCCTGCCGCCTTAGCGAGTACAACTGCGTCGGTGGCGGTTTCAGCCGAGCAAAGACGCTGGATGGGCAAAATCGGCAGGCAAATCGGTGACGGACGTATTATGGAATGGGAAATAACCATAAACACGCTTGACCGTTATCTGACAGAGCTTGTGCTGTACGACAGACTGCCTGCGGGGCTGACTTTGATTCCCGAAGAAGTAAGAGTTAACGGTGTTAAAATAGACAGCATGTCTAATCCGAGCGGCATTTGGTTGGACAATACCGCGGGGATTCAAAAAGACGATAAAGATGAGCCTATCTTAGATACAGACTACAGCTTCAGAGTTGTGTTTCCCGTAGGCGGCGGTTATCCGCAGATTTACACTGTTACATATCAAACAGAAATAGACGCCAGTTATTTTGACGACCCTTCACCCAATCCTGTACCCTTTGATAACCATGCGTGGCTGTCATTTAACTGGTACAGGTGGTATCCGTCAGGGCCGGGCCCCGGGACGCCTTGGCCGCCTTTTGTGCCGCCTACGATTGCAAAACCGGGCGATGTTATTACAAACGTCCTGAAGAAATCCGCGCTCGAATATAACCCCGCAACCGGCATTATAAAATGGCGGGTGGATGTTAATCCATACGGGGTAAATCTGCTTTCGGGGACGATTACCGATGATTTAACCGAGTTTGGACAGACTTATGCCGGAAACTTTTGGAGCAGTGACCCGCGAATTACTCTGACGGAACCTGTTGTGGACGACGAGTTGATAATTGACGTTGGCGCACTCGGCAGAGATAAGGCGTATTTTACATTTGAAGCCTTTGTGGGCGACTTGTTTTTCACATCGAACAAAAGTCAGTTTTTCCATAATACCGCAGAGTTTGACGGCGAATTGAACAGTGGCGCGGTTATCAAAGATACCGCTTCGGCGCAGGTTTGGGCTGCCAGCCGAATGTTATCGAAAAGCGCTGAAGACTTTAAATATGACGCGGGCGAACTGATTATAAGCTGGGAGCTGATTGTAAACCGGAATAAAATGGATTTGGGCGACGACCCTCAGATAATTGATACGCTTCCGGCAGGGCTGACCTTTATACCGACTTCGCTAACCGGAGCGGCAGGCGGCTCTCAAGCCTTGCAGGTGCTTACGATTGACCTTCACCAAAACAACGAAACCCAAACCATAACATATCAAACAAGAGTTGACCCTAACAACGCAGAATTAGCGGGCTTGTTTAAATCCCAGAACTTCGTCGATATAACAAACGAAGCGAAACTTATTCACGGCACCGGTACTTATGATGAGCCGGAGGTGAGCGCTACACAGCGGGTAGCCAACCAGCGCTTGGATAAAAGCTTTAAAGCAGGCGATGGCAATGTTGACGGAAACCAAAGAGGAGAGTATTATTACACGGTCAATATCAATCCGAACGGGGTAATTTTAAATCCTGAAACAGACAATGACCCTGACCCGCCAACCGGAGGAACGCCGGAAACGCGCGAGGTTTTGATTGACACGCTTCCTGCCGGTTTGCGATTAGACATTGAGAGCGTGAAGCTTGAACGGGCAATAATTGAAGACAACAGGACGTTTACAGGAACAGGCGAAGCATGGGGTTATAACGATGAAGATGAAGACATAAAAATCTTCGATTTCTCGGGTTATCCCGCAAATTTCAAAATCACTCTGCCGTCAGATGATGCCCGTGACCGCTATATTCTGACCTATATCTGTGTTGTCGCTCCCGGAAATCATAATATTCTGAGTAATAAGATTGAATATGCCTCGGGCGGCGGTGCCGGCGACGGCAATGATGCAAGCAACCTTAATTTAGCGGGCGGCGGCGGAGGCACAAGCACCAGACTCGCAAATGTCAGCCTGACGCTTCAGGACAGTATGCGCTCGGGTGTAAAAATTGACGGCGTGACGTTTGAGGTTTCCCGCAGAATCGGCGATGCTGACGTAGTGGAAATGGTAGTGACAACCAACGCAAGCGGCGTAGCGCAGTTATATCCGTTAGTTGAGGGCGCGACTTATACGATTAAGCAAACAGGCGCAAAAGCAGGTTATCCTGCAAGTACGCTGACGGTGCTCGTAGGGAGCGCGAATAACGTCAGCTTCACCGACCCGCCCGGCAATACGATGACGCTGACTGTTACCAACCGCACTGCTCCTTCAATCGTTGTTACCAATACTCCCGCAGTAGGAAATATTGTTTTTAACAAAAGAAGCGATATTACCGAAAAAGGGGTTTTTGAAGATATTGTAGACGCCACGTTTACGATTACTGACCAGACAACAGGCAGTACATATGTACCAACACTAACCTCTGCCGACGGAACCGTGACGTTCACCGGTGTGCCTTTTGGGCGGTATCGGGTGACGGAAACGAATGTTCCCCAGTATCATACAGGAGCCCCCGCTTTTTTTGTAAGAATAGATGCAACCGGCGTGTTTACGGAGGATGGCGGCACGGTTATATCCGGTGCGCGGGTGGTCAATAACGTCTTCTTCCGCCCGAGTGTTGAAATAACCAAATCGGGACTGGGAAGTGCGGACAGTGTTACTTTTACGCTGTTTGACACCACAGGCGGCGGGAAAGTTCAGGCAGGCTCACCACAGACAAGAACCGGTAACGGCACAGTGACTTTCGCTGATTTACGCGGAGGGCACAGTTATGTAATTGAAGAAAGCAATGCGAACGCTAACTATTATCGGACGGGCACGCTGACAATTCCCGCTTCGGGTGTTGTAAATCAAACAGCAAACTTCACTGCGAACTGGACGAATTATCCTCACAGTGCGTCACTCACCGTAACCGTGCAGGACAGCAGATACACCGACGTTATGGTCGGCGGTGCGGCGTTCACGCTGTACAGCGACGCGGGGTTATTAAACGCAGTCGGCACAGGCACTACCGACGCAAGCGGCAAGCTTGTTTTCACTAATCTGCCCATGACGCAGAATACACCGTATACGATTAATTCCCCGCCGAGCGTGTCAAACACGAATTACTGGTTAGTACCGACTGCTGTGCCGAGCGGCTATGTTCTCGACAGCACAGCTATTCCTGTTACGCTGACGGGTATTTATACAGATAATACTGATAAAACTGTTATTCTCAGTCCGGCTGCTGCCGCTACTCTCAATCTGTCTTTTACAAAGACAAGCAGTGACGGAGGCTTACCGCTTGCGGGGGCTGAATTTACCCTGTCGCTTGATAACAGCGGCTTTGAAATGACGGCGACAAGCGGCGCAAACGGTAATGTCTCATTTGCGAATGTGCCTTTCGGTACATATACTTTAACCGAAACCTACGCGCCCTCTCCGCATCTTCCCGTGGCTCCGGTTGCGGTTGTGATTAACTCAAGCGGCGAGCTTACCACATTCGGCACGCATAACGTAAATAATCCGCTGGTTGTGGAAAACGAAGTTTCCAATTCAAATGTTATTATAACAAAGCTTGATGTATCTGACGACAGTCTTATGGAGGGTGTTACTTTCATGCTCCAGCGCGAAATTTCAGCAGGCACATGGACGACAGAGCAGACAAAAGTAACCGGCGCGGACGGGAAAATGGCCTTTACGGCGCTGTTCCCCGGCAGAGAATACCGCATAGTTGAAGTTACGCCGAGCGGCTATTTTGCTTCAACAGAGCCGTGGGTATTCACCGCTGTTAACGATACGACAGAGCTTACATGGTATAACCACCCGCTTCAAATCGGAAGTATTACAATAACTAAATCAGAAACAAGCACAGCCCCCGGTAGGGATATACCGATTGAGGGTGCGGTGTTTGTACTGTACCGTAACGGCACTGCTGTTGCGACCTTGGCGACAAACAGCAATGGTATGGCGGTCTTTGAAAACCTGCCGATAAATTATACCTTAGCGCATGACGGCGACGAGCTGTATAAAACGCTTACGCTCAGTGATATTGAGTATACCCTCAGGGAAATAACAGCGGCGGCAGGGTATGAGAGAGACCAAGACGACTATGATTTCACGCTGACAGAAAGCGACATGAACCAAAGTCTGACGCTGAGAACAGCTCCGAAAACCGCGGAGTTTGCCTTCATAAACATAAACATTTGGAACATTCCGCTTTCGGGCGGGGAGTTCACGCTCACCGATAAAACAAACGGCAGTACGTTTACAGCCACAGCGACGGGCGCTTCGGACGGCATGGTGGAATTTACGGGAATACCTTTCGGCATATATGAGCTTATTCAAACCGTGACGCCTGACGGGCACGAACCCAACGGAACTAAACATACTGTCACTGTGAGCGCGGGCGGCGTTGTCACCGCCGACTTGCAGGACGATGAGTTTATAAATGCTTTTTCAGGGCCCGGGGATATAACAATAACACTTACTGACGCTGATACAGGATTATTACTCAGCGGCGTAACTTTCAAAGTTACCGAGACAGGCGGATTTTATAACCACACGCTTGTAACAAATTCAAGCGGCGAGCTTACATTCACGGGGCTTATGCAAGACCGCAGTTATATAATAGAAAAAACAACACCTGACAATTATTACCCCTGCGAGCCGCTGAGTATTACGGTTACGGCGGAAGAGCTGAGTCAGACGATTCTCTGGCTTGCCTATCCGTGGCAGGGTACTATTACGATAACTGTTACGGACGCTGACACGGAAGAACCCATTGAGGGAGTGGAGCTCGGCATTTTCGACAGTGAGGGCAACATGCTTGATACAGGTGAATCGGACGAGGACGGCTTGGTTATTTTCAGAGGATTGCAGATTAGCATGACAGCCAACGCCGCTTTTGACACACCGCCGGTTTTAGCTGATACGCAGTATACTGTAAAAGTATTGGCAGATGTTAACGGATATGAAGCTTTCGAGGATGCCGTCGATTTAATACTATCGCAGGCAGAGCCTGAAGCCTATGGTTTTATAGAATTAATTCCCCTGCCTGTGGACGCTGCTCCGCGTCCGCCGGGAAGTTCGGGCTTCGGGATAGTTCCGCCTCCTGCAGTGACAGAACCGCCGCCGCCCGAAAACCCTGCTCCCGACAATAGCCCGACAGAAGAACAGGTAATTCCCGAAATTCCGGAAAATCCTGAAAACACGGAAAACCCCGAGAACCCTGCAATTCCCGACGATTCAGAAAACATCGGAAGTGCGGGGAATACAGGAAGCATAGGCGCTTCCGAAAGCCCTGAACATAACGCCCCTATAGGAGCGGTCTTTGAGTCCATACAGCTTCCCAACGGATTCTATATAATTAAAGACGAGGACGGCAGATTTATCATTATAGACGACAACGGTATACCACGCGGGTATATAATCCTTCCGTTCGACATGACTTTGGACGAGTTCGACATTTTGGGGAATATCATGGCGTTTGAAGACGAGGGGAACCCTGTGACGGGAACAGCCTTTAAAGCCGCCGCGCTCTTTTCACCGTTCGTCGTGTGGAAGATGAGAAAAAGGAGCAAAATCAGCAAAAAACATGCTCTGAAATAGGAACATTTTTGTTCCGATTCACATTTCCGCCCCTTAATATGTTATAATTATGTAACATATTAAGGGGTGAGTGTTATAAAATCAATTTCTCAAATTGCTAAGGAACAGGGTGTTACTAAGGCGAAAGTCCGTAGTATAATGTTAAATGTACTTAAATTAAATTTAGATGAATTCAAAAACGGCAGAAACATCATCATGGTTCCGCCGAAAGTTGAGATTTTGATTGTAAACCGTATAGAAAAAGAGCCCGTTTTGCAAAAATAAAATATTAATATAATCAGGAGGAACTACCATGACTACCACAAAAACCCGCAAAACCTTTCTCGCATTTTTCCTAACCCTCGCACTACTTACAACCTCGCTACTCGGCGTAATGCCGCCGCTGACGCTCAAAGTGAGCGCAGACGGTCTCCCCGGCGGCGGAGGCGGAAGCGGAAGCTACAGCACCGCCACCGTCATTAACCTAAACGACTTCATAGACGGCAAATGGTGGGGCGGCAGTACTGGCGGCGTTGACAGCAGTTGGGAATACGACGAAGACGACGGTGACTACGACGACTACGGCATGATTTTTCATATGTTCTTTATAAGCGACGATGTAACCATATCCGGCGATGCCGAGCTCCCGAAAGGGCATCGTCTTGTGCTCGAATTTGAAGTGGAAGCCGAAATAACCTGGGAAGCAGACCTTTTCGGGGATATATTCGACGGCTCTCTCGTCGTGATTTTCGATGAGGGTGCTTTCACCATGACCGGCGGTAAAATCGTCAACACCGCACTCTACGGCATGGCTATTTCAGTGTGGAATTTTGGCGAAACCGACTTCTTCATGGAGGCGGGTGCGCTGTTCGGCTTCGATAATATAGACTATATTATCAGTAGTGCTTATAGTCGCCCCGCATACGCTGACTTACTTGGTGACGAAGCCATAGTTTTCGCTTTTGACCTTGATGAAAACGAGCTTTATTTGGAGGTTAATGAGTTTAATGGAGACAACCCCGATTTTGACGCGTATTCATTTATTGACGGTGGCTGGCTTGAAATTGCTTGGACTTTTGACGACTGGGATTCACGGGGTGAATTATATGTCGAGCTCCCTGAGGGCGGCG